>OLOA01002160.1_pt1 | contig 18246 bp, 19 predicted proteins | sample 1672201 | NCBI WGS metagenome assembly OLOA01 (sample SAMEA3136658, study PRJEB25190) | human gut metagenome
GTCGGACAGAGAGGAGTTTTCGTGTTATGTTGTTAAGAAAAAGTTCTTTTTTGACAGATTGATACCGTTAGAGAATTCAGTCGGAGACAAAAAAGAAAGAAGATTCAGCTCTTTGGAATCATTGGTCGATTACTTAAAAAACAATATCGAAACTATCGAAAAGAGGAGATATTGAATTTGCTTCCAAAGTAATTCACGGAGAAAATCTAATGGAATATGAGCGATTCAATACGGTTGTTGTTGAATATAAAAACTCAATTGAAGCATTTATGAGAAGAGTATTTCAAGTATTAATAATATGGGTGTGTATTTTCTGCTTGTTTTTAAATTCATGCTCAAACGCGGGTCAGACGGTGTCTGCAGAGAAATTCGAGCAGCAAGCCGCAGCCTACAGGGAAAGAATACGGAATGCAGATTCATCACTTGAAATACATGAATCTGCTCATATATGTCAGGACGGAGAGCATATTGCGGTGTATTCGGTATATTCACCGTCGGAGGCTTGTTTCGGGTTACGTTAACTGTTATTTCTCCAAAGAAATCCAAGCTTCTTATAGAATTTACCGACGCCGATGACAATTGGAGCGAGAACAACATAAGTCTTTTCGCTTCGCTCATCGTTGAACTTACAAATTGTGAGATGACGTCTCTCGGGATTGAAACTGCGATTGAAAGTATGACGATATCGGATCATTATAGGTTTGACTCCGGTTCCTCTCTTTTTTGGGACGATTATCATTCAACGCTTTACTATACGGAAACCGAAGCGAATTGATAATGTGCCTTGAAAGATATTGATAATAAAAACATCCGCACCTCAGATGAGGTGCGGAGTTTTTATTTGACATTCCCGCGGGAATCGGGTATACTTGTAGGTGATGATTGATGTTTACGGAGCGCGGGGCAATCCGGATAATCTGTCTCGGACGTACATAGTGGCTTTTCGTTATCTATGGCTTAGTCATGGGAAGGAGGAAAAATGAAGAATCTCAAAGTGGAGACTTCACGCGATTTCGGCGACAGAAGTCCGTCAAAAAGCTTTTTCAGAGAGCTGTCCGGGCAGCTCACTCCGAAAATTGCGGATTTAATTGAGAGTGAGCACCTGCGTGAAAGTCTGCCGGAGTTAATTTGTATTTCTCTTGATTCTGCTTCATATACGGAATTCACAGAGTCGGACGGCTCGGAATTTCTGAATATGAGAATTTCCGCCTTTTCCGCGCCCTTAATAATATGTGATTTCATTGTTCGGTGGGAATCGGATAACGCAGATACGGTACATCCGTGGGATGATTTGAACGGCAGAACGGTGCGCTTTGATTTCTTTATCTCCGAGTACAATATAAAAAGACTCAATTGTACCGTGCGGCAGCTGTATCATCCCGTAATCGAAACCGAGCAAAGCGGACTTCCTTTTGACTATCAGATTTATTACGGCGGCGAGAGTCTGACAGTTGATTTCCGCTTGCCGACGGCGGATGACGAAACGGAAGAAATCCGCACTCTGACGAAGAATTTCACGGAAGCATGGAATGAGTCGCATGAACTCAAAATTCATGTGCTTGAGGTGAAAAAGATCTCGGGTTCGAAGGTACGGTGCGATGTTGATTTCGGCGGATGCGGTGTTGATGCGGTCGAGGCGATGATTTTCAGCTTTCGCTGCCGGGAGAATATTAAAAAAATCACATGTCGGTAAAGCCTTGAAGGGGAAAACTCGCAGAAAAGAGGAAAATGAACCGTGAAAACAGTTACATTTGCATCAAAAAAGAGCTTTCTCTGTTGTGTAAAGAAATATGCAGCGCCAAGCGCAGTTTTTATAATGACGATATTTATACAATCGAGCGGCATGGCGCAAAGGTTAAGGTAAAATGCTTTCCTGCGCGCAAAAACAAACGGGCAAGGAACAGAGAAGAAACATTAGTGATTTGTGCTATATATACTGCGATCCGTTCTGAGACCGCCTCGTGGAAAGCGGATGCGTATAATATCATTATTCCGCGGTCGGTAAAGCGAAGAAGGAAAGCACGGATGTTTATAAGGTGTGCGTGAATGAGCTCGAAGACAGGAAAATGACGGCGTTTTTTCGGAAATACGCAAAGCGGCTCACCGAGAAAACGGCGGATGCGGTTCTTAAATGCAGTTGGGCGGATCGTGTTGCCGAAGCGGTGCTTTTTGATCGTGACGGCGGAGTTTATAAAAGCCGCTTCGGCTTTCGGGTAAAGGCAGCTGTCATTATCGGTTTGCTTATACTATTGTTGTTGCTTCGATTGGCCATTCCGGGATATCATCCGAGTTTCAGATAAACAGTGTGCCGATCGATTCGGTAGTATAAGCCATTCGACGAGCTTCAGCTCTGCGCATCGTGATTGCCGCGCGCTTTATTTGCCGTATCGGCGTGATGGGACGGGAGTATATCCGGCGCTTCACCGAATTTGTTCAACTTCGAGAGGGATAACGGGAGGAGAAAACATGAAGTATTTTTGTGCTGCACTTATCGTGATCTTAGCTGCGCTTTGCTGTGCGGGAATCGTTACGGCTGTTTTTCCAAAAGCCGATCTTACCTTTGCCGACGAAGGGGAGGCGGTATTTCGGTACGGAGAGCGTGATGCAGTTCAGCCGATCTCGGCGGAGGATCTGTCGCGGATTTGCGATCTTCTTGACGGAAAAAGACTGTATTCCGATGATCCGTCCTGCGGATTTTCTGACGATGTTTCGGTCGTTATGAACGGAACGGAGCGTTTCTGCTTTGCGTGCGATTCCTGCCCCGTTGTATATTGGAAGAACAAAAACAAATTTATTAAGCTTTCGGAGAAGGAGAATGAAGAGCTGAAGGGCATTTTGGCGCTATACGGCTTTGAGTTTCCGTGCCTGTAGAACCGGATAAAGGCAATTCGGCGCAAGTATATGTTCGGGCTTCGTGAGATTTCTTCTGAATTTCATCGGAGCTAATATCCCGAAAATACAAAGGCAATTGCTTTCAGCCTATTTATTGAGGTTACAGAATTATGAAAAAAATAATCATCGGTGTTGTTTTGATTGCTGCCGTTGTGACGGCAATATTCATGCGACCTTCCAAAACTTTTCCGGGATCTTACGTTGCGGACGGGAATGATTTCAATTTGAATATGGTGAACGAAGTGTTCAAACTCGATTTCGGTTCGGATGTGACGATTGTAGATCATTCCTTTTCGTCCCCTGAAACTTCTTCTTATTATGATGTCCCCGGTGAGATCGCGTTTAAAGTGATCGTTGAGTTTCCATCGGATAAAAAAGATGCATATTACAATATGATAAACGAGAAATATGCCGTGCTGACAAGTGAAGAAGAGTCTCCCGTTATTTTTGAAAGCATTTTTCCCGGTAGGTCTATCGTGCCGGACGCAATATTTGAAAGGTTTGATACTATAATAACAGAGAAGCGTTACGGGTTCATTCGAGAAGAAACTCGTCACCCGATTATGACTCTAATATGGATTGAAAACGGAGGAGAGTCGACCACTGTTTGCCTTTATACGGTAGGACATGATGAGGGCGGCAAGATCGTTTTTTCCGGTATACAGAACTGATACAAGATGCGCCTTTGTATTCGGGCATAGGGCAATGTGCTGCCGACCGCCGATCTCATGACGGATGCGCAAAATGTGTGAATAACGGAAAATCCCTTCGCATACACGGTATGCGAAGGGATTTTGAATATAACTTTATTCTCCGGCTTTTTCTTCAGCGTTTTCGAGCTGTGCAATCGCTTCCTCGAGGAGTCCCGCGCGCTTGATCTTCTTTGAAGTGTTCTTCGGGAATTCTTCGCTGCGCACAAGGAATTTCTTGATCCGCTTGTACTGCTGAACCATGGAGTTTGCCTGCTTGACAGCCTCGGTAAGCTTTTCGCGGACAAGCTCTTCGGAATATCCGTCGGGATTTTCCTCGTCGAGTCTCTCCCTGTCGGGCAGGATCATCGCAACGATATCGTAATCGCGTCCGGTCTCGTCCGGCACTCCGACCACGACGCTCTCGAGCACATACGGATTGCGCGAAAGATATGTTTCAAGCTCCTCGGGGAAGATGTTCTTTCCGTTGGCGGTGACGATGACGTTCTTTCTGCGTCCCGTGATGTGGAGGAAACCGTCCTTGTCGATGAATCCGAGATCTCCGGTGTAGAGCCATCCGTCTACGATGACCTCGGCGGTAAGCTCGGGCGCTTTGTAGTATCCGAGCATGATATTTTCACCCTTGAAGCGGATGTCCCCGGTGCCGTCCTCGGCGGCATCGACGATTTCAAGAGTTGCGTTCGGTGTGGCAAGTCCGGCGGAGCTGTCGCAGTAGAACTTGTCGCGGTTGACGGCTGCGAGCGGCGCGCACTCGGTAAGACCGTATCCCTGAACCGCAAGAATACCGAAATCGCGCAGTCCCTTCAGTATGTCGGGATCGACCGCGGCACCGCCGGCGATCATCATTCTGAGCTTGCCGCCGAAGGTCTCGTGGATCTCGGAGAAAAGCTTCTTTCTGAGGTCGATACCGATCTTGCGGGATGCATTGGAGGCAGCGAGAGCCTTCTTGACCATCTTCTCCATGCCGTTCTTGCGGATGTTTGCCCATATCTTGTGATACATGGTCTCAATGAGAAGCGGCACACAGAGGATCATTGTCGGGTGAACCTCTTTCATGTTCTTCATGATGTAGCGCAGTCCTTCGCAGTAAGCGATCGTCGAGCCGCGGTAGATCTGGCAGAGGAAGCCGCAGGTGCACTCATATGCGTGGTGGAGCGGAAGAACCGAAAGGAAGGTGTCCTCGGGTCCGATATAGATCATCTGGCACATTTCGGTGAGGTTGAAGGTGATGTTGTGATGCGAAAGCATAACACCCTTCGACACGCCCGTCGTACCCGATGTGAATATGAGCGACGCCATTTCGTGCTTGTCTATCTCGAGGTCGAGATATGTGCGGTCTCCCGCGTTTATCTTTTCGCGTCCGGCGGCGCAAAGTCCGGCGAGCTCGTCAAAGCATATGAAGTCGAGGGGCTTCTCAATCTTCTTTATCTTGTCCTCGTATTTTGCGGAGTATATAACTGCGTCCGCTTCGGATATGTTTGCAATGTTTGCGATTTCCTCCGGCGGAATTTCCTTGTCTACCGGGATAACAACGCCGAGACCGCAGATAACGGTCATGTAGGCGAGCGCCCATGCGTAGCAGTTTTCACCCGTGACGATAACGCGCTTGCCGAGAAGTCCTCTCGCGCAAAGCTCGGTGCCGAGCCCTTCAACGTCGAGGAGATACTGATTGAAGGTGATCCCTTCGTAAACTCCGTCGCGCTTTTCGAGAAACGCGTTCTTCTCGGGCCATGTTGCGGCGCTTGTGTAGAGCATCTCCTTCAGATTCTCAATGGGGCGCACTTCGTAATTCTTATACTTTTTCATAACGAACAACCTTTCATGCAATATCCGTACCGCATTCCGGGATTTTGTCCGTTTCCGTCGTGCGGCAATGTTTATAAAATACAATCACGTTCACAGTTTAGCACAGTTTGCACAAAAATGCAATAACAAATAGAAAATCCGGGCGATTTTCTACATATAGTATATTCGGCGCGCTTTATATATTTACCCGAATACGCGTAAAACAAGCATGAGCACCGCATATTGCAGGATAATTATTGCTGGAATTCCGATCATGAATTTCGGTTTTTTCGTTTTGTGCCTGATAAGCAGCATCACGGCGAGCATTGCGGCGCTTCCGCCGAGCGCGGAAAGAAGGAGAAGCGTTTTTTCGGGCACACGCCGCTGTCCCTTTATTTTGGAATTATGCTTGTCGGCAATGCACACGACTGCGGATATAAGCGAGATCATCGCAATGTACGATATCAGAATATAACGCAGGGTCTCGTTCATGTCATTCGCCGTACTTTCCGGATTCGCTCTGCGCCATTGCGTCGCACCGCTCGTTGTACGGATGACCGGCGTGACCCTTCACCCACACGAACGTGACATCGTGAAGGGCGAGGAGGCTCATGAGCTTTTCCCAAAGATCGGGATTCAAAACGGCTTTGCCGTCCGATTTCTTCCATCCCTTCTTTTTCCACGAATAAACCCAGCCCTTCGTGATCGCATCGGTAAGGTATTTCGAATCCGATGTCAGCGTCACGCGGCACGGCTCCTTAAGCGCGGAAAGCGCCTCTATCGCTGCGGTCAGCTCCATTCTGTTGTTTGTAGTCGCGGCTTCACCGCCGCATATCTCCATCTCGCGCCCGCCGTAGACGAGTACCGCACCCCATCCGCCGGGTCCGGGATTCCGTCGGCATGAGCCGTCAGTATATATTTCAACCTGTTTCATAAAGTTCTCCGTTCCGCCGCACGTCAGGTGGCAGCCTCTCCGATTTTCCGGCGATTCCGAGCGTAAAGCAGCGTTTTTTGCCACTCGTCGGCACGAAAAGTTATATTTTACAAACGCCGAACATCCAAAGCCATATGACTGAAATGACAAAAAACGTACTTCCCGAACCGCCGTTTTATTTTATCACATTGTCTGATCGTTTTCAATAGCTCACGTCATTTTGATTTGCGGCATATACTTTATTGAAGCCGACGGGCTTTGAAAAGAAAATCCGAAACGCGCTCGGGCGTTTCGGACGCGGTTCGGCGGGGCGGCGCAAAATACGGCGCACGCCTTGGGAATCGCCGGAAAGATAAAGAAAGGTTTGATCTTAAATGGATTACAGAAACGATTGCAGAACTCCGCGCGACCGGATAGACGGCGATATGCGCCGCCGCATGACGTGCGGATGCACGGCAGGCGGACGTTCGGACGGTATGTCGGGAAATACGGTAAGGCGTACACAGAACGCAAGGGATAACGGAGGGTGCAATATGCCGTCGCTGGCGATGGTATATTCGCCCTATCAGGAATTTACCGATCTCTACGAGGTTTCGGAGGCACTTGACGCGGGAACGATATTCCGTCAGCTCGATCTGCGCTGGCGATTGCTTCGGGCGTCTACGGAGAAAAATGCTGCAGGGGAGGCGGAAACAGATGAGAGGAAGAAAAAATGACGCTCTTCGCACGGTGTCGATGTATGGGCTCGCAATGTACGATGTGCTCCTGTATCTCGACGCTTACCCGTATAACGAGGAGGCGAAGAAATATTTCGCGGAGATGACGGAGAATGAAAGATGCGCCGTCGCCGAATACGAGAAAAACTACGGTCCGATCACCGCTTCGGCAAGCGTAGAAAATGAAGGATGGCAGTGGTCGGAGGGATCGTGGCCGTGGCAGAACTGTGAAGGAGGGATGTAATTATGTGGTCGTATGTAAAAAGGCTTGAATACCCCGTAAATATAAAAAATCCGAATCCTGCGGCGGCAAAAGTGATCCTCGATGCCCTCGGCGGTCCCGACGGTGAGCTCGGTGCGGCAAACCGCTACCTGAGCCAGCGCTTTACGATGCCGTACAATGAGGTCGTCGGAATTTTGACCGACATCGGCAGAGAAGCCTCTGAAATGTTCCATTCAGAGGCTACGGCTTTTTTTGATGCTTTTGCAACCGTGTAGCTCCACTTCATAGGAAGTAAATTCAGATATACATCTATGTTATCCTTATCTTGAACTACCATCTTGTCTAAAATGTGCTTATAGAACTCATCTTCGTACTCCACACCGCTGACAATCTCTTTGATTGCATCCTCAATTTCTTTTAGGAGCTGCTGTTGCTGCTCAATCATTTCACGCTGCTTATCCACGCTTTCGATGATAGATTGAAGCTCCTCGATTTCCGCATCGCAGCTTGCACGGGTGGCGGTAAATTCGTCCTTGTTAATTAGATTGGACATATACAGGTCAATCAGATTAGCCCGCTTGCCCTCAATCTTCTTAATCTGCTCTTGCAGCTTTAGGACATCCGTTCCCGTTGTATCCATAGCAATGATGGACTGAATAACGGCAGTTAGGTTGTTTATGATTTTATCCCTGTTGTATTTAAGGCTCTTGGTTACGAGATACATAATGTGGGTCGCATCCTCATTGCGGATAGACAAGCCCGTACAGCCGACTTGGTTTCCCGCTTTGTCGATATGGGGGCTTCCGTTCTTTGCAGCTTCATTGCAGCGCCACGCCTTATATCGGCTGCCGTCCTTTCGGGTTTTATATCTTGCCACATAGCTTGAGCCGCAGCAGCCGCATTTGATTTTGCCAGAGAACGGATAGCGGTTAGAGTGCTTTGCCTTGCCCTCCTGCGAAAGAGATTTTGCATCTAAAATGCGGTTTGCTTCATCGAATAACTCACGGGAGATAATCGGCTCGTGATGGTCTTTAATGATAACAAATTCCTCTTGCCCACGGTTGTATTTCTTTTCGTGAGATAGGAAGTCTGGCGTATAGGTCTTTTTCTGCACCAAGTCGCCGCAGTATTTCTCGTTGCGTATCACTCGCAGAATGACCGTGTTGCTCCATTCCTTGACCCGCATAGGACTGATACCTTCCTCACGAAGCTCACGGGCGATGACATGCGTCCCCTTGCCCTCACCCACGAACTTATGGAAGATAAGGCGTACAACCTTTGCGCCTTCCTCGTTGATGGTCATTTTGCCGCCCTCGACATCGTAGCCCAACATACTTCTACCGAACACAACGCCCTGTTCCATCTGGCGTTTTTGTCCCCACTTTACACGCTCAGAAGTCTTGCGGCTTTCTTCCTGTGCAATAGAGGACATAATCGCCAGACGAAGCTCTGCATCGCCGTCTAAGGTGTTGATATTGTCATTCATAAATATAACACCGACGCCGTGCTTTTTCAATTCACGGGTGTAATAGATACTATCAAGGGTGTTTCTCGCAAAACGGGAAATCTCCTTGGTGATAATCAAATCAAAGTCGCCGTTCTTTGCGCACGCTATCATACGGTTAAACTCTTTGCGCTTCTTTGTGTTCGTGCCAGAAATGCCCTCATCGGCAAAAATCTCATAAAGCTCCCAATCGGGATTGCGCTCAATATACTGTCTGAAATACCGCTGCTGGCTTTCAAACGAATTGGCTTGGTCTTCATTGTCCGTTGAAACACGGCAGTAGGCAGCTACCTTTCTTTTCGTTTCAACCATCTTCAGCTCTTGGTTTAGGCGTTCATATCTATTTATCATAGCGAAGCTCCTTTCTCAGTAAACTTTGTTACTGTATTTAATTATAGAAAAAAGAGAGTGCGGTGTCGAATGTGCAAATTTGTTTTTTCACTCGGCTATGTAAAAACGCCAAGCGTTATGCTCGGCGTCTGCTTTTTGGCTCCCTGCTATATTGCTTTTCAAGCTCGACCAAACAGCGTTCCCGCTGAGAATGTGTCAGCAGCTTTCTTTTCTCCAAAGAAAGGAGTATCGACTTTTGGATATTCATAAGGAACGCAGCGTGTTCCTGCTCGTTTAATTCTGGAACAGGGTCGCCAACATAAACAAATTCTCTATGCAACAGCCGCAACACCTCCCTCGTTTCTAAAATATATGAGCTACCGCTTGTACCGTATAACGAGAGAGCTAATCCTTTTTTGCAAGCCCGATGCTGATAGCGAGAGCTTTGTCTGCGCAATGAATAAAACGCCTGTCAAGAGTTCCTAAGTACTCTCGCAGGCGTTGCTTGTCTATGGTGCGGATTTGTTCAAACAATATGATTGAGTTCTTATCCAGACCGTCGAAGTCTTTAATTAAGGTGTGCGTAGGTAATTTTGCTTTTGTGTGTACCCGACTTGTGATAGGGGCGATAATGACCGTAGGGCTATGCTTGTTGCCTATATCGTTGGAAATGATAAGTACAGGTCTTGTGCCGCCCTGTTCAGAGCCGATAACGGGATTTAGCTCCGCATAATAAATGTCGCCACGCTTGATAGTCAATTCCATTGTGTTTGACCTCCCAATATGATTTAGGCAGAGGCTTTCTGCCTATGTAGGCAGCCAAACACAAGGAAGTATTTAAGGTCGGGAGAGCATAAACAATATCTCTGTTCTTTTGACCGCCTTGCGTCTGGCTGCTATGAGAAAGCATTTCAATTTGTCCTCGACACCCCGAAATGCTATTGGGAAGTCGCCAAACGGTCAGCAGCGAACTGACGCCACGGGAGTTTCACCCCAACTGTCGTTCTGACAGAGCCGCCCTCATTGCCTGCGACGGTTTTATCACGCTCGGACTGTGACTGGACGGGAGTATCATTATCCTCTTTGTGGGTTATGGCGAAATCGGGAGCTGCCCGATATTTTGAGTCGGTAAAGATAGTCTCACCACCTTTCAATCGCTCGCTGCCTTTTGACAGGTCGTGGCGTACCGCTGCACACGCTTATGCTCATCACAATCACAAAGAGAAAGTATTTGGCGAATGGGTATTCGGTTTTCAAAGAGCAATCCCGTTTTCGCCACACAAAGGAAAACAGGGCGAGAGGTTTTGTCCTCTCACCCTGTAGCCCGTGGGAACGCTCAATTTTCCCCTCTACTCAAAAATTTTTTGGATTTTTTCTTTGAGCCTGTCCAATCGCCTGTAAACGGCTTTCTCCGTGATACGCAGATACGATGCAATTTCACGGGTAGAATATCCCTGTACTTTCATAAATGCGATACGCAGAGTAAGCCTGTCCACCTTAATCAGCACTTGATAGAGCTGCTGATTTTCGATGTTATCCAGAAAGTCCTCAACCGTGTTTATTTCGGGCTGTGTCATATCCGCTGCGACTTCTTCAAGGTATGTACCTGTTTCTTGCATACGCTGATAGTAACGCCTGTCGGAATTGAAAATCGCCCAATCGTGAACACGGAGCTTTTCTATGTCACTTTCGCTGACACCCAAACTCCGCAACTGTTTTTCCTCGGCTTCTTTCCAGAGCCGCCATTTCTTTTCTTCTCTGGCTTTGTTGTAAGCCATAATGTGTACCTCCAATCTGAATTTTTTTGAGAAATTCAGATTGAGGTGGGCTACGGCACCCAATGCCAGAAGCAGGTTTATCCTGTGTTGCGACAAAAAACAACAAACAAAAAGCCGCAAAGGTACTAAGACCTCTACGGCAACACGCATAATTATCTCTATGATATAGATATGTGACTTCTACTCGAAAAGTAGAAAAGTGCCACGAGCAAGCAAGGCTTTTTTTAATAAGTTATCCTCACTTCTACGTGACACTATGTAAATAACTGCTGCTTCTGATAAGCAGCGTGATGGTCGTGCTTGACCAACACATAAAAATCCCTCCAAACTCGAAAACGGGTTTAGAGGGCAGTAAAATTTAGTCTGGGCGTGACAAAGCCGCCCACCAAAGCACCGTTTTTTTTATTCGGCGGGCTTGTCCTACCTATGGTTATATAAAAACAGAGCCGACAAACTGCGATTACTCACTTGTTCATCGGCTCTGCATCTTATGCGTCTGGCTCTTTGATGACGGTTATTTGTAAATCCTTTACATCAATCAATGTTTCCTGTTTACATTTTGGGCAGTAAAGAGGATAGTTTTTCAAAACTGTGTCCTCTCTGATTTTGTTTCGGGTTTTGTTTCCGCAAAGAGGACATAATAGCCATTCTGTCTGCTTCAAGTTACAACCTACCTTTCAAAATTAAATACATTTACTTACTATCATTCTGCGATAAGCTCCAATAACACGATTTCTGGACGGTTATTAAATCGAATAGGAATAATACTATTGCCAAGTCCTCTGCAAACAATCATATTTGTGTCACCTTTCGTATATAAGCCTGCATCATATTTTGGAAACAAGCCTTGATTTGGAGCAACCAAACCGCCAATAAACGGTAAACGAAACTGACCACCATGTGCGTGACCACTGAAAACTAAATCGACACCACAATTTACATAGGCTTCAAACAATTCTGGGCGATGTGAAAGCAAAATAGTGTAATTGTCTTTATCTCCGATTAGTCCCCGTAATTTCGTATCAACCATAGCAGGAACTTCTCCAAACATATCCCCTTTAAGCGTAAAGCTTGGGTCGGAAAGTCCGATAAGCGTAATGTCATCTCCATTATATTCTAACTGCATTGCTTTATCTTCAAGGACAACTACACCAGTATTTTCAAGTTCTGCTTTAAGCTCATCATACTGTGACAAACTGGCTTCGTGATTGCCTGTTACATAATATGTATCTGCAATTTGAACAGCTTCTTTTGCAAAATCAAGGGCAACATCAATGTCCGTATGTTCAGCATCAACTAAATCACCCGTTATTACTATTATGTTTGGCTCACATTCTGACAGTATTTGTAACAGTTCTGCATTGTCTTCTCCGAACACTGCATTGTGCAGGTCGGATATTTGAGCTATCCGAAAACCATTAAATGCAGCAGGGATACGATTGCTTGAAACAGTCACCGTACTCAACGTCAAAGCTGTATTGCTCCAGATAGTCCAAATAATCAAAGCAGCAATCAACGTGCATACAGAAATCAAAGTTTTTTTAGATAATCGTTTTTTCATGGTGTTCTCCATCTTTCCTATATTATGATATAGAGCCAACCTTACAATTAGATGAATTTTGACTTACAAAATAGTAAGCTAAAAGAGGCAGACAATTCCGTTCAAGAATTACCTGCCTGCCCCTCTATGAATGCAATAATATTGAGAACTATTGCACACTAATTATATCTACGATAGATGTTTTCTCCAATTTTTTAATGGGGTTTCTTACTGCCAAAATTACTGCAATGGCAACAACAACAATAATGATACCAAGCTGAACCAGAGGAACACTCCATGCATCGCCCCATTTATAGGTTATAAGTTTGCTAAATAAAATCTTGTTACAGACTATTCCTAAAACGCTACCGCAAATAGTACCTGTGATTGCATAGGTAGATGCTTCGGCAATAATCATTTTAGCCAGTTGCCTGTTACTTAATCCAATCGCTCGAAAAACTCCGTATTGTTTCATTTTTGCCACCACACTCATAGCTATGCTATTTATGATATTGAATAATGTAATCAATGCAATCAATACCAAAAAGCCATAAATGAAAAGCCCAAAACAATAGTAAGCCCCACGGGTGTTACTATTACCCATTCGCTCATCAGAAAATGTATATTGTGAGCCTACCAAGCGGTGTATTTCATTTACATCATTCTCTGTGGCATTTTGAGATAACTGTATATCAATAATACTATAATCCGTTTCGCCCGTCAGTTTTCTAAAGGTATCCTCAGAACAAATGAGCTTGCCAACATCTTGACGATTATTAAATGGGCAGTCAGATAACATACCGACAATCTCCATATCAGCTTGGCTGCCATTCAAATTTAAGGTAATGACATTGCCTACCTCAATGTCGTTTTGTGGCTCAAAAACGATAAGTCCTGTATTACTTTCACTTTGTGCTTTTTCCAAGCTGCCGGACAAAACATAGTCCTTTGCCCAGTCAAACTGCATGTCTTCATATGAAATAAGGTCAACAACTTTTTCCTCGCCATTTACGATTACGGGAACATTGTAAGCAAACATTCGCCCATAAACATTTTTTACGGCGAGATTTTGCTGTAATTCCTCAATAAATTCAGCCTTTACCGAGCAGGTATCTTCTGGACTGATAACAGATATATCGGCAGTCCACGGCTGTAAAGGCGTCAATGTGTGATTCATAAAATCAATAGTTACTGAAAATGCAAGAAAAAGAATAATACTGATTGAAAATGAGCTAATCATTAAAATAAAATTCTTTTTGCTTGCTTTAGCATGATGAATACCAAGAGAAGTGTCTATCTTGAAAAACTTGGTATTCGCCGCTTTTTTTACAGGTTGTAAATCATTTGCATTTCCAGATACCGCTGCCAAAGGAGAAACTTTGGATGCTTTCTTAGCAGGAGAACGGGCAGCAAGGAGAACTGTCAACAAACCAACAACAATACCCGCTATAATACTTGGATAGCTTATACTAAAAGCAGGCATTCCACCAAAATATTGTGGACTAAGCTGCCGCAAAATAAAACACAATACCCAAACCAATACCATACCGCCGATAACACCAAGTGGAATTGCAAAGCGACACCAATTCATAACCTCTTTACGTACTAACTGCATAACCTGTTTAGGTGTTGCCCCTATGCAACGAACCATTCCAAAAAACTCTGTTCGCTGTGCCACATTAGTGTTCATACTACTTGCAATCATTAAAACGCCAGCCATCAAAACGAGGAAAAATAGAATTATTGCAACAGTATACACCTGTGCCATGAATGAATCATCACTCTGCCCCATCAAGCCAAGCAATGTTATATTTTCGGTTACTTGTTTATCGGACAATCCGTACTGTTCTTTAATCTCAGCTATCTCTTTTGGAATGTTTCCTTTATTATCAAATAGCACGAAAAACATTGTATACTCAGATGGGTTAACATCTGTTTCATTGGAGTAAATTGTTCGAAAGCCATCTGTTGTCAAAAACACACCATAAACATCTTCACGCATAAGGTTTGCGGAATTTTTCATAAAGCCAGAAATAATATATGAGAATTCCGTTCCATTTGGCGTTGTAATTACAATTTGCTCACCAATTTTTAACTTTAGCGTATCCTTCGCATTGATTGATATCATTGCTTCATTCTCAGTTTTAGGAAACGTCCCTTCATCCAACACATTAAAAATTTCTGTAACTATGCTTTCATTTCCACCGCATATACTCACATTTTTTCCATGCAAAGTATATTCTTGTTCTCCTCGAAAATTCAGCGTACCATAATCGGCAACAGTAGCTACCTCTGGTCTGGAAGATATAAGCATTGCATCTTCATCACTAATGTTTTGTATGCCAATATGCCAATTTCCGTTTTCCTGCTGTGCCTGCAAAATCTGCCCTCTGATAAACATATCAGCCATACCGAAAATAGCTGTTACCAGAAAGACAGCCAATACAATACAAATAATAGACATACGATTTTGCTTTCGATGTACTTTTGCAGAAATAGGAACAAGGTCAAGATAACTTTTCATTCGCATTACCTCCCAAGTCTGTCAGCACACCGTCTGTGACACGCAAGACACGGTCAACCATAGAAGTAAGACCGTTGTTGTGCGTAATCATAAGTATTGTTTGTTGGTAATGTCTGGATGCTTTTGTCAGCAAATCAATAACATCTTGGCTATTCTTGCTATCCAGATTGCCTGTCGGCTCGTCCGCAAGAATCAACTTCGGTTTTGTAATCAATGCCCTGCCAATAGCGACACGCTGCTGCTGACCGCCAGAAAGCTGGCTTGGCAAATGGTTTCTTCGTTCTGTTAAGCCGAGCAATTCTAATATTTCTTCTACATCAGAAGCTTTCGGTTTGCGATAATCCAAAAGAAGCGGAAATGCTATATTCTGTTCCACCGTCAATTCAGATACAAGCTGAAAAGACTGAAAAATAAAGCCGATATTCCTCCTTCTGAAAATCGTGCGTTCTTCTTCTTTCATAGAAAATAAGTTATTCCCATCCATCGTGACTGTGCCAGAAGTAGGAACATCCAATGCACCGATACAATTTAGCAGGGTACTCTTCCCAGAGCCAGACTCTCCAACGACAGCAACGAACTCACCTTTTTCCAGAGAGAACGATACATTTTTCAAAGCATCGACTTTTGCCTCACCAGTTCCGTATGTTTTACACAGATTTTGTACTTTTAAGATTTCCATTTATAAGTACCTCCTTTCTCACAAGGATAGAAGTAACAGCTTACAATCAGATGAATTTAACCTTACGATTCCGTAAGGAAAGACAATGTAAAGGTTGTTCCCTGTAATCGCTCGCTCTGAACAGAAAGAATACCGCCTTGTCCCTCAACAATCGCCTTTGCTAATGGCAATCCAAGTCCAATCCCTTGACTTTCTGAAGTATTTTTGCTTCGATAAAATCTCTTAAATATGTGGTGTATATCCTCTTGGGAAATGCCGTGTCCGTTATCCGTAATAAATATTCTAATCATAGCGGGCGTTTGTTCCCACGATATAGAGATTTTTCCCCCTGTATCTGTATGGTCAAGTGCGTTTTTGATAATGTTGCCAATGGCTTCGCCCGTCCACTCTATATCACAGTAAAGCATCTGTTCCAAATCACCATCTATCACAATTTCCTTTTTTTCATTGTCCGCCCGTGTTGTCAATTCACTAATTGCGTGATTAATAATATTCGGGATACTGTAATTGGATTTTTCAAAAGAGATGCTCCCTGCATCTATTCTTGTGATTTTCAACATAGATTGAATAAGCTGTTCCATTCTCTTTAATGCAGTTCCAATCTTTAAGGAAAATTCTTTGACCGTTTCGAAGTTTTCTGGCTCATTCTCAATAATTTCCTGATACATCATAAGTGCCGACAGAGGCGTTTTTAATTGATGTGATATATCAGAAATTGTATTTTTAAGAAACTCTTTTGTCTTTTGTTCTGTATCATTTTTTGCTTGAAGCATAGTAGCCAATTGGTCAACAGAAGATAAGAGCTGGTAAATAGTTCCCTCGTTAGATTGCGGAAGGTGAACAGTATAGTTCCCATCTATGTAGTCCTTAATGATGTTTTCTGATTCCCTATATAGTCTTTCCCTACGATACAAAAACAGCATTGTACCTAAAAACAGAAGCAGCGTCCATAGAAATAACATCACAAACAGAGATGTCAGTATTGTATTTTTAACAGCAGATACATAAGGTAAATTTTCTATATCCGTGCTGTTTGAAAGACCAATTTCGGCTAAAAACTTATTTCCTGTAGTGCCTGCTTCCGTATTCATTAAGGCTGTTGCAATTACTTCCTTTGAAATTCCTTCTTCCAGTAAAGAAGTAGCAATCGCATTATTGTGTGTTAAAAACATTTCTTTGGTAGCCGCCGTTTGCGTGTCAATGACAGCTATTCCCATCAAAAAAAGCAGCAAAACAAGAGTAACAATGAAAATGCAATAATAACGGCTATGTTTATCATGTAAGAAGTTCATTCGTCCACCTCTTTCCACTGATAACCAAATCCTCGGACTGTTAGTAAATGTTCTGGATGTGATGGGTCTGTTTCTATTTTTTCTCGCAGTCGTCGCACATAGACGGAAAGGGTATTATTGTCTACATAATCTCCTGTGCTGTCCCATAACTCGTCTAAAATAATATCTCTTGTAATAATACGGTTTGCATTCTTTACCAACAGGCATATTAAACGGTATTCTGCGGCGGTAAGTTCTAATATTTTTCCCTTTAATAAGACACGGCTTCCTAAAAGGTCTATCTTAATATCGCCACATTCCATAACTGCCCCTGTTCCTTGAGTGGACAACCCTGCCCGCCGCAGCAACGCTCGTATGCGTGAACATAACTCGCCTAACTTAAACGGTTTTGTTATGTAGTCATCACCGCCGCAGTCCAGACCACGAATAATGCTAACTTCTTCATCAGAAGCTGTCAGAAAAATAATCGGTATCTGACTTCCGTTTTTTCGTACTTTTTCACATATCTCAAAACCTGTTCCGTCTGGCAATGTGACATCAAGGATGAGCATATCGTATTTTTCTATCTCAGATAAATAAGTTAGAGTTTCCTGCACAGAACGGACAAAATCGACATCGAAGCCATTTTTCTTTAGCGAATATTGCAGTCCGTCTATTAAACTTACATCATCTTCTAGTAATAAAATTCTATTCTCCATAATCTGTAACCTTTCTCCGCTTATCAACGGGCTTTTTTGAACTTTTAGGAATAAGCCACACCCGATTTATATTTAGGACACCCTCAATACGGTTTTCTTTGCATAACCGTTGCACACGCCGCACCGATATCCCCCAAAGTTCTGCGGCTTCCTGTGCCGTCATATATTCAAACATTTCTGACCTCCTAAAATCGTACTGTATCTATTATATCCGTTTGAACGAACAATATCAACTATGCAAATGTGAATTTTTATATCTTACAAGTAGAGATTTTATATCCTAATACAAGGGATTTCAGACCGTTCTATAAGAACTATCATTTCTGTAAAATATAATAGAAGCATTATATTGATACAAGGTGGTGAGTTTATGGACGCAAGAAACAATGATTTTGACTTCGATTTTACACCGATAGGGCAGGCAATCAAAAAAGCAAGGACAGCAAAAGGTATGACCAGAGATGAGCTTTCTCGTATTGTGGATTATGACCCAAGACATCTTCAAGCGATTGAAAATGAGGGGCAAAAGCCAAGTCTGGAGTTGTTCATTCAGCTTGTGACGATGTTCGGTGTATCAGTTGATGAATACATATTCCCAGATAATGAGGTCAAGAAAAGTTCCGTCCGCAGACGCTTAGACG
>OLOA01002162.1_pt1 | contig 18237 bp, 17 predicted proteins | sample 1672201 | NCBI WGS metagenome assembly OLOA01 (sample SAMEA3136658, study PRJEB25190) | human gut metagenome
CCCGCAAGAAGAAGCTGCTGGAGAAGCAGAAAGAGGGCAAGAAGAAGATGCGGAACCTCGGCACCGTCCAGGTGCCTACCGAAGCCTTCATGGCCGTCCTCAAGCTGGACAGCGACTGACAAAAAAAGAAACCGCCTGCGGCGGTTTCTTTTTTTGCTCTATTCGATCGTGCCGAACAGCGCCCAGGTATTGCTGTCGGTGATCTTTACATCCCGGTATTCGCCCAGATCAGCCCGGTCGCCGGCGCAGTGGACCAGGCGGCCGCCGGCGGTACGGGCCGTCAGGGGCCAGCGGGCGTCGTCGCTCTCGCCGTCCACCAGACAGCGCAGCGTCTGCCCCACATACTGGCGGTGCAGCCCCTCGGAGATGCCGTTCTGCACGGCACAGAGCCGGTCAAACCACCGCTGCTTCTCCTCACGGGGAACGGGGTCCTCCATCTTCGCCGCCGGGGTGCCGGGGCGGGGGGAAAAGATAAACGTAAACAGGGCGTCGAAGCGGACCTTCTCCACCAGGGCCACCGTCTCCATGGCCTCGCTCTCCGTCTCACCGGGGAAGCCGATGATCACGTCGCTGGTCAGCACCAGGTCGGGCATGACCCTGCGGGCGTAGGTGATCAGGTCCAGGTATTTGGCCACATCGTAGGGGCGGTTCATGGCGCGGAGCACCCGGTCGCAGCCGGACTGCACCGGCAGGTGCAGCTGCTTGGCCACATGGCGGCTGGCGGCCATCACGTCGAACAGCTTGTGGCTGGCGTCCTTGGGCTGGGAGGACATGAAGCGGATGAGGTAGTCGCCGTCGATCTTGTCCAGGTCGGTCAGCAGATCAGCAAAATCATAGCCGGTGCCCAGATCCTTGCCATAGGAGTTGACGTTCTGCCCCAGCAGGGTGATCTCCTTGAAGCCGTCGGCCACCAGCTCCCGCACCTCGTCGATGATCCTCTCCGGGTCGCGGCTGCGTTCCCGGCCGCGGACGTAGGGCACGATGCAGTAGGAGCAGAAGTTGTTGCAGCCGTACATGATGGACACCCACGCGCGGGTGCGGCCCTCGCGGACCACGGGCATACCCTCGGCGATGGCGCCGTGCTCATCCTCCACGGAGAACACCCTGCGCCGCTGGGTATAGACCTGATACAGCAGCTCGGGGAACTTCCACAGGGCCTGCGGGCCGAACACCAGATCCACATGGCGGTAGGACTGGCGCACCTTCTCGGCCACCTCCGGCCGCTGCGCCATGCAGCCGCACAGGCAGATCACCTGCGCCGGGTTGGCCTTCTTCGTGTGGGTCAGCGCACCCAGATTGCCGTACACCCGCTTCTCCGCGTGGTCGCGGATGGCGCAGGTGTTCAGCACCACCACATCCGCCTGGGCCGGATCGTCGGTGAACGAGCACCCCATGGCCCGGAGCATACCCATAATGTGCTGGCTGTCGGCCACGTTCTGCTGGCAGCCGAAGGTATCCACCAGCGCGCGGAGGGGCCGGTCGGCGTGCATTTCCTTCAGCTTTGCTTCAAAATCCCGCTGGCGGTCCAGCTGCGCGGCGGGGATCTGTACCTGTGTTCTTTCCAAGAGGACCTCCCTGCCCCCGGCGGGGGCGAAGTTAAAATATTGTGGACAGTATAGCACACCCGGCGGGGAAATACAAGGACGGCGGGGCCATAGGCAAAAAGACGCCGCCCCCGGAAGGGACGGCGCAAGCGGGTGGGATATTGGAAAGCCTCCGAACCGTATAGTACACCGGGGCGAAGCGCTTGTAAATAGGAGCTTTTGCCGCATTTTGGCGGAAAAAGTCGAAGGCTGTCGAATTTGACCGTTCCGCGAATTTTTTGTGAATATTTCACAAATTCTTCCAAACCCTCTTTTCAACGCAAGACATATTTGCTATAATTAGTCAAGGATAAGGGGAAACCACTCCCTGACCCTTGCACCGTTACCCGTTACGGAAAGGAGCAAACACTATGAAGTTCACATTCGCCTGCAAGAAGATCTCTCTCAACGACTCCATCAAGGAATACGCCGAGAAAAAGATCAGTAAGCTGGACAAGTATTTTCCGGAGGAGGCAGACGCCTTTGTGACCTTTGCTGTGGAGAAGAAAAACCGCTGTGTGGTGGAGCTGACCATCCGCGCCGCCAACGGCACGCTGTTCCGCGCCCAGACTGAGGATCCCGACGGCGATATGCGCAGCGCCATCGACGAGGCCGTCAGCTTCATCGACCGCCGCATCCGCAAGAACAAGACCCGCCTGGCCAAGAACCTGCGGCCCGACGCGCTGGTGTCCACCGTGCCCGCCGAATTCGACGTGGTGGAGGACAACGACTTCGACATCATCCGCACCAAGCGCTTCTCCGTCAAGCCCATGACCACCGACGAAGCCGTTCTGCAGATGAACCTGCTGGGGCACTCCTTCTATGTGTTCCGCAATATCGAGACGAACGCCGTGTGCGTGGTGTACCACCGCAACAACGGCGGCTACGGCCTGATCGAGACGGAGGAGTAATTCACATACACGACATGAGAGAGCACCGCCGAAAGGCCGCCTGACACAAGAAAACACACGGTTTTGCCTGTGTCTATCCGGCTGAAATCGACCACAAAAACGCCCACATGCGTCAGCATGCGGGCGTTTTTGCAGCCAATTTCAGCTCGAATTTACTTTGGCAAAACTGCTTCGCACCGAAAAAGAGCGCGTTTTGTGCAGAGCCGAGGCGCGCCGCCGCAGGCATACTGGATGTCTGTCAAGGCGGCGCAACGATGGGGCTGCGCGAAACGCGCCTTTTGCGGCGTATGTTTTCTTATGCCAGGCGGCCTAAAGGCGGTGCTCTTTTTTTGCTGACGGATCCCGTCATTTTGATGCAAATGACCCGCCGCTTTAGCCGATGCTGTAAGTATATTCACCAAAATCACATATTCTGCGAATAAATATTCAATTTTGCCTTGACATTCCCGGACTGTGGTGGTAAATTATGCAACATCAACGAGAGAGATGCACCGGACGGCGGCAAGCCCATCCCCGGAAAACGCACACTGGAAAGGCGGTACGGCCCATGAAAAATCACCACAGCAAAGGAGTTGGCACGATGGCACTGCCGCGACGACGACAGGCGCACCGCCTGCACCGCGCGGCATGAGCTCTCCCGACCACATACATTTTATACATGAATAAATATTCACCATATACGGAAGGATATACGACCATGAAAAAGTTTGTTTCTTTGCTTCTGGCGCTGATGATGGCGCTTTCTCTGGTAGCCTGCGGCAGCAAGGCTGATACGACGACCGACGACAAGACCGATGACGACACCGTGACCGAGCCGGCCAACGCGCTGGAAAAGATCAAGGCCGATGGCGTGCTGACCGTGGCCCTCAGCCCCGACTTCTCCCCCATGGAGTTCGTGGACTCCTCCAAAACCGGTCAGGACCAGTATGTGGGCTTTGACATCACGCTGGCCAAGTACATCGCCGAGAACCTGGGCGTGGAGCTGGTCATCGAACCTATGGGCTTCGACGCCAGCCAGACCGCCGTGTACACCGGCTCCGTCCCCATGAGCATCTCCGGCTACTCCTGGACGGAGGACAGAGCCCAGAACTATGAGCTCAGCGATTACTACTACGCCGGTGAAAACGAGACGAGACAGGCTCTGCTCATCAAGAAGGAAAACGCGGATAAGTACACCTCCCCTGAGGATCTGGCCGGTCAGGACGTGGGCGCGCAGAACGCCTCCCTGCAGATGCAGCTGGTGACTGAGCAGCTGACGGGTGCCAATCCCGTCGCTATCGGTGACATCACCGTGGGCGTCATGGAGCTCAAGAGCGGCAACATCGAGGCGCTGGCCGTGGCCTACGGCAACGCGGAGATGATCGTGGACGCCAACCCCGATCTGGTCATCTGCACCTGGGAATTCGACGTGAAGGCCGAGTATTCCGCCAACGTTATCATGATGCAGAAGGGTGAGACGGAGCTGCTGGACGCGGTGAACGCCATTCTGGCACAGGCCAAGGAGGCCAACCTCTACGACGGCTGGTACAAGGACGCCGTAGAGCTGGGCAAGAGCGAGAACGCACAGGAGCTGACACTGAACTGACACGGATATACACCGCGGCGGCGGGTACGAAAGCCGTACCCGCCGTCGTATACACAGTAAAAGGAAATCACCATGAAATTCATTGACTTTGAAAAGCTGGCCGCGCTGTTCCTGAAATACTGGGACAAATTCCTCATCGACGGCGTGTCGTACACGCTGGCGCTGGCCGCCATCACCGTGGCCTTCGGCGCGGTGTTCGCCTCTGTGCTGGCACTGATGAAGATGTCGAAGATACCGCCGCTGCGGTGGCTGTCCACCATCTACATCGAGATCATCCGCGGCACGCCCATGCTGCTGCAGCTGTATTTTTTCTATTTCGGCCTGCCCATGCTGATCCCGGCGTTGAACAAGCAGAAGTTCCTCTGCATCGCCATCGCCCTGATCTGCAACAGCGCGGCCTACGTGTCCGAGGTCATCCGTTCCGGCATCCAGGCGGTAGATCCGGGGCAGAAGGAGGCGGCGCTGAGCCTTGGCTTCAGCGAGAGCAAGGCCATGTGGTTCGTGGTGGTGCCCCAGGCAGTGAAGAACATCCTGCCCGCCCTGGGCAACGAGTTTATCATGATCATCAAGGACACGTCCCTGGGCTCCACGTTCTTCATCGGCGACCTGATGACCCAGTACCTGGTGGTCAAGGGCGCCACATACCTGCCCATCGAGCCGCTGGTGATCGTGGGCGTCATCTACTTCATTATGACGTTCGTGCTCAGCAAGGTGTTCGGCCACTTTGAAAGAAAAATGAAGAAGGCCGACCGGAACAACGGCTACGGGCGCAAGCGGAAGCAGCAGCGGGAGGTGCATATCTGATGGCACAGACGCTTATCCAGGTAAAGGACCTGAAGAAATACTACAACGGCGGCGACGTCAAGGCGCTGGACGGCGTCACGGTGGACGTGTACAAGGGCGACGTCATCGCGGTGATCGGGCCCTCCGGCGGCGGCAAGAGCACATTCCTGCGGAGCCTGAACCTGTTGGAAACGCCCACCTCCGGCTCCATCATCTTCGACGGGGTGGACATCACCGGCAAGAAGGTGGACCTCCCCCTCCATCGGCAGAAAATGGGCATGGTGTTCCAGCATTTCAACCTGTTCCCCAACAAGACCGTGCTGGATAACCTGACCATGGCGCCCATCAAGATCAAAAAAGTCCCCAAGTCGGAGGCCGAGCAGAAGGCCATGGCGCTGCTCCAGCGCGTGGGCCTGGCGGACAGAGCTAACGATTACCCCGCCCAGCTGTCCGGCGGACAGAAGCAGCGTGTGGCCATCGTCCGGGCACTGGCCATGGAGCCGGAGGTCATGCTGTTCGACGAGCCCACCAGCGCCCTGGACCCGGAGATGGTGGGCGAGGTGCTGGAGGTCATGCAGGAGCTGGCCCAGTCCGGCATGACCATGGTGGTGGTCACCCACGAGATGGGCTTCGCCAAAGAGGTGGGCAGCCGTGTGCTGTTCATGGACGCCGGCAAGATCGCCGAACAGGGCACCCCCGCCGATGTTTTCGATCACCCCCAGAGCCCTCGCCTTCAGGATTTCCTGAAGAAGGTGCTGTGAAAAAGGAGCAGACAATGAACGATGCAAAAAAGGCGGCGCTGGCCGCCATTGACGAGAAGAAGGAACTGGTGGCAGAGGTGGCGGACGCCATCTGGGACTATGCCGAGCTGTCCATGCAGGAGGTAAAGTCCGCCGCCCTGTTCGTCAAGGTGCTGAAGGCTGAGGGCTTTCAGGTGGAGGAAGGCATATGCGGCATCCCCACCGCCTTCTCCGCCTCCTTCGGCAGCGGCGGGCCGGTCATTGGCCTGCTGGCGGAGTACGATGCGCTGTCCGGCCTTTCGCAGGCGGCGGGCAGCACCGCGTACCACGAGCTGGTGAAGGGCGGCAGCGGCCACGGCTGCGGCCACAATCTGCTGGGCGCGGGGGCCATGGCCGCCGCCATCGGCCTGAAGCACTATCTGACCCAGACCGGAAAAAGCGGCACCGTCATCCTGTACGGCTGCCCCGGCGAGGAGGGCGTGGCGTCCAAGGCCTATATGGCTCGGGAGGGCCTGTGGTACGGCCTTGACGCGGCGCTGACGTGGCACCCCGGCGACAGCAGCGAGGTGACTACCGGCTCCACCAACTCCTGCATCCAGATGATCTACACGTTCCACGGGCTGGCGTCCCAGGCATCCACCGCGCCGGAGCGGGGCCGCAGCGCGCTGGACGCGGTAGAGCTGATGAATGTGGGCGTGCAGTTCCTGCGGGAGCATATGCCCCGCGACGCCCGGGTGCACTACTCCATTCTGGACGCAGGCGGCGTAAGCCCCAACGTGGTGCAGCACCAGGCCAGCGTCCTGTACATGATCCGTTCCAACTTCGTCAAGGACTGCATGGCCCTGCACCAGCGGGTGGACAAGATCGCGCAGGGCGCGGCGCTGATGACGGACACCACCATCGAGCGCCGCTTCGTGGACGGCCTGTCCGACACCGTGTGCAACCACGCGCTGGAGAAGGTGCTGTACGACAACTTCTCCCAGCTGGGCGTACCGCCCTGCACGGCGGAGGAGCACGCTTTCATGGAGGCACTGTCCGCCACCTACGAGGGGCGTGACGTCCCCGGCGGCGTGGGCGCGGAGAACGATCCCGCCTTCGCCGAAAAGGTGAAGGCCATGCAGACCGGCCACTTCAACGACTTCCTGATGCCGCTGTATCAGGGCCCCGCCTTCAACGCCGGCTCCACCGACGTGGGTGATGTCAGCTATCAGTGCCCCACGGCACAGATCCATGTGGCGGTGTGGCCCAACCACGTCCCCTGCCACAGCTGGCAGGTGGTGTCCTGCAACAAGACGCCCATGGCCCATAAGGCCACCGTGCACGCCGGCAAGGTGCTGTGCGCCGCCGCCATCGATCTACTGGAGCAGCCCGCGCTGCTGGAGGCCGCCAAGGCCGAGTTCCGGCAGCGGACGGCGGGCGGGTACACCTGCCCCATCCCGGCGGACGCCGTGCCGGCGCCCCTCGAGCTGTAAAGAAAGAACACCCCTGACCTGCCGGTCAGGGGTGTTCTCTTACAGATGCAGCTCCTTCAGCCGCCGGAAGCTGCGGCTCGCCAGCAGCAGGCCCAGCGCCGCCAGCACCAGCGCCGCCGCGCCCAGCACCCAGGTCAGCGTGTCCGTCAGCCCCCGGTTGCACAGCCAGGAGAACAGCCGGTAGGCGCCCATGACCAGCAGGATGCCCGCCAGCAGCAGCGCCACCAGCACGGTGGAATTCTCGCAGTTGTCTATCTTCTTCATGGCGTCCTCCCCTGCGCCGGAACGGCCCCGGCGCTTCCGTCCACCATCATACCATCCGCCGCACAGCCCGTCAAGGGCAGAGAGCCGGGGACTGTCCTCACGGGCAGTCCCCGGCTTCGCGTTTACGCCAGCAGGGCGCGGTCGTTGTCGTATTCCTGGCCGCTGACCTTGCTGAACAGCGCCAGCAGATCCGGCACCGTCAGCCGGGCCTTCTCCTCGCCGGAGATATCCAGCACGATCCGCCCGTTGTGCAGCATCAGCAGGCGGTTGCCGTAGTGGATAGCGTCGCGCATATTGTGGGTGATCATCAGCGTGGTCAGGTGGTTCTCCCGGACCAGGCGGTCGGTGATGTCCATGACCCGCTGGGCCGTCTGGGGATCCAGGGCAGCGGTGTGCTCGTCCAGCAGCAGCAGCTTGGGCTTCTGCAGGGTGGCCATCAGCAGCGTCAGCGCCTGACGCTGTCCGCCGGAGAGGGTGCCCACCTTGGTGGTCAGGCGATCCTCCAGACCCAGACCCAGCTCCCGCAGGCGGCGGCGATAGTCCTCGCGCTCGCCGCGGCGGATGCCGGGACGCAGGGTGTGATGCCGGCCGCGGCGCTCCGCCAGAGCCAGGTTCTCCTCGATCTCCATGCCGGCGGAGGTGCCCATCATGGGGTCCTGGTATACGCGGCCCAGATAGCGGGCGCGCTTGTACTCCGGCAGAGAGGAAACGTTGACGCCGTCCAGCTCGATGCTGCCCTCGTCGGGCTGCCAGGTGCCGCAGATGGCGTTCTGCATGGTGCTCTTTCCGGCGCCGTTGCCGCCGATGACGGTGACGAAATCCCCGTCCCGCAGCGTCAGGCTCAGGTGGTCCAGCGCCACGCGCTCGTCCACGGTGCCGCTGTTGAAGGTCTTGGTGATGTTATTCATTTTCAGCATGGCCGCTGTCTCCTTTCTTACTGCGGGAATGGGCTTTCAGTTGTGCTTTGACATGGGGCGCACCCAGAAACACGGCCACCACCACGGCGGAAAACATCTTCAGAAGGTCGGTGTCGAAGCCGGCGAAGATGATGACCTGATACACGATGTAGTAGATCATCGCGCCCAGTATCACGCCGCCCAGCTGCACGGCCATGCGGCCGCCCCGGCGGCCCAGCACGGCCTGCCCGATGACCACCGCCGCCAGGCCGATGACCACGGCGCCGCGGCCCATGTTCACATCGGTGTAGCCCTGGTACTGGCACAGCAGCGCACCGGACAGGGCCACCACGCCGTTGGACAGCGCCAGACCGACGACCTTCATCAATCCGGTGTTTACGCCCTGGGCCCGGCTCATCACCGGGTTGCAACCTGTGGCCCGCAGGGCACAGCCCAGCTCCGTGCCGAAGAACAGCACCAGCAGTGCCACCAGCACCACGCAGAAGCCCAGCAGCACCGGCAGCGCACCGCCCACGTCCATCTGGCTCAGCAGCACCGGAGTGGTGCGGGCGGGCAGCGCCAGTCTGCCGCCAACGCCCACTGCACCGGATGCACTCCCGTTATACCTTTGTATGGCTTTGTTTTATCAAATTCGAAACTCGATTTCAAACGAATTTTTGAGAAAATGTCATCTCAATACAGCTCCGCGATGATGCCCACGCACTTGTCAACGATGCTGTCACCGGCAAAGGAAACGGTCTGAACTGTGAACGGATTTTGATGTTTAGAAATCATTATCCTTGAAAAGCTTTATGATGGTTATTACGACCACCCACAGCAGAAAAGACAGCATTGCCCCTATCTGGACAGCAGGGAACGGTAGTCGGCGGTCAGCGTCAGATAGCCGCGCTCATTGTGAGCAATACCCGCCCAATCCAGCACCGCCGCCAGCACAAACACAGGGTCAAACACATATTTTCCAGCAGGGGCTTTGAAATAGTATTTGCCAATGGCACCGACAACAGTATCCTCCGTGCAGCCACCTTCGCCAAGGGGAGAATTGCGTCCCATACCCTTGCGGGCAGAGCCGCCCTCACGAAGCAGCAGATCCACGATAACATCAAAAACATCGTAGGTAAGCGGCGGCTTCATGGGCAGCTCGTTGCAGAGGAAGGAACAGCCATCCTTAGCGGCCCGGATAATGTACGGCTTGCCGGTAACAGAATACACCGTTGCCCTGCCGCCATTTTCGTAGAGCTTGCTCCGCACAATGTCAGAAGCCTTTGTACTGCTGCTCACTTTTGGGGTAAAAAGACTCATATCAAACGCCTCACTTTCTTCCTCGCCGCGCAGGTTTAATTGCAGCAGCAGCTCATCGAGTTTTTTCTTGGCTGTGGGGTAAGAGATGCCCAGCTTGTTTTGCACATCCTTCATGCTGCCGCGGCAGGCGAGAAAGGTCTGCAAAAACCGGGCGTATTCCGGGGCAAGGCACTCATAAGGGGAAAGTGGTTCATCGGTGGGGAACTCTGCCTTGCAGCCGGGGCAGCTCAGCCGTGCTAAATGAAGTGCCGTCCCGCACGCAGGACACCGACCAGAGAATTTCATAGCGATCTACCTCCTTCACTTTCAAGATACCATAATATTTCATCTATGTCAATAATATAATTAAAAATATTAAACCTGTTTCCGGATAGGATGTAAAAATGGTGCTGTCCTGCACGGGCGGCTACAATGGTGCCTCATTGTCCGCAGGGGGACAATACTTCAGCCCTGCGCGCTCATCTGTGACAAATCTTGTCGTTCGTATATCATGTTATCTTTTTGAAAACAAAAAAGCCCCCCTGTGGATCTGTGATCCATAGGGCGGCTTTGATGTCAGTGCGTCTCCGTGGGAGAACGTCCTCATTTCATCAGCAGCATTTCCGGGCATCACAAATCACTCTTACTTTATCCGCATAGGTAAAGTAAAAGCTAAATGCGTATGCCTTGTACAGCTGCTTCATCATGTGTGGCGTTCTCCTTTCCCGAAGTTTTCTGTAAGATATCACAACAGGGAGCCACCGTCAACCGTCATATCCACCAAAAATATTTGCCAGGAATAAACACTCCGCCACGCGCTTTCGCGCTTTAAAGTTCGGATGTGCCCGGTGTTCCGGCAAATATCCGGCACTTTCCGCCGTCATTTTCTGCTGGGCATATCGCCCAGAGTGCAGCCGTCCTCTGTCAGCAGCGTCAACCCGGCAGGGCGCTCCGCCAGCAGATACTCCAGCACACCGCGGCTGACGTCATCCATCTCCCCGGCGCGGCGGATATGCACCGCCAGCGGCTGCCGCGCCGCCAGACCGGTGAGCCACCGGATAAACGCCTGGGCCACTGCCGCCGGTGCGGCCGTGACCTCACCCTCCGCGCCGGCACACACCGCCGCAGCGGGCTGTATAGCCCCCAGCACCCGCAGCAGCGTCCGGTCGTCCGGCCGCACGTCGTTCCCGACGGCGTCCAGCAGCTTCCCCACCGTGTCCGCCATCCAGAAGCAGGGCACCGCCCGGAGGCAGTAGGTCTGCACATGCAGGCCGGGAACGCTGTCCGCTGCCGGAGCCGGCTCCGGCGCGGCGGGCGCGGCCTTCAGCTCCGCATATTTCTGCGTGATGGCGCTGCCGGGATAGATCTCCAGGTTGGAGGCCAGCCGGTTGCGGAACTCGTTGAAAAACCGGATAGCACGGCTGCGGTCGCCGCCGCGCTCATACAGCGTCATCAGCCGCAGGGCCAGCTGCTCGTTGTAGGGCTCGTATTCCATGACCCGCTCCAGAATGCCCACGGCCTCCGGCAGCATATCCCGCTGCTCATACAGCTCCGCCGCCTTCATCAGCAGCCGGTTCTTCCTCTTCTCATAATAGATGCGCTGGCTGAGGATCAGCTCATTCAGGTCCTCGCAGTGGTTGAAATAGTACCCCTCCAGCAGCTCGCCGCCGAAGGCGTCACACGCCCGCTTCAGCTCGTCCGCCGACCGGGTCTCCGGGTCGATCTCGTCGATGGTCTGCAGATCGCAGATATAGTCGTATGCCCGGTCGATGCAGCAGTACTCCCGGTCCAGCTTGATGAGCGACCGCCCGCCCTCGCCGGTATCGGTGCTCTTTTTGATCTTCCACAGGGTATAGCGCAGATTATACTTGGCAGCGCTGACGGCGCTGTCCGGCCAGAGGTAGGCCGCCAGCTTCTCCCGAGCATAGTAGTCCCCGCCCCGCAGGAACAGGATACACAGCAGGGCGCATCCCTTGTTGCCCAGCTCCGGGGTGATGTCCGTGCCGTCGCAGATGACCTGCGGCTTGCCAAACAGTCTGATCTGAAGCATGGCCGTCACCTCACTGCCGGCTGTGCAGCACCGACCCGGACTTGATGGTCACGGTCACGTCGGTCTGCTCCAGCTGCTCTGCGGGCGCGGTGCGGATGTCGCGGTCCAGCACCACGATATCCGCCAGGTATCCCGGCGCCAGCTTTCCCTTGCGCTTGTCCTCAAACAGCGCGTAAGCGCCGTTGACGGTGTACATCTCGATGGCCTGCTCCACGGACACGGCGCACCGGGGCACGGCGCGGTTCACCGCCGCGTGGATGCCCAGCATGGGCCGCGGCTCCGTCACGTCGCTGTCCGATCCGCCGCACACCACCGCGCCGGCGGCGAACATGGCGGCAAAGTTGTTGGAGTGCAGATAGCGCTCGCCCACCCGGCGCTCGTACATACCTCCCTTGCCGCCCCACAGATAGGCGTAGGCCGGCTGCACCGAGAAGATCAGCTTCATATCCGCCGCCCGGGCGATCTGCTCCGGCGTGGCCATGATGGCGTGCTCGATGCGGTGGCGCAGGGCGGTGCTGCCGCCCTGACGGATGGCCCTCTCGTGGGCCAGCAGCACGGACTCGATGGCCCGGTCGCCGATGCTGTACAGCGCCAGCTGCATATCCTGCCGGTAGCACTGCTGCACGAACTCGTCCAGTCCGTCCTGGGGCAGGAAGATCTGTCCCCGGTAGTCCGGCCGGTCCGCGTAGGGCGCCGACAGGGCGGCGCTGTGGCTGGACAGGGTGCCGTCCACCATAATATTGCCGCCCACCCGGCGCAGCCCCAGCTTCCAGACCTTCGCCAGGTCCATGGTCTGGTAGAACAGCGGCATATCCACCGGGAACTCGCCGCTGTGGGCGTAGATGAACTCCGCGTCCCGGTCGTCGAACAGCCAGCCGCCCTCGATGGCCGCCACGGTGGTGATGCCGTTTTCCAGCAGTCGGGACATGGCCAGATGGATGGCCTCCATCCGGAACTCGTCCGGCAGGCTCCGCAGCACATTGGAGCGCAGCACATAGTTGGCGTTCCGCCGGAAAATGCCCGTGGGCAGGCCGCTGCCGTCCAGCTCCACACCCTCCAGGGAGAAGGGCACCTTATAATACAGCAGGGCGTGGGTGTTCAGCATGCTGACGTGGTACTCCTTGGAAAACAGCACCACCGGACTGTCGCTGCAATACCTGTCCAGCACATACCGGTCCGGAAAACGCTTTTCCTCGAACTGCGACTCCTCCACCTGGCAGCCCAGCACCGCGCCCTCCCGCTTTTCGGCGGCGGCCAGCATCTCGCCCAGCTCCCGGTGGGACCGCGCGCCGCCCAGATCCACGCTCATCATGTTCACAGCGGTCTGCATCACATGGAAGTGGTTGTCGATAAACCCCGGCAGCACCGTGCCGCCCCTGGCGTCGATGACCTGCGTGCCGGGGCGCACCAGCTTCTGCCAATCATCGCCGCGGCCTGCGGCGCAGATCATTTTCCCCGCCGCGGCCACCCAGTCGGCCCCGCCATCGCCGCACATGGTCACGCAGCGCCCGTTTTTAATGATGATATCCGCGTACATAGCGTCCCGTCCTCCTGTTGAAAGCCGTGTTGTGTTATGGCCGTATTGTACACCAGGGCGGGCCGTCTGTCCAGTGGCGCTGTGTCCCCGGCGGCAAATGTACCAAATCGTTGGTTGAAAAGCGCGGCACAATTTGCTAAAATGTTTAGTAACAACGGAAATTCAACGCTTTTCCCACGCGCGGCGCAACATCTCCCGGTTACAATGACATCAAACTGAGGCGGAGCACGGCCGGCGCGGCCCCTCTCCGCCCCCCCGAAAAAACGAAAGGACAGGGATGTATATGAGCGTTTTGATTTTGAACCGCGAGCAGGTCAAGCAGGTCATCTCCATGAAGGAAGTCATCCAGGAGGTGCGCGAGGTCTATCGTCTGAAATCCCAGGGCAAGTCCGTGATCTGGCCGCTGGTCAACTATGAATTCGTGGACGAGCACGCCGCCATGGACATCCGTTCCGGCTATATCAAGGGCGTACAGCTCCACGGCCTGAAGATGCTGAACAACTTTCCCGAGAACCGGGAAAAGGGCCTGCCGCCCTTCAACGGCATCATGATGGTCTACGACTCCAACACCGGCATTCCCGTCAGCGTCATGGACGCCTCCTACGTCACCTGTATGCGTACCGGCGCCGCCGGCGCGCTGGGCGTGGATCTGCTGGCCCGCAAGGACGCCAAGCACCTGTTTATCCTGGGTGCCGGCAAGCAGGCCCCCTTCCAGATCGCCGCCACGCTGCTGCTGCGTCCGGCCATCGATAAGGTCTACATCGCCGACCCCATGTTCCCCGACAACGCGGTGCAGTTCGCCGCCCACATCGCCCAGCAGCTCTCCGATGACTTCGGCATCGACGCCTCCGGCGTGGAGTTCCTGCCGGCGCTGGATATGGCCGCCGCCGTGGGCGACAGTGACGCCATCATCACCGTCACGCCCTCCCGCAAGCCCATCATCCAGAAGGCGTGGCTGAAGCCCGGCACCCACCTGAGCTGCCTTGGCTCCGACATGGAGTCCAAGCAGGAGATCGAGAGCACCATCTTCCAGGGCGCCGCCTTCTACGCCGACGACCGCGCCCAGTGCATCCGCGTGGGCGAGATGGAGCTGCCCATCAAGCAGGGCGTCGTCAGTGCCGACGACATCACCGGCGAGATCGGTGACCTCATCGACGGCAAGGTCCCCGGCCGCACCAGCGACACGCAGACCACCATCTTCGACGCCACCGGCCTGTACATTCTGGATCTGGCCGCCGCCAAGGTAGCCATCGACCGCGCACTGGCCGAGGGCGTGGGCTTGCAGGCCGACCTGTAACCCCGCGGAATATATCCGCTTACCCTACAAAACAGACGAAATGAGGAGGACAATAAAATGAAACTGGCATGGTTTGGTGTGGAAGAGTGGCTGAATCCCATGGACTCTCTCGCCCGTATCAATCTGGGCAGCAGCTGCGTCAGCGCCCTTCGTATGGACGAGCTGTTTGACCTGACCGGCGAGGATCTGGACGCTTTCCTGAACGAAATGCGTACCATGAGCCTGCATTATCACCACGGCGACGCCACCGGCTCCCCCCGGATCAAGGCGGCGGTGGCCGGCATTTACCCCAAGGGCAACGTGAAGCCCGAGGAAGTCATGATCACCCACGGCGGCACCGGCGCCAATGACCTGGTGCTGATGAGCGTGCTGGAGCCGGGTGACAACTGCGTGGTGATCAAGCCCTCCTATCAGCAGCACTACGATATCCCCAAGGGCAGCGGCATCGAGACCCGCGTGGTCCAGCTGAAGGCCGAGGATAACTATCAGCTGGATTTCGACGCCCTGGACAAGGCCTGCGACGCCAACACCAAGATGATCGTCCTGACCAACCCCAACAACCCCATCGGCGTGACCCTGTACGACGAGGGCCTGCGTAAGGTCGTGGACATCGCCGCCAAGCACGACGCCTGGATCCTCTGCGACGAGGTCTATCGCGGGCTGGACGAGAACTATATGCCCTCCATTCTGGACTACGGCTACCACAAGGCCATCTCCATCAGCAGTATGTCCAAGATGTACTCCATGGCCGGCACCCGTATCGGCTGGATCGTCTGCCGCGACCACGAGATGTACGAGGTCATGAAGACCCGCCGTTCCTACAACACCATCTGCTGCGGCATCTGGGACGAGATCATCGCCTCCATCGCGCTGGAGCATTACCAGGCCCTGTGGGCCCGCGCCCGTTCCATTCTGGAGCCCAACCGCAAGATCGTGGAGGACTGGGTGGCCTCCCAGCCCCACCTGCACCTGCGCGCCAAGGCCATGGGCACCACCTGCCTGATCGACTATGATTACGATGTGGACTCCGAGACCCTGGCCAAGGACGCCATGGCCACCGAGCAGATCCTGGTGGTCCCCGGCGACTACTTCGATATGCCCAAGACCATCCGCGTGGGCTACGGCGCCTTCCGCGATCCCCAGGTGCTGAAGGCCGGTCTGGAGGAGTTCGGCAAGTACCTGGAGAAGTACAACTAACTGACACATCCCTCTCTCACAAATTTCTTCCCCCCTGCGGCACGTGCCGCAAAACAAGCGCCCGGCAGAAGCCGGGCGCTTGTTTTTTCCGTATTCCGTTGGCGCTCACACCCGCGCCCAGCGCATCCAGCCGTCCTCGAACAGGGCTGTCAGCCGCCCCGTGTCCTTCAGCCACGCCAGATAGGACCGCACCGTGCTGCCCACCAGCACATACTGCTCAAAGCTCATGGTCAGCCCGTAGGCGGCAAACAGCTGCTGCAGGATGTCCTCAAAGCCGCAGGGCGCGGCGCAGAGGTCCACGATCCTCTCCGCGATCTCATGCACCTTTCGGATATTGTACTGCGCCAGATCGGCGATGTCCTCCGTCACCTCCGTGTGCGCGGGCACAAATACCTTCGCCGTCATGGCCTGCACCTGCTCCAGCGTTTTCAGGTACCCGGCCACGTCGTAAATAAAACCGATCTGGTACTTGTCCAGTATCTCCCGGCTGGACAGGCAGTCCGCCAGAAACACCACGTCGTCCGGCGTCCGAAAGCCTACCATGTCGAAAAAGTGCCCGGGCAGGGGGATAGACGCAAAGCCCTCCGGCAGCTTGTCCGCCGTCAGCTCCGCCGCGTCGCTCTCCTGTGCCAGCAGAAACTTGTGCCGCAGGTCCTTGGGCGGATATCCGCCGTAGAGAAACGACGGCTCCAGCACCGGGTGCCGGGTAAACGCGCAGTCGATTCCCGGCGCGTAGATCCTGCAGCCCGTCTGTCCCTGCAAATACCGGTTCCCGCCGATGTGGTCGGCGTTGGCGTGGGTGTTGTAGATCGCCGTCAGCTGCCAGCCGTTGGCGTCCAGCACCTGCCGTATCCTCCGCCCCGCGTCCTTGTCGTTGCCGCTGTCGATCAGGCAGACGTTTTTCTCATCCAGCCGGAAGAGGCCGATGTTGGTGGGGCTCTTGATGTAATACGTCCTCTCGGTAAGCTGTATCAGTTCGTACATAGCGGTATCCCCTCCGTTACTTTTTTGTATCGCCATCCGATCATGCTTTGTTACTTCTTTGTGCTGTCATCCTATCAGTTTTTCCGCCTCTTTGTAATGTCATTCTATCATGTTTTGCTGCTTCTTTGTGCTGTCATCCTATCATATTTCCCCGCTTCTTTGTATTGTCATCCTATCATATTCCCCCGCTTCTTTGTATTGTCATCCTATCATATTTTCCCGCAAAACACAAGCGCCCGGCTGATAGCCGGGCGCCTGCGTACCTCATCTGTATATGGCGCCGCTGGCCGCCACACAGTTCTTTCCGTTGTTTTTGCAGATATACAGCTGCCTGTCCGCCTTTGCGATGAGTGAAAAGTCCTTCAATTCTCGGCCTGTCCCGCACGCAACACCGAAAGAGGCCGTAACAATGTGCCGGTCCGGCAGGTCCTCTCTTGGAACAGCCGCGGCGCGCACCGCGTCAAGAAGCGCACCGGCGATACGGCGGGCCTCCTCCTCGCCGATATCCGGCAGGATCGCCACGAACTCCTCGCCTCCAAAGCGGAAGAGATACCGGTCAGCCGCCGCCAACACCCCGACCACGCTTCCGGCCACACGCCGCAGCGCTTCGTCGCCCTTCATGTGGGAGTAGTTGTCGTTGTACGATTTGAAATCATCCACGTCAAAAATAATGACGCTGACCCGTTCCGGCGCGGTTTTATCGGCAATGAACGTGCCATACGTCTCCATCGCCTTTTTATTCAGTGTTTCCGTCATCACGTCGTTGTAGGCCAGCTTGATGAAAGCGTGACCCATTTCCTTGATGTGCCGTTCGTTGGCAGACTGCCGAAGGAAGATGGACCGCAGCACGATAAAACCTACAATGATGGAAAATCGCAGCAGGAAATGCTTGAACAGATCATAGTTCTCCGCGTAGGGAAGCTGTCCGGGCAGCCACCAGCTGATCAATATCAGAACACATACCGCCACGGTATCCACACGGCGGTATGTGGGCGCGATCATGATCGCAAACAGATAGCACATGGAGATGGACAACCCGACCCGGTGAAAGTTGCAGGAGACCATAAAGACGGTAACGCTGGCGATCACCACCCCATAGTAGGCCAGCAGCGCAAACCGCGCCGGCGGCGCATCGTATTCTCCTCCACGCTTTTTATAGGCGATCGTAAACACCAGCATCGCCAGCGAGCCGCCGATCATCATGTAAAGCGGCACCATGTCAATGGGGATCATCGAGCGCGCCGCGATGTTCTTGACCAGGTAGATCCCGTTGGTCAGTATAAACAGAATGGATGCATAAAATACGACCGAAAAATTCTGCCGCATAAGGATGCTCTCCACAGTCGGAATCTCATCGATCTGTATTCCCAGCACACGATCACTAAAGCTCTTAAACCTGGCAAACGCCATATCCGATATCCAGCAGGACACCCTCTGCACAATATCGACCTTATTCTCTCGTCTTTCCATACGATCCCTCCAGCAAATAATACGACCCCGTTTGTCTGCTTTTGTTGATCTATTGTTATATTTTACCATGCTTCCGCCCAAAACACAAGCGCCCGGCTGATAGCCGGGCGCCTGGTATTATGATTATGCGGGAAATCGAGCCCTTCTTACTTGGCGTCCTTGATTGCAG
>OLOA01002193.1_pt1 | contig 18089 bp, 10 predicted proteins | sample 1672201 | NCBI WGS metagenome assembly OLOA01 (sample SAMEA3136658, study PRJEB25190) | human gut metagenome
GTCCCCAGGTTTTGCGACCTGTCTACATTCTCCACTTTTTAGATTTACGCAAAGAATTTGTTCATTTCCTTTGGCATTTTCTACGGAAAGGTAAACTTCTCCCTGCTTATTTATCTGATCAAATACCTGCACTAGATTTTCGCTGTAATTATAGCCGAAAATCTCCTGACCGATGATGGAATATTGGAAAGAGAATGTATTTCTCTTATAACTGCCCGAAAAGGATTGCATTGGCAATTTGCTAAGCTTGCCATCTTTAATGCTATAAACTTTCTCTATAATTTCATCGGAATCTCCTTCTGTTTTACTCTCATAAATAAAACTTTCATTCGTTCCCACAATCTGAAGACTATCTTTCATTGGTACTTTTTCAATTTGTGAAACGGAGTCTTGCCCTTCATCTGCTTTGTTATTTCTTCGGCGAACTCTTCCTGTTTCTTCTTCATTACTTCTGCCATTTTTTCCTTTCTGATTATCAGAAGGACTTTTTATCTGAAATGTCTGCTCAATCCAATCACGAAAAACAGTAGAAACTCTAGCCGCTGTCTGTACTCCAATGCTCAGCACTATAACACAGATTACAATTGCTGCAACAACTCTTACACCAGACAGCTTTCTCATATCTTTTTCTGCCTCGGCGGAAGGTCCGCGCGACCTCTTTCGCTTCGGAGGCGCACCGCACCCGCTTTTCCACGCAGTCCGCAAGCTCGCCCCGCACTCACTGAAATTACTGATAAAGTATGCAAAAAAGCACTCTGAAAACAGAGCGCTTTTTGTGTGAAAGAGCGCCGTAATGATACGAAAACCTATGGAAAAACGCCAAAATGATAACCGCCAGCAGGATGTGCTTTTCCCGCTGGCGGTTCGTTTTCTCATTTCACATATTCCTGCTCGATTGCTACGCCGCATTTGAATTCGACCACGATGCCGTCGTTCCTGACGTGTATTCTGTCGACAAGCATTTTCATGGTTGTGCCATCAACTGTGGTGAGCGTATCACTTTGCATCGTTTGCTCTATGAAGGTATCGAGCCACATCCTGACCTCGGCATATTTGGCTGCCGTTCCTTGCAGCTCATTGCGTTCGGCCTCCAGTTCCTTCATACGCTCACTGTACTCTTTGACCCGTGATGCATATTCCACAGCCCCGATTTCCATCCGCTGCTTTGCCTTGTGCAGTGCGAGCGCGGCTTCTTGCAGCTGAATGGTTTCTTCATCGATCCTTTCCATTGCTGCTTTGTTTTCCGCTTCCAGTGCGAGCTCAGTGCCGTCCCTTACCACCTCGACTACTTCTTCAGCACTATCGACGAGCCTTCGCATTGCGGTGAGGTAAGTTGCCTCCAACACCTCTTCATTGACATGATGGCTGTCGCATTCTGCTCGACCATTGTTTATCCTATTGCAGCAGCCCCACATCTTGATTTCCCGATTTTTCGCGCGTGACCCCGCGCCGTTGTCCGATAAAATAGGCCTAGAGATTTGACTCCCCCTACCCGGCAGGCGAAACGTCACGGAAAAGTTGCTCTTTCCGGAAAAACGCTGGGAATGGTCTGCCCCATATATTCTGCCCTCAAAAAGGGCGTTATTCTCAATTTCAAGTATCAAGCTTGTCGGAGGTAGCGCCTATGGCGTCCTCCTTTCCGTTAGCCCAGACGTATGATCTGGCTGTTTGCCGTGATGCGATCCACCAGAGTCTGCATCAGGTGTGTATCCTCCGCGGCACTGACCCAACCGGACAGTTCACGGTTCGTAATGATGATGAGGCTGCGTGCCTCATTAAGGAAAGATACTGCCCGATAGAATACCGGCAGATTCTCCGGTGTGATGTTGGCGTACATCACGTCGTCGATGATGATTACTGAACAGTCCAGCATGTAGCGGTAGATCTTTTCCGTCTTACGGGAACTGTCCTTGTTTTTGATCACCCGCAGAAACTCTTCAATATTGCAGTAATACACGGCCTCTCTCCGGACCAGCGCCATCTGTCCGATGTGCGCCGCCAGCGTCGTTTTTCCGGTGTCGCATTTGCCGATGACGACGATATTCTGTTCATCCTCGATCCACTGCATAGATTCGAGCTGCTCCACCTGCCATGCGATTCCCGGCTTCAGCCGCGACGGATCAAATTCCCTTTGCGGCAACCGACTGGCATTCCTGTTCCGTTTGATCGCCGCCTGACTGCGGAGCTCCAGTTCCGCACTGAGAATGTAATCCAAGTAATCGATATTGGATACCGTCTCCCGGTTTAGATCGATCTTACCGTGGGCAAGGTTCTGCAGATTCAACAGCCGAGCTTTCTCGTATAGTTCAATCAAGTTTGCCATGTTGTTCCTCCGCAATCTCTTCTGCCCGTTTTTTACAGTGGTAGAAAGCGTTCTCCGTTAGCTTTCGTTTCCCTATGCCAACACCGTACCGATACAATAGGTATGCCTGAATCTCGTTGAGCGAGCATATCTTTACCCGCAGGCAATACCGGATTGCCGCTTCCACTTGCCCGACAGAATACGCTTTTGCCAGTGAAACGATCTTCGCCATCTGAACATTGGCATACCGCTTGTTCTGCTCTCGGAGCATGGAAATAAAGTTCTCAATATCTTCTACCTCTCCGAAGATACGGCGGAAGGCGCTTTCTCCAACCGTCGCCATTCCGGCGTCTTCATTCTGATATGGAATATCTCCACCTTCTTCCGCAGCTTTGCGGCATTTGTGGATAAGCTCACCGGTGTCCGCCTTATAGAACATGAGCATGCCGTCAACTTCCTCTATACGGACCTGATCGTACTGCTTGACCCGTGATCGTGGCAGCTCATATTTGCTCCAGCCGTAAATCACGGCATTCTTGTCGGATACAGCGCGAATTGCCACTTTGACATCCTCGAGCTGCACCTTCTCAAGATGCTTGGATTCCTCACGAAACGACTCCCGCGGGGCTTTTCGTGTGCGTTCATGGATGGAGCCATTGCACTCTTTATCAAGCCATTCCAATGCCGCGCTGTTGAGGGAATCGATGCCGGTGTAAAGCCGTCCCTGCAAAAAGCCCGCCTTGACATACCGGACGAAGCTTTCCACTTTTCCTTTCGTCTGTGGATCACTTTTCCGGCATAGGATCACGCTAAAGCCTGCCTGACAGACGAAATCCTCGAATGCCGGCACCAAGATGACATTGCCGTAGTGTTCGCTGACAACAAACACCTTGTCCTGATCGTAGAGAATCGTCTGTGTCCGACCTCCAAAATAACGGAAGGCGTATTTGTGCGCGTCAATGGCCGTCTGTGTCCGAAATGGCTCCCGGCTGAAATACACAAATCGCATCCGGCTGTAGGATAATACCATGCAGAAGAAGTACACCCACAGGTTCCGATCGTACATGTCCTTCATTTTGAACTGACCGAAATCTACCTGCGCTTCGTAGCCGGGCGGTGTTTCCTCCCGGAAAGAGGTGGGGCGATTCTCCGGCTTGATGTATCCGGTCTGCTCCCGCAGCGTTTTCACATACCGGAAAAAGGTGTTCTTCTTGCAATCGAAATCCGGAAACTGATCCTTGATTCGATACATGATGTTTGTCGCCGGCGTCTGCGGGCAGATTTTCAGGATACTGAGGATAAAGGCCCGATACTGTTCGAGATACGGCGTGTTGTTTCGCAGGTAGGTCTCGAACGCATCCTCGTCCATCCGCAGCCATTTGTTTGCGCTGGGCACCGAGATCCCAATCTTCTTGCAGATCGTTGTCGTCGGCACGCCCAGTGATTTTAAGTGCTTGAGCTCTAAAAACTGTTCTTTGGAAATCATATTGTTTTACCTCCTTTGTCCGTTATTTGATTTCCAAGTCAGCTTCGCACAATCATACGCATCACCACCTTTCATATATGGCAACAGCCACGGTTTCCCGTGGCTGTGTACTCTTCTGATGTTCATATGGTTTTTCGAATATAGTAGGTAGATCGTCCTCCGCCGCGCTTTTCGATTTCGCCGCTGGCGCAGAGCGCTCTTAAATGGCGTTCCACCGACGTGGCGCTCATGGACGTGACAAGCTCTGCAATCTCGACTTTCGTAAACCTGCCGATTCTGGTTTTTACAGCGTTTCGAACGGTTTCGAGTGGGGAATCGGAAACGAGCTCCATCCGATCTTCAAAATCTCGATATGCCGCGATAATCGTTCCGAGCAGATATTTAATAAACGCCGTTGGATCGTCTTTGCCCTCATGCCAGCCGCTCTGTGAGGCTTCCAGTGCGTCGTAATAGCTTCCTTTCGTTCTCGCAATTTTGGCTTCCAGCGAGATATACTTGCCGATCTCATACCCACTGCGATAGAGCAGCAACGTCGTCAGCAGACGCGACATCCTGCCGTTTCCGTCGATGAACGGATGAATGCAGAGGAAGTCGTGGATAAAGCATGGGATGATCAGCAGCGGGTCCACATTGCCTTCACCGATAGCGAAGTTGTATGCATCACACAGCTCCCGCATAGCCTCCGGCGTTTCATACGGCGCCAGAGGGGTAAACAGAGCATAGGTCCTTCCATCCGCCGTGGTCGCGCTGATATAGTTCTGGACGTTTTTGAATGAACCGCCAAATGCGCTGTCCGTGTGGCTGTACATGATCTTATGAAGCTGAAGGATATAGTTCGGTGTCAGGGGTATATACTCAAAATTCTCGTGCACCGTGTTCAGCGCGTCGCGGTACCCAGCGATTTCCTTCTCGTCGCGTGTGCGCGGCGTCGTCTTCTCACTCATGAGCTGCCGCAGGCGCGTGTCCGTCGTGCGAATGCCCTCGATCTCATTGGAGGATTCCGTGCTCTGGATTTTTGCGATCTCGATCAGCTTTTCGACCTCGGCTGGTTTTTGACGCAGATACAGCGTCTGCTTTCCCTTCTGTTCATGGATCTGAGAAAGGTAACCGACGATCTCATTATCCCACGCCTTCTCTTTCAGAAATCCATAATCAAATCTCCGCATTTTCTTCACCTCGCTTTATTCTCATCAATTATACCATGTTTGACGAGAATATTCAAGTGTTTGATGGATTTATTATCCTGGCTGATTGTGCAATAATACATCTGATATCCGGGGCCGTTGTGTACAGACCCCTTGTAATGGGAAAGAGCTTCTTTTCCCGGATCATACGATGAATCTTATCATTCGGTTTTTTATATTTCGAAAGCGCTTCCCGCAGCGTTTCTGTTGTATAGATCATAACATCATACCGTTTTTACCCACAGCATTGGATTATCTGGCGCAGATTTTTCGATTTCGACGTTTCTGCCTGCCTAGGATAAATGCCATCCCGACAGAGACAGAATGAGGAAATCCCTTATAGTACAAGGATTAGTATTCTTTTTGTTGTACTGAAGTATGTAGTATCTGAAGCTATATCTGAAAAATGCATATGTGAGAAAGAATAATAGGAGATTCCCGGAAATCGCTTCAGATGTTCCTTTTCTTCAGCCGAGCGGTGAGGTGTGAGTTTCTGTGAGGCTTTTTCTCATAAACCCGTACGTGAGAAGAAATATATAATAATTCCCATAAATAGTCTCGCAACGTCCTTTCACATCACACATGAGCCGTGATCGTTGCGTAATAGTTCGCAAATCGTAAATGCAATGTCTACCAACCGTAAACAATGATCATCTATAATACCTGTGGTCATTCAATGTTGTCGTGCTTCCGCAAATTGCATGTCGCGCAGAGAAGCTGTATGTTGGCGGCCGTCGTAGATGATCTGCCTTTTGAGAACGGAATAATGTGATCATAGTGCAGATTTTTGTCGGCGCTTCTTCGCCGGAGGGGATGACCTCATCGTCGACCATTTCGAGCTTGAATTTGAACACCTTATGGCCATTGGATGGCTCCATCCATGCGTCGATCAGCTTGAAAAAGCCGTTGTAAACCCAGATCCCATCTTTGATTTTTTCATACACTTTTATAAGCTTCGCTGGTTTTCCATATTTATATCCCTGCGCTACTGCATAGAACTATCCGTTTTCAGCAGGAGCCCGGACGGGATGGTCATGGGTTTATCGATTTCCTTCGGATTGCTGCCCGCCGGTGCATAGCTCTGTTGAACACCATGCCCTTCATAAATGATGGTAGTACCGTTGTCCTCAAAGCGATCTGCATACGGGGCGTTCTTCCGCACACTCGTCAAAATGATCCCGTATTCTTTGTTGGCCACGTTAAAGTTCATCCCACACTGGATGGAGAATCCTTCTTCTATGGTCATATTCATATATCAGATAACGTCACCACGGTTCATATTTCTTCCTCCTATTAAAGCTTATAGCTCAAGTATCTAAACCCATTATTCATTGCCTGACATCGACTACTTCCCAGAGTTTATTATGAAATTGCTTCTTGCATTTTTCGTATGTACTTTCTTGTATAGCAACACACAGCAACTTTTTTGGACGGCTGAAACCTACGTATGCCAGTTTGCGGCTATATTCAAAAAGTGAGGATTGCCCCGGCTTTCCTATGCCATAGCACCATAGTATTCTAGCTAGATCAGATCCTCGGTTCTTTTCGGTTTCCAAAAATAGAGTTGCATCGTGCGTCTGCCCTTTTACGGCATGAATTGTGCATAGTCTTATTTTGCGCCCCCGTATAGGATCTACAAGAATATTGTTGTCTGGCGTCGAAGTTTTGCTAGAAGCTGATGGATCTAAAAACCATGCGGGTAAAGCATCAAAAAAAGTTTGTCCTTTCCCTTTAAGCAGCGCATCCGTCATGCTGCGTACAATACCATCTACAGCATCTTTGCTTATGTCGTGCAGTTCTGAGAGCGCAATTATATGGTCTGTGTAATAATCATAATACTCTTGTTTCAGTCGATCCTTGATGCTGGTTTGCGTGAATTCTTTGCTCGTATCCTTGTTCGTAACACCCGAATAATGGAACATCCTGCAAATCAATTTTCTAACACTATTCTCCGCACGATACAGTTTGCCGTTCCGAAGTGATTCGCATACTTCTTCAATAATCATCCAATATCGATAATCATTTTTTGAGTTGAGGGCAGTTTTGTACTTATTCCAATAGCTCCCAATTCTCAAGCCTGTAACTGATTCTTTTCCAACAAAACCAATCGCGTAGTATTCTCCATTCGGATCATGTAATCCTTTGGCTTCTAGCTGGACGACAAACTGACTCAATACACTATCAATTGATCGATCGTTAAAAACAATTAGAACCGGTTTATATCCACAGCTACCGTTAGTGGATACAATTGAGGTCCCGCCTTTTCTAAGGGGAATAAGAATATCTGCTATTTCCTGCGGATATCTACAGGACGATTCAATTGATAAACACCCATCATCTGGAATCCAATCAACCATATTGTCTTCTTGAAAGCTATAAATCGCCTGGTCTGGGTCGCCAATTCGCATAACACGGCATTTGGCTGAATCAAACAAACGACTTAGTGCCTCTCTCTGATCATCACTACAATCTTGATATTCATCAATAAAAACATATTTGAATCGTTCACTGAAAAGATTTGTATATTCGTCACTTAAAGATGAAATGGCTTCACACGCGAGAGGATATGTATCTCCGTATCTAATTAATCCGTTTGTAAATAATACCGTCTGTTGCGCAGCGGCAAATTGTTCTGCCGATTTTGTTGTCGAGCCTGCAAGCGGTCTCCTTTGGTTTTGTAGACAAAGGTTACCAGCATCATCAAGCGACAAAGCTTTAACAAATGCTACTTTGTTTTTATATATTGCATTATTAGCTGAATACTGATTATCCACTAAACATCGCAATTGAGAAGACTGCCCAGAATTAATAACTTGCAAAAGATGCTCTGCATATATCTCATCGTCAACAGGCTGGACTGTTCTTCCATATTTTTGCCTGATATATGGCATTGTTACAAATCGATCAATAAATGACTGAATAGTTCCAATATAATTCGGATAGGCCATCAGTTTGTCCGCGCAATCAGAAAGGCGGCTTTTTATCTCGTTGACAGCCACATTAGTGTGTGAAAGCACGCATACGCCTGCGCCATTGTTCAATGGCATTTTATCCGCAAGGAGCTTAAGCTTTGCAAGTAAAACGGTAGTTTTTCCACTTCCGGGGCAAGCAGAAACATCTTTTGACTCCCAACACCGAATAACTGCCTTTGCATCATCAGCAAAATTGCAGCCTCTCGGGAGTAAAACGCTTTCTGTCCTTTGTATATCGTTTTCCGTGACATCCCATTCCGTCATATAAGCACTGTCTCCTACACTACACCTGCGGCATATTTGATAGCATCAACTATGTATTTCAAATATGGATCTCCTTCAATCGCCCTTCTCATTTCGTCCCGTTTGCTGCCATCCGCTTTGAATCTATACAGATCGAGATCGAACATTTTTTCCTGTGGCACCCCATCTGGAATTTCAGATGTGTTCCACCGAATAAGCGATGACAAGCATTGTGCCACAATTGCTTTCAATCCACTTCTTCCTTCGCTGTCGAGCATCAATGAATAGATATTATATGCCCTCTCTGCTCTCGACAAATCTTTCCAATGTTCAAATTCTGCCGCTGTATCATTGTCAGCTTCCTGTATTTTTGCATTTGTAAGGGAGATATAGTCTCTTGCATGGAGTATTTTCTTTCCAAAGTGAACGGCTCTATGGAACTCCTTGCTCAGGCAACTCATAGCTATACAGTATTCCAACGTCCAGCGAGGGGATACAAACGCATGTACAGATCCGATCTGATACTTGGTGGTTTTTTCGCAGATGACAGCTTCCGACTCCTCAACCTTTTCCTTGAAGGTTTTTTCTTTTGTTTCAGGATCAACGTCAAAAGGCTTAACATCGCAATCTGTTACTATTGATACTGGAATGCCGATAGCACTATTATCAGAACGCACCAGAATACGACTATATCTTAAGAACGCAGTGCTGCCGACATTCACTATTGAAACGCCATTCTTTTCCAACTGATAACCGAGGATTTCCGCAATGGTAGGTATCAGTATATTCTCCGCATCGCCTTCGACCATTATTATCCCTTTTGCAAAGAAAAGATTGGACTTTGTAGCATCAAGGAATCGCTGCGAAAACAGATAATCGCCTTTATTCAGCGCTGTTTCCCCTTCAGATAAATCATAGCCACATCCATTTTTTATTAAAATCAAATTCTTAAGGTTTATCTTTGATCCTAATATAGGGCTGTGTGTTGAGATAATGATCTGAACGTCGTTTTCGCTGTATTCATTTTGAAGATAACTAATAAGCCGCAACTGTGCCTGTGGATGGAGATGCGCTTCCAATTCCTCAATCATTGCAAGTTTCAAACCGCCGTCGGTGTCATCCTTCAGCAACAGTAGCTCAGCAGCAATAAAAAGCAGGTTAAGCTCTCCAAGCCCTGGTTGAATCTCTGGCGCGTTTAACGAAAGGCTCTCTAAAATGGATTTTAATTGAATGTCCGAAGTTTTGAGTTCTGCATTGCTGGGCTGATCTTTTTCATTAAAAGAAGCCAGATTATCTCTTATGCTGTGTAAAATCACCTTTCCTTCGTCATCCTCGGTAAAATACCTTTCTATATCACGGTTTGCATCTTTGAAAATACGAATTAGCTCATGATCCGTCTTATCTTTAAAAGCAGGATGATTAAACAATATCTGTGAAATTCGCGAGCTGCGTCCGGCACTCATTTCTCTTTCCGCATCACGCAGAGGTTTTAAATACACTGCCTTAAGCAATTCTCGTGCTTTCCCGTCTATGGAAATGCTGTCGTCAGAATCCCCGATTTTAAGTTCATGGAATATCTTACGGCTTCCCTCTTTCCACGCCCGGTAATGCAAATGAAGATCGTATTTTACTGCATCTCCTTCTTTTTCAAAGCTTAGATACTCAATAAAGTTTTTTGCTTCATTGAGCGAGAACTCAGAAATCGTACATTCAATCCTAAACTCGGAAACTGATTCACTATCTGGACTCTGATAAAAATCATACTCTGTCGGGCGGATATACTCATTGCTTTGCGTTAAAAGCACCAGCTTCAGCGCATCAATAATCGCTGTTTTCCCAGAGTCATTTTCACCAATAATCGCATTGAGCCCTTTATGAAAAGTCACAGACAGGCCCGGATTACCGTGAAATTTTCTGAAATCGTATAGTTTTAATTCTGAAACTATCATCCGTTTTCCCTCAATTATGATGTCGGTCAACAGATTACCACTAGCTAAAACAGTGGCAATTGTCGTATTATTTGACGCCTATTCGTCCGAAACGCTATAGACGCCTTTGTTTTTCAGGATAAACGAGAGCTGAATCTTGGTATCTTTACCTGCATCTTTGCCACCGGTAACATGCACCTGAACGTAAGCATTATCGCCGTCTGTGGTTACGTTCGTGACTTTTCCGACAAAGCCATCCTTTCGACGGATGGTCTTGCCGATGTAGCCGGAATAGACGGACATGCCGGTTTTTTCGCTTCCATCATCCGTGCTGACCGTTGACGGAGCAGCTTTCTTGGAGCGCTTTACTTCCTCCGTGAGCTTCATCAGCTCTCGGATCTCAGCAAAATGAGTCTGCGTAAACCAAAGCTCATCGTCATCATCGATCGATATCGCAACATAGTCGCCATTTTCAATCTCTGAATCCTTCATCGTAAGAAATGCTCTGCGGACGGACTCCATGAGATCCTTGTTTGATCGCATGCGACGATAAGCTGCGGCGCAGTTAGGGCAAAGGCAAAGATTTACAGGATCCAATTCCGTCTCCGGTTTCAGGAATATCTCCGTTGCCTCGAACGAGGAACAGGTTTCATGGCAAAGCTGACAGGCAAATTTAAATCGGTTATTTCCTTCGTGCCTGTACATATTCGACAGGTATGCCTTTGCTTCTCGCGGGCGATTACTAACACGTATGCTCCGGATTTTCTCTTCATAGCGTACTGGATCAGCATAGATGAGCATCTCTGCTGCGTGCTTTCGCAGCGCATCCCAGCTGCGAACATGCAATGTCGGGAACGGGGGCGACGCGTCTTCTTCGACACTCTCATAATTGACTGACGATCCGTATCGCTCATTTAGATCGGCAGTAGAGATACCGTAGCGCTGGCGCAGCTCGCTCTCGAAATACGCTTCCAGTTTTTCCTGCGGGATGGTCTTCTTCAGTTCGTCCACTTCGTCCGCGTCAGTCTTTTTGAAGCCAATGAGACTGAAAATCACGGAGTCCGGCTTGATCCTACCGTAGATGGAAGTACTGATATCATGCTTTGAAATCGCCTTGGGTGAAACGAGCTCGCCGGATTCGGTATACAGCCATTTGCCGTCCCATCCCCAGATTCTTTCGCCGCGCAGAATGTGAATCATCTCGCACGGCTCATTCTCCTTGTTCGGGACGGTGCTGCCGCCAATATGCACAAGCCCGCAAAGCCTACTTTCGTTGACGGTTAACACCTTCATGATCGCCTGCGATTTCAGTATCGAATCTTTAGCCGAGGGATGCGCCGATATGTACTTGAGAACATCCTTTAACGCATCCGTTGAGAATTTCCAACGGAAATCGCCGGTTGTCCACCATTCCGGCTGTTTCCCGCGAGACCCTGTTTCGTAGGTGCCCGATACGGTGTTATCTCCGATCGTGATGGAATTACGCACGCCGAGCGCCAACAGCATCGGCGTCTCAATACCATGGTTGTTATAAAAATCTACATCGGCGAAGAACACGTTTTGCCCAAGGTTCCTATAGTAGCTCTCTACGTTGATCCCTTCAGTGCTGATCGGGAGAAAAATCCTGAAAGCGTAGCAGCTGCGCATTTTCCCGTCGGTGCATCTGAGGGCAAGGAGCTCTCGAATGATCCGATTAACTTCATCTTCGTATTCTTCACGTTTTAAGTATTTGAAAAGCGCCTTGATGTCTTCGATATGCTGATCATCATCATAGATGTGCCCGCTCTCATAGCGCTTCTTTATGTCTTTGATCAGGAAGTCATATTCGTTTGGTTTCTGCAACTGGAGGATGTCATCGAAGAAATGGCGGCATCTTTCGTACAGCGTTGCATCCACAAAATTGATGTCTGCGCTGCGGATTTTGGGGGACGGAAGGAAAACGTTCGGAATGTATGTTTTGCCTTCACGCCGGAAAGGAGCAACGAATGTGCCTGTGGCAGTCTTCACGATGTTTGCCGTGGTCATATTCGTTTCATACCTTGATTTTGAGAACGCGCCGGGTATGTTTTCAAAAATGCCGTACAGATCGACCAGCCAGTCGATTGACTGCGACGGAAGGAACTTCGGATTCGAGGCAAAGAAACCTCGGAGATCCTCCGGGCGAATTACCTGTACGCCGAGTTCTCCCGTCATATAATCGAGGACGTGCTTGTACTCTCTGTTCGTTTCCGTAAGGAACGTCGGAAGCCAGCAGTATTTGCCGCCGTCGTTTATCAGCTGAGTGAGCAGCTCGTCCGAAAAGACCGACGCCAGTCTTTCCTGTCTTGCAATCTTTGCATATTTCGGATGAACATACTTGCCAGCCTTTGTAGGAATAACGGCGGTGCTTCGGAACAAATCCCGGACGGTTTCGTAAAGCGGGAGGAAGAGGCCGAACGTATCAAATCTGTCTTCGTCTATGGGCAGTGCCTTAACGAAGCTCATGCTCAGCCGTCCGTTTGCCTTCAGTTCTAGAACGCTTTCCCGAAGCAACGTCGCCGCTTCTCCTGCGAGGTAAATATTGTCGGCATCATCTGAGGGAATGCTGCTGCGGTTCGGCGTTGTGCGGAAAGGCCCCTGAACGATAAAGTCCAGTTTACTTTCTGTTTCTGTGGGGAAATACACGGAAACATAGGGGTTGGGGGCCTTGACGCACTGATATACGCCGTTTTCCTCTTTGATAGGAAAAGCAATATCCACTGTCCTGAGCGGATACCTTTCCAGCTTGCGGGAAAACTTTAGATAGGAAATCATCTCCGTATTTTCCGGATCGCTTTTTTCTTTTTCCGAAACACCAAGGGCTGAGACCAGCGAGCAGTGGTCGTTAATCATTTGCTTCTCCAGCAAATATTCGCCTGTTATGGGCTCATCCTCTGTCTCGATCTGATACTCGATCAATTCAAGGTGATTCATGAAGAGAAGCGTCGTAATGCCGAGATTCTGCAGCTTCCTCGCAAGCGTGTCCACGAGCGCGGGCAGCGTTTTAAATCCCGAATAGGTGTGCCCCACCGCAAAAGGAAACACAAAACGAGTGGTATAAGTCCTCGGCATTTCCTCCGTCGGGATATCCCCCGGCCTCGTGAAGTCCTTAATTTTCACAGCGAAGGGGACAGCATCGCCGACCATTTCCCCTCTGTAATGAGCCGGTTCACTATACAGCCGAACTGTGTCACAGATGCCGAAAACCGATTTAAATCCAACACCGAATTCGCCAATCTGATTCAGATTATCTACTTTGTCAGATTTTCCGATGTCGCAGATCCCCTGAAGGTTTGCCGACGTGAATGGCTTTCCGTCATGCAATACTTCCAGCCGGTCTGAGTGTTGGATAAATCGAATACTTGTGGCTTCCGCGTCCTCTGCGTTCTGCAGGAGCTCATATATAAAGTGAGACTTATCCGTATAAAGCTGAATGATGCGTTCCAATGCACGGCGCAGCATTCCGTCCTTATCCTGTGCTGTCCTGACTCTGTCAGCAATGTTGCTCATGATTAACCCCTCTTGATCTCGATGATGCCGTTTGCAATCAGAGATGTGTGGATATCCGCGCGGGAAGCGCGGTCGTTAATTTCGCCAACTTTTATCTGATATTTTTCGGTAGCGGTGCCGAGCTCGCTCTGGTACATCCTGCGAATCTTCTCGTCGAATGCGTCACGGATTTTCTGCTCCAGCGTTCTCTTCCGGTTCCTGTAGTTACTGCTGATGCTCTCTAGCTTATAGTTTGCAGTGCTCTGGATTCCGGCGAGATACGTCTCTTTTTCTCGCTGCCATAGAGCAATGTGCATACCTTCCAAGCCAGCCCACGTGCCCTTGTCAACAGTAATGCTGGTTGTGGAAGTATCCGCGTCCTGTAGGATATCCGTGAGCTCTGCCGCCAGCAGTTCGTTCTCACAAATCGGCACGACGCGGAACATCGGGCTCAGCCCGACATAGCTCCACGCGTAAATGGAGAACGGATATGTACCCTCCGGCAGTTCCTCGGAATAGTATTCCAAATGGATATACGACACCTGACTGGTGGCGTAGTATTTGGCTGCCTGCTTGACTAGCGGATGCATGGGGGTAATGAAGAACGCCCGCCGTTCTTTCGACGCGGTCTCCGATGTAAATGTCAGCCGGTGCATCGGCTCGGAGCCCTTCAGGTAATTCTCCCATCTGCGCTTCAATGCCGATTTGATATTTGACAGCCTGCGGAAATCTTCAAGAAGCGTTAACCGAGCTTCACGGCTCAGACGAATCTGCTTGAGTTCAGATGCGCCGATGATGTACTGGCCTTCGCCGAGCCGGTCTCTCAAATAACGTTCAACAAGCCGCTGAATGCTGAGTGGCGAAATCCACGGGCTTTCTGCGTCCTTAATTTCCTTTGCTGCTGTGTAGTTTGAGAGATCGAAACCGAACAGCGCCCGCTCTTCATCCTCCAGCTTGCTGAGTTCCTGCATGCGGCGGATTTCGTTATCTGCCATCTGCTCCAGCTTGCGACGTCGCTCTTCATCGGTCAAAGCGGTATTCACAGCGATCTGCTCGATCTGCGCACCGATTGCGCCGAGTACTTCTTCGCATTCGCCGATGCTGCGCTCGAATATGCCAATTCGCATCAAGCAGCGGGAGTAGATGTCCGCGTCCACGGTGTCTGCCGTGATAATGTTATAAATGTTGACCGCTTCGCTCTTCTGGCCGCGACGGTCGATTCGACCGATACGTTGTTCAATGCGCATCGGGTTCCATGGCAGATCATAGTTGATCATGGTGTCGCAGAACTGGTAGTCCAAACCCTCTGAGCCTACCTCTGTGAAGAGCAGGATGTCCAGCGCATCCGGGTCTGCTTTGTCCAGCTCAAACCGTTCACGCAGTGCGCGACGGTCATCGTCCTTGACGCTGCCGTTGATCTGCGCGACACGATAATTGCAGCTGCGCAGCTTCTTTTCCAGATAGGCAAGTGTATGCCGGAACGAGCTGAAGAGGATGATCTTGTTGTTTTCCAGCTTCTGCTTTTCGTCGATCACCGTGCAGATGCTGTCGAACTTCGGGTCGTCTTCCGGCAGCAGATCTGCGAGCTCCAGCACATGATGAGCCAACGCCATCAATGTGGACGTGGCTTTTCCGTCCAGATCGTACTCATCCATGTCTACATCCGGATCTTCAACCATCTGGTCAAAGCGCCGTGTGATCAGATCTCGGATGTGGGGCGCGAGCCCGAAGATGCAGCTTGCCGCCTGACGTCGGATCGTGCTCATCATGAAGGGAATGCAGCGCACATTGTGGAGTTTGGAAAGCGCTTCGTATTCAAATCTCAGCAGTTCGTTATGCAGGTCGTACTGCTGCGGGGTGAAGCTGGTTTCGACCGTGTAAGACCGGCGGATGCAGAAATCCTGAATATCCTTTCTGCGTGTCCGGTTCAGCATGGTGTTGAAGCTGTGGAGCGATTCCACGTCGGAAACGAGTTTGACGCGTTCTTCGCGTGTAATGTCCGGCCTTGCCAGTCGTGCCAGAACGTCTGCGTACAGTGGATTCTTGGCAATGATATTTTCGCCCCACTGTGTGGATCGGATATTCTGCAGCTCGGCAATGGCAACTTCCTGCCATCCTTCGCCCGCTCCGCGTATCGCGTGGGAACACCTGTAAATGAATTCGTTGGGTCTGGACATCATGCGGAACACATCTTTGTCCATGATGACGTCCGGGCGCAGCAGATTCATCAGCGTGAAAAGGTCGTCATCGCTGGTCTGCAGCGGGGTGGCGGTCAGCATGATGACTGCATCCGCGTGCTCGCAGAAGTACCGAACACACTTATATGCGTATGCCTTGTCTTTGTCCAGACTGCCGTTGCGGATATGATGCGCTTCGTCGATGATCACGAGATCAAAGTGCGGCGCGGGGTCGAGATTCAGAAGCCCGTACTGCTTACCTCTGCGGTGATCTTCGCCCTCATATACGCGGCTGTCCAAAATGGAATACGGAATGATAGCCTTGTTATAGCGTACCGGCCATTCTTCGTCTCGGTGGGTGTCGGATATGGCCTGCCGGAGGATCGCGCCGTCGAGCGGGATGAAATCCTCATCGAAGCGCTTCATTTCAAGCTCCCATTTCCGCTCTGCTACCAGAGGCTTCGGGCAGATGATCAGGATATTGTCCAGCTCGCTTCTGGCTTCCAGTTCCTTCACGATCAGGCCGGCTTCGATCGTTTTGCCGACGCCGACACTGTCCGCGATCAGGATCTTCGGACGGCACGCGAGCGCCATTGCAATCATGACTCTCTGGCGCATACCGCCGGACAGCTGATGCGGATACTGCTTCGCAACCGCTTCCGGATTCGGAATCTTTACGTCCGCGAGCATTTCGACCGCTTTTTTGGCGGCTTCTGCTTTGCTCATGCCTCGATGGATGATGAACGGCTCGGATACCTGGCGCTCAATCGTGAACACCGGATTCAGGCTCGTCATTGGTTCCTGGAAGATAACGGAGATGGCGTTGCCGCGCATCTTATACATTTCGTTGCGGCTGAGCTTGGTCATATCCGTTCCTTCGAACAGAATTTCGCCCCCCTCGATCCAGCCGTTGCTGTCGACCAGACCGAGGATGCTCATCGCGGAAACGCTCTTGCCCGAGCCGGACTCGCCGACGATACCGAGCGTTCTTCCCGCTTCTACCGAATAGCTCACGCCGTTGACCGCCTTGATGACGCCGCGGCGGGTATTGAAATAGGTTTTCAGATCCTTGACTTCAAGCAGTGGCATCTCGTGCACCTCCTATCAGCGTCCGTTGGACTTCGGGTCTACAGCATCGCGCAGACCGTCGCCCATGAGGTTGATGCAGATCGTGCACATACCGAAGATCGCCGCTGGGAACACCCAGCGCCACCAGTACTGCTGGATGACGATGGAGTTGTTCGCGCCCGTAAGGAGGTTGCCCCATGTCGGCGTGGGCAGCGGAATACCGAAGCCCAGATACGACAGCGTGGATTCCGTCAGCATACAGGTGGCGAAATCGAGCGTCATGCTGACCAGCAGGAGCGAAACGACGTTCGGCAGGATGTGCTTGAATACGATCTTGACCTCGCGAATGCCCATCGCCTTCGCTGCGGTGACGTATTCCATCTCGCGCTGCGCCAGAATCTGCGCGCGAACGAGGCGGCAGGTGCCGGTCCAGCTCAATACGCCCAGAACGACCATGATCAGATACATTTTTTGCGTTGGCACAAGGCGCGATCCGATGACCGCAGACAGGATCATTGCGAACGGAATGAACGGAAGACCGCCCACGATTTCCGCAATACGCATGATCAGAATATCGGCCTTGCCGCCGAAGTAGCCCGAGATGAGGCCGTAGCTCATACCGATGACCATATCAATGACGGCAGCCGCCACGGCGATGATCAGGGAGACGCGGGCGCCTTCCCAGGTACGAGTCCAGATGTCGCGGCCATAGAGGTCGCTGCCGAACCAGTAGTAGACGTCATCCTTGCCTTTTTCGACATAGTTGTTGACGATCTTGGTACCGGTGGTAGTGCTCATCTTCTCGCTGCCGTCCAGAATGCCGAACTGCTCGATGCCGGGCACGCGGGGCGCAAAGTTTTTCTGGCTCAGATCCTGGCCGGAGTAGGTGTAGTCATTCATGCCCGGGCCAAAGATGGCCAGCAGCAGGATGATCATGATCATCACGAGGCCCAGCACGGCGCTCTTCTTGCGGAAGAAGCGGATGCGGACGTCTTTCCAGAAGCTCTGGGCCGCGAAGTTGGTATCCACCGCGATTTCAGCCGCGTTGTCCTTCCGGGCAAACTCTGCCTCGGTGAACTTGTGCTCAGGGTACAGTTCCTGCACGGCCTGCGTGATGGCTGCGGCGGTGCTTTCGCCGCCCAGTCGAATCGCTTTTTCTGCCATATCAGTCGTCCCCCTTTGCCAGACGGATGCGCGGGTCGATGATGCCGTACAGCAGGTC
>OLOA01002203.1_pt1 | contig 18045 bp, 19 predicted proteins | sample 1672201 | NCBI WGS metagenome assembly OLOA01 (sample SAMEA3136658, study PRJEB25190) | human gut metagenome
CTACGTGGTCTCCACGGTGGCCTCCCTGGACGCGCCGGCCAAGGCCCGCGAGCTTTTGCGTCGCCAGGACGGCCTATACTTCTCCGGCGCCACCTTGGAAGACCGGGCCCGGGTGCGCGAGGAGGTGTGCGCAGCCGGCATCGATGACGTGCGCGCGCTGGCCTCCTCGGTGGACGCCATCGCCGGGGCCGGACCGGTGTGCTGCTTCGGCAACGGTGAGGTCATCCGTGCCAGCGGCGAGGGATTCAACGTCGTCGACCTTCTGGCCTAAAGGGTGCTGAGGGGCGGCCGCCGCGACGGCTCTGCGGGCGTCGGCCCGGCGGCTCTCGCGCGGCGCCCTCGCGTGGTGCCCGGATGCAGAACTGGTGCAGCGGATGCGCGCCGCGCGGCCCATCGGCTATAATAGGGCAACCCCAAACAGAAAGGATGCAAGCTCCCATGGCGAATTCCAAGGAGTTCTCGCATATCACGGTCACGGCCGACGATGACGACGATGTGGTCATCCAGGCCGGCGTCGTAGAAGAGCCGGCCGCCGAGGAGCCGGTCGAGGAAGCGCCCCTTGAGGAGCCGGTCGACGAGCCGGCCGCCGAAGAGGCCGACGACGCGGTAGCGGAGGCTGTGGAAGAGGCCGCCGTGGAAAAGGAGGGTGCGGGAGAGACCGCCGATGCCGCCTCCTACCATGAGACGACCCTCGATGACTTGGAAGCGACCAAGATGTCCACGACCCAGAAGGTCATCATCGTCGTGGCCGTGCTGGGCATTGTCGCCTTTGCGGCCTGGTACCTTTTGGCCCACTAGCCCCGTGGGCCTTCGAGAAGCGAGAGGAACAGCGAGCACATGGTGAGAAGAAGCAAGCGCAACCGCGACGCCGGCATTAGCGCCGACGACGGCAATGCCATGGGCCTCACCGAGGCCTTCCACCCCGTGTCGGCGGATGGCTTCACCACGGCCATGCCCCCCGTGGACGAGGGCGACGGCTCCATCATCGGGGAGGATGTCGTCGTCGACGAGGAGGGCGTCTTCGAAGAGGTGGACTTGGGCGATGGGGAAGTACTCGACGACGAGGGCTTGCCCGCCGGCGAGTCGTTTCCCGATGAAGCGGTCTTCGAGGACTTCTACGCCGGTCGTCCGCTGGACGCCGACGGCGCCGATGCCGCGGACGCCTCGCCCGTGCCCGACGCTGTGTCCCTCGGCGTGGTGACGGCCGACGTGGCGCCAACCAAGCCTGCGAGCAAGGCCGCCCATGGCGCGAAGAAGGGCGACGGCGCCTCGCGCGGGCGCCATGCCAAGCACGCGAGTGAGATGAACGAGAAGGCCCGAAAGAAGGCGGAGCTGCCCGAGTACATGCGCAAGTCGCGCCGTATGCGCCGCATTCTTATCGTGGTCATCATCCTGCTCGTGCTCATTCTGGCCGCCATGGTCTACTTCGGCGTTCAGCTGTACAAGGAGGCCTCTTCCAGCGCGGTGCAGCAGGCGCTCTCCTCGGAGCAGGAGGTCGCCGCCATCGCCTCCGAGGACGCGACGGACTCCGCCGATGCCGCCAAGGTGACGACGGTGCCCGACCTGGTGAGCTTGCTGGGCCACACCCAGCAGGAGGCCATCGACATCCTGCAGCACGGCGCCACGGCCGCCGAGCCCCGGGCGGTGAACGAGGAGGGCAACCCCATCAAGAGCGAGGTGCGCGTCGCGCTCACCGCTGAGCCGGCCGACAGCCGTACGGGTACGCCCACGGTGTATTTGGGACTCGACGCCGACGGCAAGATCATTCAGGCGGGCTATTCCACGTCCACCAGCTCGCTCGGCTACGGCTCCCTCAGCTTCGCCGATGCCGTGCGCACCGAGCACATCATCGAGAAGACCCTGGCCGAAGCCGGCGTGTCGGTGCCCGAGGGCGCCGTGGAGCTGCCCGAGGACGCGGAGTCCTACACCTCCTTCGACACCGACGGCACGACCCGCACCAAGGAGTACTGCTCCTTCAACGGCGAGGTGGACATCGACGGTGCGCCCCATGCCTGGTCGGCGGTGCTCTCCTACGACTACTCCATGGCCAACGCCTCGGACAACTTGGCCGACACCGTCCGCACCATCTTCATATATGTAAACTCCTAGAATTTCCCTTGCGCGGGAGCGACGGCAACGCTATACTGGGCAAGCTGTCAATCAAGCGAGGGCGAAAGCTCTCCACCTGGTTCGGCGCCTTTCAAGGCTGCTGATGGGTACCCGCAGATAGAAACTTTGCGTGTAAGCCCGCCGTGCGCCTTGTTGGCCCGGCGGGTTTTTATGTGTGAGAACACGAAAGGGAGGTGAGCGCGATAGCTGCTCAAGAGCCCCGGCTCAACGACGAGATCATCACGCGCGAGTGCCGTCTCATCGATTTCGACGGGAACCAGATGGGCGTGTACCCCACGCACCAGGCCCAACAGATCGCCGACGACATGAATCTCGATCTGGTGGAGATCGCTCCGAACGCCACGCCGCCCGTATGCCGCATCATGGACTATGGGAAGTTCAAGTACGACCAGGCCATCAAGGCCAAGCAGGCTCGTAAGAACCAGAACAAGATCGAGGTTAAGGAAATGAAGTTCCGGCCGAAGATCGACGTGGGCGACTACACCACCAAGAAGAAGCACGTGCTGCGCTTTTTGGAGGCCGGCAACAAGGTGAAGATCACCATCATGTTCCGCGGCCGCGAGATGGCCCACCCCGAGCAGGGCCTCTCCATTCTCGAACGATTGGCCGACGACCTGAAGGACGTTGCCGTCATCGAGAACCAGCCGAAGATGGAGGGGCGCAACATGCACATGCTCATCGCGCCTCTGCCCGCGACCGCGAAAAAGAAAAAGGATTCCAAGAACGACGAAGGAAAGGACAACTAATGCCCAAGATGAAGACCCATCGCGGTATGGCCAAGCGCGTCCGCAAGACCGGTACCGGCAAACTCATGCGCGCCAAGGCGTTCAAGAGCCATATCCTCACCAAGAAGAGCCCCAAGCGCAAGCGCAACTTCCGCCACGAGACCGAGGTCGCCAAGGCGGATACCAAGGTCGTCGAGCGCCAGCTCGGCCTTCGCTAGTCCCATTCGTCTTCAAGGAGTGATTAAGATATGCCTCGTGTAAAGCGTTCCGTCCATGCCCGCAAGAAGCGTCGTACCGTCCTCAATCGTGCGAAGGGCTACTACGGTGCGAAGTCTCGTTCCTACCGCGCCGCGAAGGAGCAGGTGCAGCATTCGCTTCAGTACATGTACCGCGACCGCCGCAACAAGAAGCGCGAGATCCGTCGCCTGTGGATCACCCGCATCAACGCCGCGGCCCGCATCAACGGCCTGTCCTACTCGGTGTTCATGAACGGCCTGAAGAAGGCTGGCGTCGTGCTCGACCGCAAGGTGCTCGCCGACATGGCCGTGAACGACCCGACGGCCTTCGCCGCCCTGGTGGAAGTTGCGAAAAAAGCTGTGGCTTAATTTGCTTCGTTCGAAAGAGCGCACAAAGAAAGGACCCTTCGGGGTCCTTTTTCGTTGGGGGAGTGCGAGCGGGGGCTAAGCGCTTTGGGCGACGAGCTTAAGCTCGATGCGGGCGAAGGCGTCGTCCAGCTCGCCGAGAGGCTCCTCTTTGATGCTCTTTTCCGATAGGCCCTCCTCACCCATGAGCGTGCGGTAAAGGTACAGATCCGCCGCCTCGCGGGGGGACGCGGCGTTGGAGATGACGGCCTCGATGCCCGCTTCGTCCAAGGCCGCGAGGCCCTCGGGGGTGAATTGACGGGCTATGAGGGCATCGACGCCCATTTGCTGCAGGATGGAGGCCCGCTCGCGCGGAGTGAGCCCCATGTTCGGCACGTTGCTGCAGCCTGTGACGACGCCGCTTTGCGTGGTGTAACAGGCAAAGCTCGAGCAGGTGGCCGCAGCCGCGGCTATATCGAGTCCGTCGCAAGCGACAGCGATCTTCATGCAATATTCCCTTCCCCAGAAATACTGAGGTTACAATACCCGAACAATCCTCCGCTGAATGTGGAGTACGGCAAACGGAGGGTATCTTCCCGGCGAGCAGCCCGAACGTTGAACGGCTCGCCCGCTCGCGGGCGCAACGGGCCGCTGTGGTTCGGCTGCTACCGCCATGTTCCGGCAATGGTCGGCTTGTGCACGACTCCGTAGGGGCCGACCTCGGTCGGCCCTCTCGACGATGGCGATGCTTGTGACAAAGGGCGACCAAGGTCGCCCCCTACGGAAAACTTACGACGTAGATGCTCTTAGCCGCGGCGCTTGCCGCCGCTGCGCTTGGCGGCGACGGCGGCGCGATGGGCGCGACCGGGGCGGAAGTCGCTCGACGTACGCGGCGCGCCGCTTGCCGCCGCGGAATCCGTCTTCGCGCGGTTGCCGCCCTTGGGCGCTTTGGATTTCGGAGCCGCCTTAGATCCCGTCCCGCTCTTCCTCGAGCTGTGCGCGGCGCCGGCGCTCTTGCCGCCCTGCTTCTTGCGCGTGCCGCGCTGGCGCGACTCGGCGGCAGCCTGCTCGGCACGCTCCTTCTCCTTGGCGCGGCGCTTCTCCTTCTTGGCGAGCTCGCGGGCGGCCGCTGCCAGCTCGGGGTCGCGGCGGGCATTGGCCCGCGTGGCGCGCTCGGCTGCGGCCTCGGCGGCCTCTTCCAAGTTGAAGCCCGCGATCTCAATCTCGGGGATGTCGCGCTTGATGAGCTTCTCGATGGCCGCCAGCTCGTCTTTGTTCTCGGGGCTGACGAAGGTGATCGCGAAGCCTTCGGCTCCGGCGCGGCCCGTGCGGCCGATGCGGTGCACGTAGTCCTCGGCCTGGGTGGGCACGTCGTAGTTCACCACATAGGACACTTCGTCGACGTCGATGCCGCGGGCCAGCACGTCGGTGGCCACGAGGATGTCGGTCTCGCCGGAGGCGAAGTTGTCCAGGGCGCGCTTGCGCTGGTTCTGGGAGCGGTCGGAATGGATGGCCTCGGCGTGGTAGCCGGCTCGCTTTAGCTTGCGGCAGGCAGCATCGGCCCGATGGCGCGTGCGGGCGAAGACGATGACGCGCTTGTGCCCCCGCTCCTTCAAAAGTGCCGCCAGAAGGTCGGGCTTCAGGGTGTGGGGCACGTGCGCGATGTACTGTTCCACGGTGTCGGCCGTCTCACCCTTCGCGGCGATCTGCACAATGGCCGGATCGTCCAGCATGGCGTCCACCTGGTCGAGCACGCCCTTGTCGATGGTGGCCGAGAACAGAAGTGTCTGGCGGCTTTTCGGCGTCGCCTCCACGATGCGGCGCACCGAGGGGAGAAATCCCATGTCGAGCATGCGATCGGCCTCGTCCAGCACGAGCACTTGAACCTGGGAGAGGTCGACGGCCTTCTGGTTCATGAGGTCGATGAGGCGCCCCGGCGTGGCGATGAGCACGTCCACGCCGCGCGCGAGGCGGTCGATCTGCGGCTCGATCTTCACGCCGCCCACCACATTGGCGACGCGCAGGCCGCGGGTGCGGGCGATGGTTTGGCAGACTTCCTGAATCTGCATGGCCAGCTCGCGGGTGGGGGTGATGACGAGCATGGCCGGCGCCTTCTTGCGCTCGGCGCGGGCGAGGACGTCCAGGCTCGGCAGCGAGAAGGCGGCCGTTTTTCCCGTGCCGGTCTTGGCGGCGGCGATAATGTCGCGCCCCTGGAGGACGAGCGGGATGGCCTGGGCTTGAACGGGGGTCGGCTCGGTGTAGCCGAGATGATCGACGGCGGCAAGGACGGCGTCGGAAAGGCCGAGTTCGGCAAAGGTGGTCATGAAGCTCTCTTTCGTGGTTCGGATCGTGGCGGTAGCGGTTGGGGCGTCCTAGCGGACGTGGGCCGGCTTCTTGCCCCAGTAGAAGTGCAGGAAGTGCTTGGCCCGCAGCTTCGCGTCTCGCGGCGGTTCGCGCCGGATGAGGGCGAAGGTGGCCCGGGCGATGTCCTCGGCGGCGTTGGGGCGCCGCAGGATGGAGGCGTTCATCAGCATGGCGTGGGCGCTCGCGGAGTGGTCGCTGATGTGGCGCAGGGTGTCCAGGAGCTCGCGAGGCGTGGTGGCGGCCATGGCGGCGCCGGCGGCGGTGAGCATGCGCACGTTGGCCTTCTCCTGGCCGTAGGCGCGGCCCAAGAGGATCATCGGTGCATGGGCGCACAGACACTCGGTCACCGTGAGGCCTCCCGGCTTGCAGATGACCACGTCGGCGGCTTCCATGAGCTCGGCCATGGCGTTCACGTAGCCGAGCACCGTGACGTTGGCCAGGCCGTATTCGGCCACCTGGCGCCGCAGCTCGCGCTCGTAGTCCTCATCGGCCCCGGCGACGATCACCAGCTGGATCGAGGGCATCGCGTGCATGAAGGGGAGCATCTCCCCGATGGCGGCACGGAAGTGCACATAGGGTTGGGGGAGCTTCGCCCCGGCGAGCGCCAGCACTACCTGTTTGTCCTGCGGCAGTCCGAAGGCCTCGCGGGCCTCGGCGCGGTCGTAGGTTCGCGAGAAGGCGGGGCTGGCGGGGATGCCGGTGATGAGGATGCGGTCCTCGGGCACGCGCCGCGGGCGCAGCGTCTCGGCCATGGACTCGTTGGCGACGCAGAACAGGTCGGTGTGCAAATGGGGCCACAGCCCCTCGGCCTCGTAGTCAGTGGGCACGCAGACGATGGGGAAGCTCTGGCCCGTGATCATGCGAGCGCTCACGGCCACGTTGGCGGCGGTGATGTGGGTGGCGACGATGGCCGCCGGCCGCAGGCGGCGCACATACTCGGTGAACTTCGGGTACATGAGGCGCGCCCAAATGGTGCCGCCGCCCCACAGAAGGCGCCCGGTGAGAGTGTAGCGCCAGGTGAGGTCGTAGAAGGGGCGCGTCCAACCGGTGAACATGGAGGCGGTCTTGTCGCCGTCGAACACGATGCGCCCGAAATCGAGGATGTCGAGGACGCGCACTTCCGAGCGCGCTTCCAGCGAGTTGTCGTTCCCGGCAGCGCGGGCGGCCTCGCCGGCTTCCTCCAGCGCCTCGGCGATGGCGTTGGCTGCCGAGCGGTGGCCCGAGCCCACCGAGGCGTGCACTACGAGGATGAGCGGCCGGGCGACGGCCTCCTCGGCCGTGCGGGCCGGTTCGGCCAGGGCGCGCGCAATGGCCTCGGCGGCCGAGTCATCCTCGGCGGTCGCGGCGAGAGGGGGGAGCGCGGACTCGACCGGGGCGGCGAGCGGCTGGGTGGGAGCGGGGACGATCTGAGCCGAGGGCTCCGTCGATTTCGATGCAGGTGTGTTCATGGAAGCTATCATAGCCTATTTTCCCCGCATCAGCCCCGCGTCGGCGGCAAGCCCGCCAAGATGCCAGAAAATCCGCTTATGGGTCGCAGGGGCTTTTCGCCGATTCGGTCAAAGTTTTTCTCGGGGGATTTTCCGCGCCCCCGCGTTCATTTAAGATAATGGACGCGGTCAACAATGGACAGGAGGTTTGTCTTCCCATGACCGATATAGCGACAGTTTCCAACGCCGAGGCCACGGCTGCCGCGGTGGATGCGGCCCGGCGCGGCGAGGGGGTGGCCGTGCTCGTCCCGTGCTACAACGAGGCGCCCACCATCGCTAAGGTGGTCTCCGACTTCCGCGCGGTGCTGCCCGAGGCGACGATCTACGTCTACGACAACAACTCCACCGACGGCACCGCGGACATCGCGGCGGCGGCCGGGGCGGTGGTGCGCCGGGAGTCCCGCCAGGGCAAGGGCAACGTGGTGCGCTCCATGTTCCGCGACATCGACGCCGAGTACTACCTCATGGTCGACGGCGACGACACCTACCCGGCCGAGGCGGCCGGCGACCTCATCGCGCCTCTGGCGGCCGACGAGGCGGACATGACCGTGGGCGACCGCATCTCCAACGGCGCCTACGGCAAGGAGAACGAGCGGCCCTTCCACAACTTCGGCAACAACCTGGTGCGTCGGCTCATCAAGGTGATCTACGGCTACGCCTTCGAGGACGTCATGACGGGATACCGCGCCTTCACCCGCGCCTTCGTGAAGACCATGCCCGTCATGAGCGGGGGCTTCCAGATAGAGACCGAGATCTCCATCTGGGCCGTGGACCGCCGCTGGCGGGTGGCCGACGTGCCCATCGACTACCGCGACCGGCCCGAGGGCTCGGAGAGCAAGCTGTCCACCTTCTCCGACGGCATGCTCGTGCTCGCGGCCATCGCGAGCCTGTTCCGCGACTACCGCCCCATGGCCTTCTTCGGATGGCTCGGCCTGGCGCTCGCCGTGGTGGGGCTGTGCTTCGGGCTGCCGGTGGTGGCGGAGTACCTCGGCACCGGCTACGTGGCGAAGCTCCCCTCGGCGGTGCTCGCCGTGGCGCTCATGATCGTGGCGGCGCTCTCCTGGACGGCCGGGCTCATCCTGGACACCGTGGCGAAGTCCCACCGGCGCCAGTGGGAGATGAGCGTGTACCGGGTGATGGAGGCGGATGCCGAGCGCTAGGGCCGTCGCCGAGAAAAAGCGAACGACGTCCTTGCAAAGTGCGGTGCACTCTGCCATACTATGCAAGCTGTTTTAAGCGGTCCCCATAGTCTAACGGTTAGGACGCGGCCCTTTCAAGGCTGAAATACGGGTTCGATTCCCGTTGGGGGCACCACTTGAGAATCGCTGAACCCCGCTTGCGAGCGGGGTTTCTTTATGAAAGGCCTCAGGGAGAATACGATGGGAAAGCTCGTCCAGCAGTTCATGAAGTTCGGCGTGGTGGGCGTTATCGCCTTCGTCATCGACTATGGCCTCATGGTGGCGCTCACAGAGCTGGCCGGCGTGAACTACCTCATCAGCGCCACGATCTCCTTCACGGTGTCGGTCGTCTTCAACTACCTGGCCTCCATGCGCTACGTGTTCACGCACAAGCAAGGGCTTTCGCGCCGGCGCGAGTTCGTCATCTTCGTGGTGCTCTCCGTGATCGGCCTGGGAGTGAACGATCTGCTCATGTGGCTCGGCTCGTCGGTTCTGGGCGTGAGCTACCTCATCGTGAAAATCGTCGCCACGGCCATCGTCATGGTGTACAACTTCGTGACGCGCAAGATCTTCCTCGACGGCGACACCGGCGCCGTTCTCGAGTAGCTGGCCCTCGCGACGATCCGAGGGCGAGCCGTTCCTTGGGCAGGAGCCGATTCGGTAACGGGGTGCTTCTGCGGGCGCAAGAGCCGTCGCGTGGGGTATTCTTTCGGGGTGCCGTTTTCGAAAAACTGGTAGCAACTGCCACTTTGACCCCGAAATGGCCAGCTCTGTTTCTCCCTTCCCGCCATTTCTATCCTCAACTGGCATTTTTCTGCCACTTTAGGCTCAAAATGGCAGATGCGTTTTTTGCCCATCGACCGTTTCTGGGTCGAAGTGGCATTTGCCCCCAGTTTTCGAGTACTGTGTCCGAAAACGAGTTGCGAACGGCGCTCCCGCGGGATGGGGAGAAGGCATCATCTCTGGTAGAATGGGCGAAATCCTCGGGCTCCTCTCTGCTAGGCGCTCGGAAAGCTCCGGGTCGCTTTATTCAAGGTGCATCGGGAAATTCGCAGGTCGGCACTGGGCTGGTCGCTCGGTCGGCGTTGCGTCGGCTGCTTGGTTAGGAGGCTAGTCGTGGTTCCTTCCATAGAAGAGGGGAGAATCGTCCTCATTGCGAACCCCGTGTCGAAGAGCGGGCGGGGGGCCGTGGCCGCCTCCGAGGCGGCGCGGCTTCTGCGCGAGCGCGTGGGCGACGGGCGTTTCGGAATGCTTACCACGGCCTGGGCCGGCCACGGAGAGTCGCTGGCTCGCGAGCTGGGCCCCGACGTGGGTTGCGTCATCGCGCTCGGCGGCGACGGCCTGGTGAACGAGGTGGTGAACGGCCTTATGGCCCGCGCCCCCCAGGATCGCCCGGTCCTGGCCGTCATCCCCGTGGGCTCCGGCAACGATTACGCCGAGACGTTGGGCATGGCCTACTCCGTCCCCACGGCGGTCACCGAAATTCTGCGCTTTCAAACGGTGCGGGCCGACGTGGGACGCGTCAACGGCCGCTACTTCGCCGAGACGCTCTCCTTCGGTTTGGACGCCGCTATCGCGCTTGACACCATGGACCGTCGCCAGAAGTCCGGCCGCGCCGGCACCATGCTCTATTTGGAAAGTGCCGTCGATCAGCTGTTCCACCACTTGCAGGTGTTTTCCTTCAAGATGGATGTCCTGGGGGCGGAGCCGGGATGCGCCCCTCATCCGGAATGGGACGATGCCTATCTGGTAGCCGTGCAGGTGGGGCCCACCTACGGTGGCCACTTCCGCATCACACCCAAGGCGCGCCTCGACGACGGGCTGCTCGACATCTGCTGGGCCACGCCGGAGCTTTCGCCCATGCGGGCGCTGGCGCTCCTTCTGCGCGCCCGGGGCGGCAAGCACGCGGGAAGCGACCACATCCATTTCCGGCGGGCGTCCTCCCTCGTGCTCGACTTCGAGGAGGAGCCGCCGGTCCAGATGGACGGGGAGCCCCTCTTCGGCACGCACTTCCTCATCGACTGCGTCCCCGACGCCCTTACGGTCATTGTGGGCCAGCGGTAGGACAATGAAAAAGCCCCGCGGGGGCGGGGCTTGCGCGTTGGAGATGGTGCCCTCGACAGGATTCGAACCTGCGGCACCTTGCTCCGGAGGCAAGTGCTCTATCCCCTGAGCTACGAGGGCACGAATTCAGGGTCCCGCCAGGCGGGTGCTGCGCTATTATAGGGCAATTGTGCCGCCGCGGACGGCAAATCCGCAAAATACCCCTCAGATGGAACGAGAACGGAACAGGAGCCCCCAGTGATTGATACGTCCACCAGGAACGATAACGCCGCGTCCGACCGCTCCGTCGACACGGCGAAGGCTCAGGACGCGGCGGCCCCTGAGGTCGCGACGGCTCCCGCTTCGGCCCCGTGCGCCTCGGGCGCGCCCGGCGAGGTGGTGCCCATCGAGCGCATGAGCTTCGGGTCGGCGGCCGTGGGGCACCTGTCTGACGGCAAGACTGTGTTCGTGGAAGGGGCCGTGCCGGGCGATGTCGTCCGCGTGGAGCTGACCGAGGAGAAGCCCCGCTTCGCCCGCGGGCGTGCGGCCGAGATCCTTGAGGCCTCGCCCGACCGCGTGGCGCCCCCGTGCGCGGCGGGCTGCGGGGGATGTCCCTGGGCGCCCCTCGCCTACGAGGCTCAGCTTGTCGCCAAACGGGCGAACGTGGTGGACGCTCTAGTGCGCACGGCCCATATGGACGCGGCCCGCGCCGAGGCCCTTGTCGGTTCCTGCGTGCCCTCGAAACGCCAGTGGGGCTACCGCAACAAGCTGGAGCTGTCCTGCGGCGCCGACGGTGCCGGTCGCCTCATCTTGGGCATGCGTCCCGAAGGGGGCGCCGACGTCGTCTCGCTGGACGCGTGCCCCTTGGCCCACCGGAACATCGAAGGTGCCCCCAAGGCGCTTAGGGGCGCGCTACGCTACCTCTCCGGCGGCAGCGACCTGGGCCTGTTCCGCGTGGGGGTGCGCGGCAGCCTGCGCACCCGTGATGTGGAGATCGCCCTGTGGACGACCCCGGGTCCCTTCCCGCGGGCCGCGGCGGCCAAAACCCTCGCCAGCGCGCTGAAGAACACCTCCGTCGTCCGCGTCATGGCCGATCCCGGGCGCGCGCGCAAGGTGAAGAAGGTGGAGGCCATCTCGGGCAAGGGCTGCTGGGAGGAGGAAGTGGCGGAAAGTCGCCTCCTTCTGAGCGCGCCCTCCTTCGCCCAGGTGAACACGGCTCAGGCCGAGAAGCTCGTCGAGCTGGTGCTCGCGGGTTTGGAAGTGGAGGCCGGCGACTACGTGGCCGACCTCTACGCCGGCGCCGGCACCTTCACGCTGCCGCTCGCCCGGGCCGGGGCCGAGGTGGTGGCCGTGGAGTCGGCGGGCAGCTCCGTGCGCGATCTGCGCCGCAACGCCGAGCGCGCCGGCGCCGACATCGACATTATCGGCGGGGATGCCGCCCGGGAGCTTCCCGAGCTGGGGGAGTTGGACGCGCTCGTGGTGGATCCGCCGCGCGCCGGACTCGCCGACGGGGTCGTGGCCTCCATCGCCGCCGCCTCGCCGCGGCGCGTGGCCTACGTCAGCTGCGACGCGTCCACCTGGGCCCGCGACGCCGCCCGTTTCGAGCAGGAGGGCTACCGTCTCATCCGCGCCACCCCCGTCGACCTCTTTCCGCAGACCTACCATGTGGAAGTGGTTAGCATTTTCGAGCGGTCCGGCTCCTAACCTGCTAGAATCATTCCCCGTATGCAATGAGACGCATTCGCGCCCGCAGCGCCCCCAAGCGCCGGCCGTCCGCGTCGCCGAGAACAAAGGAGGAGCCCCATGGCTCTCTACACCCCGGAATATCAGCCCACCGGCGAGGAGATCGCCGTCATCAACACCTCCAAGGGCCCCATCCGCGTGCAGCTGGCGGGCAATGACGCCCCCATCCACGTCGGCAACTTCGTGGAGCTGGCCCAGAAGGGCTTCTACGACGGCCTGAAGTTCCACCGCTACGTGCCCGGCTTCGTCATCCAGGGCGGCTGCCCCAACACCCGCGAGGCGACCCCCGAGCAGGTGGCCGCCGGCCGCGCTCCGGGCATGGCTCCCTTCGGCACCGGCAACCCGGGCTACTCCATCAAGGAGGAGTTCACCACCAACCCGAACAACTCCCACGAGGACGGCGCGCTCGCCATGGCCCGCTCCATGGATCCCAACTCCGCCGGCTCGCAGTTCTACCTGTGCCTGGGCCCTCAGCACAACCTGGACTCCGGCTATACCGTGTTCGGCCAGACCATCGAGGGTAAGGACGTCATCGGACAGCTGCGCGCCGGCGATGTCATCGAGTCCGTCGTCATCGAGAACGCCGCCGAGTAAGTACCGCCCCGCGAGAGGGGTCGGCGCCCGCCGTCCGAGCCGTCTCACCCCACTGCCGCGCCGTCTTAGCGGCGCCCCGAATGTCGAGTGAAGGAAGTCTATGAACAACGAGTTATTCGATCGAGCAAATGAGCGCTACCGCCTGCGCGACTACCGCGGCGCGCTGATGGCTTTCACGGAATGCTTGCAGGACACGAACTTCCCGCTCACTCCCGGGGAAATGGGCCTTCTCTACCACCAGATCGGCAACTGTCTGGTGAAGCTGAAGAACCCGCGCGAGGCCATTCAGGCCTACAGCCAGGCCACGGCCGATACGGCCTACCGGGCGCTGGCGACGGTGGAGTGCAACTTGGGCATGGCCTACGCGTCGCTGCGCGACTACACGAACGCCATCAACTGCTTCGAGAAGTCGGTGGCCGACACGACCAACCCCACTCCCTACAAGTCCTACATGGGCATGGGCAACGCGCTCATGAAGCTCGGCAAGTCCGCCGAGGCCGGCGTGGCCTTCCGCGAGGCCGCTCTGGACGAGTCGAACCCCGACCCCACCAAGGCGCTTTTGAACCTGGGCGTGTGCTTCATGGCCCTGAACCGCCCGGCCGACGCCGTGGCTTCCTACGAGAGCGCGCTGCAGTTCGACATGCAGCCGGCCACGCGCAACAAGTTGCAGGCGAGCCTGGGGCAGGCCTACGTGGCCTGCGGCCAGATGGAGAAGGCGGTGCATGCCTTCGAGGAGGCCATCGCCGACAAGACGTACTACCTGTCCGATTCGGCCAGCGTCGACTACCAGCGCGCCGTGGGTGCCGTGGCCCAGGGAACGTCCGAGCAGAACCAGGCCACCCAGGTGCTGCAGCTGGCCGATATGTCGGGGCTCGACGTGGCCGCCGACGGCACGAGCGTCTACGACGAGGGCGCCTACGAGGGCGGCGACGTCTCCGAGGCCTTCTACTACGACGAGGGCACCTACGAGGCCGACCCGGCGAGCTTCCCCGGCTACGTGGGCGCCTACGAGAACGTCGACAACGACCGGTTCTTCACGGCCACCGACGCCGAGCTCGAGCAGTGGTCGCGCGGTCTGGCCAAGCAGGACCGCAAGCGCCGCAACGTCGGCTTGAAGATCCTGCTGTTCTTCGTCATCGTCATCGTGCTGGCCGCTGCGGCCGGCGTGTTCGCCTATACTCAGGGCTACGGCTACCCCACGGTGCAGACCGTGACCCGGGAGCTGTTCAGCGACCCGTCCGCTGCCGCTGACAAGGTGTTCTCCGCCGATGTGGACAAAGACGCCATCCCGGCCATGCTCGATCCGGTGGTGTCCGATCCCGATGTGACCATCGACGGCGTGAGCCGCTCCATGACCGAGTCCACGGTGTACGCCACGGCCAAGACCGAGGAGGGCGGCGAGGTGCAGTACCGCGTCTCCATGGTGCGCGACGGCATCACGTGGAAGGTCAGCAACGTGGAGCTGTACTTCCCGAGCCAGGCCTAAAGCGCATCGGGCCGTTTTCCGATTTCAGCAATCCCGGCCCGCGCTCTGCGGGCCGTCTGCAAGCAAGACCCTCAAACGAAAGGATTTCCATGGCTATCCAGCAGACCTACTCCATGATCAAGCCCGACGGCGTGCGCAACGGGCACATCGGCGAGATCATCAACCGCTTCGAGCGCGCCGGCCTCACCATCGAGCGCATGGAGCTGGGCATGGTCACCCCCGAGCAGGCGAAGGCCAACTACGCCGAGCACGAGGGCAAGCCCTTCTACGACGGGCTGATCGCGTACATCACCTCCGGCCCCGTGGTGAAGATGGTCGTCTCCGGCGAGGGCGCCGTGGCCAAGTGCCGCTCGCTCATGGGCGCCACCAACCCGGCCGAGGCGGCCCCGGGCACCATCCGCGGCGATTTCGGCCTCATCATGGACGAGAACGTGATCCACGGTTCCGACAGCCCGGAGTCCGCCGAGCGCGAGATCAAAATCTTTTTTAATTAAAAAAGATTAAGCCGACACTGCGAAGCCCCAATGCACCGATATTTGGCGCTTTCTCGCTTGCCCTCACGTACCTTAGTACGCTCGGCCGTGAGACGCGCCAACTATCGGCACCTTGGGGCTTCTCGCTGACCTTGCCAACAATGTGAGTTGGCAATGGCTCTATCGGAAAGCCCTGAGAGGGGCTTTTTGCGTTTCCGTCTGGTTTTTCTGGGCCATCGGCCTGAGCGAGGGAGCGGGGCGGCGGAAGAGCCGTTACTATGGAGGGGAGACGGAACCGTTGCGCGAACCGTTGCGCGCAGGACGTAAGGAACAAAATCGCCTATGCTGTATCGCGTCATTGACGAGACGGAGATGCCGGCGCTCGTCGCCGCCTTCATGGAGCGCTACGAGGTGGTGGCGCCGGTCAAGCGGGGGAACAAGTACGTGTTCTCGGCCGTTGATTCCTTCGACGACATCGCGCTGGACTATCCCACGACCATCGCCTCTCCCAAGAAGTACCTCCTGCCGGCCAAAGAGACCCTCTTCGAGTTCGATGCCGAGCGAAACGAGGTGACCGACTACGCCGATGAGGTGCGCCCCCGGGTGCTCTTCGGCGTGCACGCCTGCGACATCAACGGCCTCGCGAACTTGAGCAGCGTCTTCAACGACCCGCGCTATCCGGATCCCTACTACGCGGCCCACGAGGCGGCAACCCTCATCGTCGGCGTCGCCTGCATGCCGTCGGCGAACTGCTTCTGCAACCTCATGGACGCCGAGGAGGCGCGAGCCGCCTACGATCTGTTCCTGACGAACATCGGCGGCCGCTACCTCGTCTCCATCGGCAGCGTCGTGGCGGCGAACATCTTAGAGGCGGCCTGCGATGTCCGCGAAGCCACCGACGAGGACCGCATCGCGTTTCGCGCCGCCACCCGCGCCCGCCAGGAGGCCTTCAACCGGGACATCCCCGACATCCAGGAGATTCCCATGCTCATGGACGCCTTCCACGAGGACGCCTTCTGGGAAGAGCTGGGCGGCCGCTGCCTTTCCTGCAACGCCTGCGCGAATGTCTGCCCCACCTGCTACTGCTTCGATATCCGCGACACGCTGGATCCGGGCGCGGCCACGGGCCGCCGCGAGCGGGTGTGGGACGCCTGCACCTCGCCGCAGTTCGCCATGGTGGCCGGCGGCCACAACTTCAGGCCCACGCCGGCATCGCGCGTGCGGCACCGCATGTACCACAAGCTCAACGGCTTTCTGGCCAAGCACGACCGCAACCTCTGCGTGGGCTGCGGCCGCTGCGTTTCCGCCTGCAAAGTGGACATCAGCCCCATCGAGGTGCTGAAGTTCTTCGACCGAAAGGGGGCGTAAGGCGCCATGGCGAACGACAACATCGTGGCCGTGCATCCCTTCCACGACGCCGGACGCGAGGCCACCGGCGCCGAGCTCATGCACGCGAACCCCTACCGCCCGTGGCCGGCGCGCATCACCTCCATCACCGAGCTTACGCCCACCGAGAAGCTCTTCGAGTTCCGCTTCGTGGACGAGCGCATCCGCGAGGCCTTCCGCCAGGAGCCGGGCCAGTTCGTGGAGCTGTCCATCTTCGGCGTGGGGGAGGCGCCCATCTCCATCTCCTCGTCGCCCACAAAAAGCGGCTTCATCGAGCTGTGCGTCCGGCGCACGGGGCGCTTCACCGAGCGGCTGCACCAGATGCAGTGCGGCGAGATCGTCGGCATCCGCGGGCCCTTCGGCCGCGGCTTCCCCATCGATAAGATGCGCGGCCACGACGTGCTTTTGGTGGCCGGCGGCCTCGGCATCGCGCCTTTGCGCTCGCTCATCAACAACATCCACGACGAGCGCTCCGAGTTCGGCAAGGTCACCATCATCTACGGGTCGAAGAACCCCTCCGAGGTGATGTTCCGCCAGCAGTTCGAGATGTGGCGCCATCGCAAGGACTTCGACCTCTACCTGACCGTCGACCAACCCGACGACACGTGGGATGGCGAGGTGGGCCTGGTCACGAAGCCGTTCGAGCATCTGGAGATCGACGCGTCCAACACGTTCGGGGCGCTGTGCGGGCCGCCGGTCATGTACCGGTTCGCCATCGACGAGATGCGCAAGAAGGGCATCAGCTACGACCGCATCTACGTGAGCTTCGAGCGCCATATGAAATGCGGCATGGGCAAGTGCGGCCACTGCCAGATCGGGCACCAGTACGTGTGCATCGACGGGCCCGTGTTCAACTACTGGGAAGCCAAGAACATTCAGGGGTCGATGTGATATGAGCGGATACTGCATAGCCTGTCAAGAGAAACCGCAGCCTCCCTGCGTCGTGGTGGTCGGCCTGGCCAGCTGCTTCGGCTGCCAGCTGCAGATCACGAACGTCGAGGAGCACCTGCTGGACGTGCTCGGACAGATAGACCTGCGCTACTGGCAGCTGACCTCGAGCGAGCCCATGCCCGAAGCCTTCGATGTCGCCGTCATCGAAGGCGCGGTGACCACCAAGGAGGCTGAGGAGACCGTGCGGCAGCTGCGCGAGCGCGCCGGCGCCGTCATCGCCATCGGCGCCTGCGCCACCACGGCCGGCATACCCGGCATGGCGGCCGGGCCAGGTGTACGACCTCGTGCCCGAGGCCTGTGGCGACATGATAGCGCCGCAGCCCGTGGGGGCCGTCATCGACGTGGACTTCGAGGTGCGCACGTGCCCGGTGGACTCCCTCGACTTCATCGACGTGCTCCAGCGCGCGCTCTACGGCTCGAACAAGGCCGTGCCCACGCGCACGATGTGCGGCGACTGCAAGCGCAACGAGACGAGCTGCTTCTTCGGCAAGCAGCAGCTGTGCCTGGGGCTGGTGACGCGTGCCGGGTGCGGTGCGCGCTGCGTGAACCTGGGGAGGCCCTGCAACGGGTGCCGCGGGCTGTCGCCCGACGCGAACCTGCCCTCGGCGCGCGAGGCGTGCGAGCGCTACGGCGTGCCCGTGGCGGACTTCGACAAGGCGCTGGAGATGTTCAACCAGGTGAATCCCGCCCTAGCGGCGAGCGAGTAGGGAGCTTCCATGACGAAAACCGCCATACACGTGGACCATATCGCACGGGTGGAGGGCCACGGCAACGTGCACGTGGTCATCGAGGACGGCGCCGTGAAGACCGTGGAGATGAACGTGGTGGAGCCGGCACGCCTGTTCGAGAGCATGGTGCGCGGCCGCAGCTGGCGCGAGGTGTCCTACATCTCCTCGCGCATCTG
>OLOA01002206.1_pt1 | contig 18029 bp, 18 predicted proteins | sample 1672201 | NCBI WGS metagenome assembly OLOA01 (sample SAMEA3136658, study PRJEB25190) | human gut metagenome
TGAAATGTTCATAGTTATCTGCTTCTTTAGCTTCATGCCAAGCAAGTTCACTATCGGCTTTGACTTTGACATAGTTCGCATATACATCACTCGGAATGTTTTCAGATTGTGCTAAGGCTTCAAGACGATAGTCGACTTCTTTTTTTTCCAAACTTCCTTCTGGCAATGTTTTTGCGTATTCCTTGATCTTTTGAATGGTTTCTGGATCATTTTCAATGATGAATGCTTGTTTAGATAGTCTAGACAACATTTCATTTGAATAAGGAATTCCTTTCTTTGGTGCAATTGTCATTTGTTCAAAATAAATGGTTGAGAATGCCAATGAGAAGGCATCTAATGTTCTTTCGTATTCTTGATAGAATGGTTCAAATTTTAACATGGTTAAATCCTCCTAAAACAATAAATCTTTATATGAGTAATTATACTCATTAATACATCATTTAACAATTACACACTCATATAATAATGTTGGACTCTTAGGTAGTTCTTTTTTTATACCTTATTGGAAGTGTTAGAAGGAGAGAGAGATGTTAGTATAAATGTTAGATTAAATATTAGTATTAGATTAAATGAGAGATTGAGTGAGAGATTAAACAATTGATAATAGACAATAGAGTGATAAAGACATAGAAAAAGCCTCACTAAGGAGGCTATGCTAAAAACTTTGTATCTTCATAGAAATCATCAGAACGATGCATGTACTTCTCCAACTGTCTTTCCAAAATCATTACTCGTTGATTCGCTGTTTCTAATTCTTTCTCTAAGTTTGCTATCACATGTTTTAATGCTTCTACATCAATATCTCTTTCAACAAGTTTCTTTACCTTAGATTCCGATTCATGGAGTTGTTCTTTTGATTTCTTTAGTTCTTCTTTTACAGAGTTATTGTTTGCACTATTGGAAGCTACAAAACCACTCAGTAATTCATTATTGTAGAAAGTCTTCCTACTAATGTTTGTTGCTTCTGAAATAACTTTAATATTAATCGAATTAGACTTAATTGACTGATAAGCATTTTCAACCATTTCTTGACGATGAATGATTTCAGCCTCTACTTTTAATAACTTATCATACAAACCTTTTGGTATGGTATCTTGACTTTGCTTGTTCAAAAGCAAGTAATCATCTAATAGTTTTCCCATAATTGTATCTCCTTTCTGATGTTGTCTATATTGGTAGCGTAGTATTGTAAGTCTGGATATTGTTTAACAAATGCAGATAGTCCTTTGGTTTTTACAACTCTTTCTAGTTCATCTAGTTCAGGTGTCAATCGCCCTTTACAGAAGCTTTTCAGTTTATTAAGTTCCTTTTCTGCTGCTCGTTTAAATCCATTATCTTTGTTTTGCTGATAGCTGTTCTGAAGTTCATGAAACTGCATATAAGAGACATTAATCATATCAAAGAAATGGAATATATTAGGACACGTGCCAAACGCACATAACATCTTATCTGTTCTTGCATCATATTTGCATGGGATTATAGTAGTTTTTATACAGCATAATCCAGGCCCCTTTTCTCTGATAACAAGATTTTCACCTAAATCATTTAATATTTTAGATGTGTCTGATTTAACGTTGTATTTGCCTTCTTTAATAAATTGTTGAAGATTCTGCTTTAATTCGGCTCCCATACTACCTAACGGGGTCATATCATCACCGGCAATTTTTTTAACAATACGTTCTGCATATTTAGCATTTTCATGTCCAGGATTTTTTGGCCTAACATAATATCCAAGCATATATTCGCTTAAATGTCCTAAATACTTTTTTATATAATTAAGGGAAACGCCATTATTATATAAGGCAGTAGCTAAATGTACGCGGTATTGTCAAATTTCTGGAATATTCAATTTATAGGTTTTGCCGCCCTGTATATGATTAACAGGAGTAATTCCTTCCCATTTTTCACATGTTAAATTCTTTAATTCCTCTAAAAAGAATTTGCGATATTCTATTCGTAAACGGTTAGTTTCAATTGGGTATTTATTTGTTGAGTTTTTACTACTGTCTAAAACATATAAATAGGGTTCGTTTTTATAAACACACTTTTTCCTTAAGATACTCATTTTATTAAAAGCATCTGCACAGAGTTGACTCGCATATATATCAAATTCAAGCATATCGCTATGTGCTTTTGATGGTTTACGTGTTTGAAAATGCAAATAGTTGCACATAACATCTGATACAGGCAATTTTTTCTCATGTAAATCACTTACTTTTAATCCTAACAAATCTTGTGTTCTTAATCCTGTTTGAGTTTCGATAATAATTAAGCCGGCAGTCATACGTCTATTGTAACTGGCTTTTTCATTATCAAGCGTTTCAATCGCTTTAGTTAGAATGATGGAATAATAATCCTCAGGAATATTAGGTATTTTTGTACTCTCTTTCTTAGAGATTGCACGGTCTTCTGCAGATTTCTTCTGTAGTTCATTAATATCAACGGGCAATGATAATTCATAGTTTTTAATTATGAATTCATAAATCAAATAAGCTGCAACATATAAATTATGTTTAGTAGATGAAATAATATTTCTCGACTCTATTTCGTTTTTTATGTCATCTGTGGTTATTAGTGAAAATGGTTTGTTTTGTTCATTTTTAATAGCGCTTATAATCGATATAAAACAAAATATACGTGTTTTTATTGTAGATACTTTTGATTTTTGCGTAATTTTATAAATTACGAACATTTTTAAATAATCACGATAATCTTCGGACACTTTGTTAAAGTAAATTATATAATCTTTAGAATTTATATCCTTATAATAATCATTGAAGTCCCAAACATTTTCAGAATATGTGATTTTATTATCTGAATTAGGAACATATTCAAGTACACTTTTAAAAGCTTCTTCATATTTGTTATTATCATCCATAAAGCATTTTTTGGATGTTTTTTCCCATGGAATATTTTTTACATAATTATCAGTTAATAGATTTTCTATCATTGTTTTGTTCCTCCACAATACATATTTCTCTTAGCCAACTTGTAAACAACGTTTTAATTAAAATAATATCTTCTCTTTCGTGCTGAATCTGAGTTTGAGACAGTAATTCATCACAGTTATCTATCATTTTTATAAAATATGGTTTATGACTAGGCGTGGTTACAAAGTGTTTGCACATTAAGCATGACATGTTTCCTGTTATATTACATGTTGCAGCACTGCAATGTCCGCATCCACATTCAACTTCAGTATCTTTATCAGATAATTCAGCAGGCAACTGCCCCAATATGTGACTATCTTGTGTTACATCGCGATTTCCCAAAGTAACCTGGTAAATGGATTCCAACATTTTGGTTAATTCAATTTCTATATAATGAAGTTTTGTTGTATCAATTACTGAATGTTTACTTAATAACCCCATTTCTAAATCAGATTTACCAGTTTTTAGAATAAATTCAAAAGCTTTAGTCATATGAGTATCTCTAAGATGTCTGCTATTATAGTCAGCAACTCCAGCTTTAGAACATACTTTACGGAATTCTATACGAAAATGCGCAACATTCATTGGTGTTATAGCGCCATTGGAATGTGTGTATAAAAATATCAAGTTCTTAGAAGATTCTTGAACAGCATTATTTCTAAGTGGTTCTGTTAATTCTGTAACTTTTGATAATATAGATTTTGTTGAAGCACAAATAGGCTGTTGTATTTTCTTACCATTCGATGTTTTAGTATTAGAGTATAAATAAAACTGGTCATTCTTAAGAGAAGGCTGCAATGCCGAAGTGGTTAAAGAGCAAACTTGGGATACTCTAAATTCTGTTTCCAATAAAATGATAAATATTGCATAATAAACAAGATATGATTCATCCTCCTTACACAGTTTTATAAATTCATTTGATATCTTTTTTAAATCATCGTCTGGGATAGACTTTCCGTGATAATCGTTTGGTTCTTCAAATTGGGCTAAATAATCAAAGAAAATTTCATCAAATTTTATATACCCATTTGCTTTACACCATTGAAGAAAACGACGAATACTACCTATATTGTTGTTTAACGATGATAAAGATATTTCTGAATTATTAGCAACAAAGTTTCTAATTAAAATAGCTTCTTGGGTGTTTAAGTATTTTAAATCGGGATTTGGATAGTAATCCTGTTTCTTGATTTGCTCAATAAAATGCAAACAATTACATACAGAACATGTATAGACACCGGTTGTTAAAGCGCTAACGCTTTTTAAATTTTGAGTATACTTATTAACAAGTGTGCGATAATATGATTCTTCAACTTTTGAAGTATCAAGAACTGTATGAGATATTTTAGCTATTCTAGTCGAATGAATATTATAGTTTTTTAAAATAAAACAAATGATAGGCTTATCCTCTAAATCTTCATCAATTCCATATGTCGTAAAATAAGCGTTTTTATTGATGTTCATTACCAAAGCATTATTTTGAATTAGTTCATTGGTCAAAGTGATAGAATTTTCAAAAAATTATATTCTTGGTATTCTTTTATCAACCAACGATAAAAATGGCAAACGTTTTTGATTGCTATATCTTTTTTTACTTTGTCGTCTTGATATTTATCTTTATAATATTGAATTTGCATCCAAAATACAGTATCGTTAATGTCTTTATAAGAGCTTAATTTAGTATCTCCAATAGAAATCACGAATGTATTCAGGATTTTATAAAGATGTAGATTTGTTTTTGTTGTTAAATATTTCTTTACTATTTCCATAAAAACTTCATCACCATTTTTAATCAAATAAACATTTATTTGCTGCTTTTTACGAGAAGTTTTAACGAATTGAACCTCATCATAGTCTTTTGTGAATATTCGTTTATGCGAGCAAATATAAAAATTCAGACACTCATTTAGGTTTTTTAAATCCTTGTTAAGTTTTCCTATATATTTACCTTTATATAATCCGCTTTCTAAACATTCAATCAGTAATGCTAATGAATATTTAACGTATTGTTGTCCAGCATATCGACTTTGAATATTTGCTATTTGTACAAAATCGTTCCATTCCAAATAATCCTTGTTCTCTACAATGGCTTGTACTTCAGGTTTTATTGATAGCCTACAATGTAGTTTTGCTTTAATATCTGCTTGCTCTAATGCTTTTTCAATTTCTTTATTTACTGTCATTTAAATAATTCACTTCCTTCCTCTAAACTAGGTATTAATTCAAATAATTCTTGTATAAATTCTTCTTTAATCTTAAATTCTTCTTCCGCTGTTGGATTGTAATACACCATTGTTGACGAAAGAGCCTTGTGGCGCATCATGGTTTGTAGCTCCAATGCATTTACAGGATGACTCCTGTAATGAGCGTGTAACATGGCAAATCCATGTCTAAACCTGTGCGATAGGTTGAATTCTTTCACATTTGTATCAATCTGAATGTTGCACTCTAGAAAGTACTGTTTCAGGTAGTTTCCCCATGTCTGTCCAGATAAGACATTCCCTTGTCTGTTTAGGAAAACGTAGTGATTGAATTCTGGAATATCTCTCAGAGAGACAATGTCGGCGTTACCTTTAGCATACTTGTCAGGATTATCCTCCAAAATTGGAACGTGAACCTCATTGATATAATCTAAAATCAGTTCGTATAAGCTATAATCAATGATTATTTCAGCTCTGCTTTTAGTATATTGTTTACTTTTATATGCTTCTTTGTTTTGGATATGTCCTAAATTCTTTGCGTACTGAAACTCCTTATCTGAAACGCGGTTCCTTATGATTATCAGTGGAACAAGAGTGTTATCACGAGATGCTTCTTTAATATCTTCAATCGTGAGCCCAAGAACTTCACCTAAACGCATACCATAGCAATACATTAAACGCATAATGCATTGCGCTAGCTTGTCTTGCTTTTCTATAGCCTTTTTATTCAATGCTTCAAACTCATCTGGAGAAATGTATTTCGGAATACTTCTTGCATTGCTCGATGTTCTTAAATTGTTGAGATACTGAGTTTTCTCAGTTGTTCCAGTTGAATCATTTCCAAAAGTGAATGTCTGAACTGAAACCTTCGCATCAAACAAAGCCTCACATGGTATTTTCGATTGCCTAAAAAATTCACGGTATACTCCAAGGTAGTTGTTTACAGATTCATTACACCGATAAGTCTCGACTTGATGTGATACTGGATTTAAATTGATTCCTTGTAAAAACTTGATTAATTCATTTAGCTTTTCTAAAGTAATATCTCTAACATTGCAATTGTGTAAAGATAGGAAAATGTACAACAACCTCAAAGCATTTGCTGAATTCTTTCGAGTCGTAATAGATTTCATCGACATCATGAAGTTCAAGTAACGAGTAGGTTCAGTCAAAATATTCATGTCGTCATCGTATAGCAGAAACCAGACTCCATCATCTCTATCAATTCTAAACAAAGGTATTTCTACTTTTCTTCTCGATAATTCCTTTCCATTTTTATCAGTTGTAATTTTATAATAAACAGATTTTGCACCCTGCTTTTCTTCTTTTATATAAGTCATACAAACTCCTTTCTATAACTTATCTTCATCATCTAAATCAAACGGAAGACCAATGTCTTTCATTCTGCTTGATAGTTCATCATAGAATTCCATATATTCATCCATGTATCTTTCGATAATGGTTCCACCTATGACATCTCTTTCCAAGCCGTATTCCTTACATCTATCCGTAAGTTCTTTATGTGTTTGTTTCCTCAATTTCACCTCCATCTTCTTCATGTCTCTATTTTTAGTTGTCATTACAACATCTCCTTTCAAAGGTTGTTACCTCTTGGGCGATTACATAATTGCAGAAATTTTTTAAGAAGTAAACAGTTTGCTAGAAATAGCGCAATAAGTGGTTGATAATAGATAAAATTTATTCTAAAATAAGCTTAGGAGTGAAAAAAATGAACAATATAAACGAAGATTTCTTTAAAGAACTGGAAGACGTGGTTGTCTACAAAATTGATGAAAACACAAATAAAAAGAGTCCTGATGACCCTGATGTGATAGCTAGTGCAATTTGCAGTAGTTTAGCTTTTTTAGGTGTTGAATGTCCTGAATGTCATGGGAAGGACTACGTTAAGTTTGGACGTAGACAAAAGATGTTTAAAGATATTCCATTTGATAATCAAAAAACAGCAGTGAATGTTAATCGTGAAAGACTGCAATGCAAGCGTTGTGGTACAGTTTTCCCTGTAGAATTAAAATGCATGAACATCGTTAGAAAAATGACAAATCGTCTTTATGATTACGTTGTTTTAAGATGTCAGGAGACGAGCTACAAGAACATTACGAATGAGACTGGACTATCAAGAAGAACTCTTCAATACATGGCAAGTGAGTATTTAGACGTCAATAGCTATATACTTGCATGTAGAACTACGATACTGATAGTTGATAAATGGAAAGGTAAAGACAGATATGTTATTCTGAACGGTTGGTATCCTGGAGCTTTAGACTTAGCAGATGATGAAGATGATAATTATGAAATTTTAGGTGTTAGCAAATCCAAGGATGCAGCAATAAGTAGAATCTTAAAATATCATTATATGAGAGATAAAATTTTGATTCCACGTGATAAATACCTGACACAAAAGCTAGTTGACGCAGGTATACCAAAGAGCCTGATTGATTATGAATATGATTCTTATTGCAATTACATAGTTGGTAAGATATTTGAAGCATATATAAGAGATAGAAAAATTAATAAAAAGGACATTAAAACACCGCTTGATGTTGAAAAGAAGGTATTCTTTCAACGAATAAACCAGGTAGGACCTGAAGACAGGAAAGTAATTGACGATATCTTAAATGTCAATAATATATTTAGAACGTATTACGTATACAAGGAACGCTTTTTAGACAGTTTAAAAGCACGTATAATCAATATAAATAAAGGCGTATCTAGTGGATATACGGGCACTAAAATTACTCCTGTAAGTAGCTCTGTCCCAAACAAAACAGGAACACAGATAATGAATTTTATGAGTATTGTTCCTTATACAGATATTTATGAGGCTGAAAGTGTTATTTCAACAAATATTAGTGTGCTTTTAGATGAAATTGAGCAAGACCTTACAAACATCAAAATGCTTTCTCCTAGGCAATCAGAAAAGAGCAAACATCTTTTCAAAAACATTTGTACAGATATGGATAATGGAGTTCTGGAAGAGTGGATTTGTTATAAATACAATAAACAATTAATGTGGTACAATAAATGAGGAGAGATGCTCCTGAGAAAATTGAGTTTTTAGAAAAAACTACCTATGTTTCCTGCAAGAATTATGAGGTAGTTTTTTTCTTTTGCTTTTATTTGATTCAATGGAAGTCGAGAGGCTTCTTTTTTATTTTTTGTAAGAAAATACGTTTATTTTGTGTAGCAATTGCGATATTTAAAGATGCGTTAATATGATATAATTATAACAACGATATTGGTTGAAAATATAACCAAAACTATGGAGGTAAAAATATGTCAGAAGTAAAAAAAATAGATGCGCTTTGGGATGATTCTCCTGTTGATGTAACCCAAGAAGCTAATTTCATTTGGTCTATTGCAAATAAATTAAGAGGCTCTTATATGCCAGATAAATATGGCGATGTAATTATTCCAATGGTAATTATTCGTCGTTTTGAGTGTGCATTGAAGGACACTAAGGATGCTGTGGTTCAAAAATTTAAAGAGAACCCATCATATCCAGTAAAAGCTATGTATAGAATCTCTGGTCATCAATTTTATAATACAAGCGAATACACACTTAAAGAACTAACTAACGAGTCTGAGAAAATCGCTTCAAACTTCAAATCTTATATTTCTGGATTTTCAACTAATATTCAAGATATTCTTAAAGAACTTAATATGATTGACCATATTAACAAGATGGAGAAAGATGGATGTCTTTTCTCAGTAGTAAAAGCTTTTTCTGAATTAGATTTAAGTCCAGAAACATATGACTCAATTAAAATGGGATATATTTTCGAAAATTTGATTGGTAGATTCTTTCAAAATGTGGATGCAGGGCAGTTCTACACAGGTAGAGATATTATCAAACTATGTGTGTCGTTATTGATTGCCGAAGGATGTGACGATATTTTTGATGATGGTAAAATTCTAACTGTTTGTGACCAAGCCTGTGGAACTGGTGGAATGTTATCCACTGCGTATAGCTATTTAAAGCATTATAACCCTACTGCGGACATCAAATTGTTTGGTCAAGAGTTTATGGGGCAATCATATGCTATTGGTTTAGCAGAAATGTTAATCAAAGGACAAAACGCTGAGAATTTCATGCATCAAGACACTCTAAAAAAAGATTGTTTTGATGGAATTAAGATGCGTTTTTTACTAGAAAACCCGCCTTTCGGAACCCCTTGGAAGGGCGAAAGTGCAAAACAAGGACAGGAAGAGGCAGTGCTAGAAGAAAGTGTAAAAGGATTAAATGGACGTTGGGGAGCAGGATTGCCTGGTGGTGGTGACGCTCAATTATTATTTATGCAATCTGCTATAGCTAAAATGGATGATAAAGTAGGTCGAGCAGCCATTATTTCAAATGGGTCTCCACTATTTACTGGAGAGACAGCATCTGGAGAATCGCAGATTCGTAGATGGTTACTTGAAAACGATTTAATTGAAGCTATCGTGCAACTTCCTACCGATTGTTTTTACAATACCGGAATTACTACATACATTTGGCTTCTTTCCAAAAATAAACGTGAGGAGCGAAAAGGAAAGATTCAATTAATTGATGCTTCAAATATATTCCATAAATTGAGAAAATCATTAGGAAATAAAAAGAATGAGTTTTTGCCTGAAGACAGAAAGCAAATTACTGAGTTGTACGCCTCTTTTAAAGAGAATGAATATTGTCAAATTTACGATAATACTGAATTTATTTACAGAGAATATACAATTATGCAGCCTCTACAAAGAAGTTACGCAATCACGAATGAAAGTATTGATAACATGATTCAAGCAGGAACATTGAACAAGTTATACGACGAATCAAAGGTATTGGAACTTCAAGATAAAGGGGTTGCAATCACCGAAAAAGAGCAAAAGACACTGGATGCTTTTATCAAAAACAGGCTTGTTTATTCGGATGTTTTACAAAAACTAAGAAACAATGTTTCTGACGAGAAATACTTGTCTTTAGATAGTTTTATGCCAATCATTGAAAGTGTTCTATCAGGGGTGGATTCTAAATTAATAGATAAAATCGCAGATGGCCTATCTGTGATGGATAAAACAGCTGAAGTACAAGTAGAGAAAAAAGGCAAGAAAAAAGGACAAATTATCTACGATAAGACAACTAAGGACACTGAAATTGTTAAGTGGGATGATAACATTGACGATTACATGGCAAGAGAAGTCCTACCTCATGTACCCGATGCAAAGTGGTTCTTTGAAGAAGACTTAACTAAAAAGAAGCCTGTAATTAAAACAGGTGCTGAAATACCATTCACTCGCTATTTCTATAAATATCAAGCACCTACTCCATCTGATGAATTAGCTAAGAAGTTCATATCACTTGAAGAAAGCGTAAATGAACGTATCGTTAAGTTATTTGGAGGTATGTAGTATGAGAAAAATGAAAGACAGTGGTATTGAGTGGGTTGATGAGATACCAACAGAATGGGCTGTCCTAAGAAACAAATACAATTTTACTTTAAACAAAATAATCGTTGGTTCAAACTATATAAATACACAATTATTATCTTTAACCAAAACGGGAATAAAATCTATTACCATTGATGAACAAACTGGTAAAGTACCTACTTCGTTTTCAACATATCAACAAGTAGCTAAAGAAGATATAGTGATGTGTTTATTTGACCTTGATGTATCTGCTGTGTTTTCTGGTAGAAGTGACTTCGATGGTATGATTTCACCTGCATACAAGTGCTTTAAATGTAAAAAGAATCTATCACCGAAGTACGCAGAATATTATTATAGAGCTGTCTTTGTTGATAGAAAATATAAAAGATACTCAAAAAATGTAAGATTCTCAATTAGCGCGGATGAATTTTTCGCTTTACCTATGTTAATTCCTACACTAGAAGAACAACAATGCATAGCCAACTTCCTCGATGAAAAATGTTCTGAAATCGACTCCCTTATGACTGATATCCAAAGCCAAATCACAACCTTAGAAGAATACAAGAAGTCTGTCATCACAGAAGTTGTTACAAAGGGATTAAATTCAGATGTTGAGATGAAGGATAGTGGGATTGATGCAAATACAACTATCCCACAAAACTGGGATGTTTCAAGATTGAGTTATGAGTGTTATATTCGCGCTCGACTTGGATGGAAAGGGTTAAAAGCAGATGAATATGTAGACGAAGGATATGCTTTTATTTCTGCATTTAATATTCAAAACGGAAAGCTTGTTTGGGAACCATTAAATTTTATTACAGAACAAAGATACGAAGAATCACCCGAAATAAAATTACAATGTGGCGATGTTATAATAGTAAAAGATGGAGCAGGCATTGGGAAATGTGCTAGAGTAGACGAATTGCCAATGGGAGGAACAGCTCCAAATAGTTCAATCGGTGTGATAACACCATATCAAAGAGCTAATTATAAATATGTTTGTTATTATTTACAAAGTACTGTATTCGGAAATTTTGTAACACTTTTATATAATAGAATGGGAGTCCCCCACTTAACACAAGAAGTAATGAAAAATATAAAAATGCCTATGCCTCCATTAAAAGAGCAAATTGAAATTGCTAATTATTTGGATGAAAAATGTTCTGAAATCGACAAAACCATCCAGACTAAAAAAGAACAACTAGAAACACTAGCTGAATATAAGAAATCGTTAATTTATGAGTATGTAACAGGAAAAAAGGAGGTCAAATAGTTATGGCATTTGAAGAGGAATTAAATGCACTTGTGCAACGAACAAAAGTAAATGATGAAAATTCGTCAAGTACAGCATCATATGAAACAATTAATAGAACATTAAATGAAGATAAACAAAGACATGAGATTTGGATAAATGATGTTGATATTTTTTACAACAAATATTTAAAAGAACATCCGCTTGCTCAAAAAATCGACTCATGGTTGTTCCACAGAGAATACAATCGGTTAGTAGCGGCATTGGAAAGTATAAGTAAAGATAAAGATTTTATAAATAAAATGAATGGTATATCAACCGTGGAAGTACCCAAATATAAAGCAAAAATGCTACCAGAATATGATGTGTTTATTTCTCATGCTAATGCAGACAAAGAAGCTCTTATAGAAGAATTGTACAACTCGCTTAATAAGTTAGGAGTTAAGATATTCTATGATAAAGAAACATTAGAATGGGGCGATAAATTCAAGGATAAGATTCTTGAAGGAACTAAAAAATCAGAATTTGCAATTATTGTTATATCAACAAATTTCTTTGGTAGAGAATGGACAGAAAGAGAACTATCACAATTTTTGAATAGACAGAATCAGAACGGACAAAAATTGATACTTCCAATTTTACATAATATAACGATTGAACAGTTAAAAGAAAAATACCCATCAATAGCAGATATACAGGCGATTGATTCATCAAAATATACTTGTGACCAAATTGCGTTGTTATTTGCAAGACAGCTTATTAAAAGATTGAAAGCATATTAGTGGAGGAAGTACAAATGAATGAAATATTGACTGAAAAGCAGTATCAAAAGTTTATTTTAAACTACCTTAAAGATAACAATGGATACATTATCCGAAAAGACGATAATTTTGACCGCTTATTTGCAATGGATAAAGAGTTGTTGTTTAAGTTTTTAAACGATACTCAACCAGAGGAAATGGCAACTTTGTCTAAAATGTACAAACAAGATTTAGAGGCTACAATCGTCAATGTTCTAAACATGGAAGCAACGAAGAAAAGAAGTAGCTTAGTTGATGTGTTAAAACACGGGATTGATGTATCCAACGTTCATTTAGATTTGATGTATTCTAAACCAGCGACAACATTTAACAAAGAGTTAAATGAGAAATATGAGAAGAACATCTTCTCAGTTGCCGAAGAAATCTGGGCCTCTGATAAAGAAAGAGTCGATGTAGTCATCTTCTTGAATGGTATTGCTATTATGACGTTCGAGTTGAAATGTAACATGGCAGGGCAGTCTTATGAAGATGCTATCTACCAGTATCGCGTGGATAGAAATCCTAAATCCAGATTGTTCTTATTCAAAGCTGGAGCTCTAGTTAATTTTGCAATGGATTTAGAACAAGTTTACATGACTACTAAACTTGAAGGTGAATCTACTTTCTTCCTTCCATTCAACATGGGTAACGGCGAAGGTGTAAATGCTGGAGCTGGAAACCCATTGTTTGATGACAAGTACAGTGTTTCTTATATGTGGGAAGATGTATTAACCAAGGATTCTATCCTAGAATTAATCAGTAAATTCATTTTCGTAGAAACAAAAGAAAAGGTTAACGAAACCACAGGCAAGAAAAAAGTAAAAGAAACAGTTATCTTCCCTCGATATCACCAACGTGATGTTCTTCATAAAATTCTTGATGATGTATACGATAACGGAACTGCTCAAAACTATTTGATTCAGCATAGTGCAGGTCCTGGAAAAACAAATTCGATTGCATGGCTTTCATATCGTCTATCATCACTCCATGATGCAAACAATAAGATTATATTCGATAACATTATTATAGTGACAGACAGAGTGGTTGTTGATAGACAGCTACAGGCTGCTGTAATGGGCATGGAGCACAAATCAGGATTAATTAAAGTAATGAACGATAGCTGTACTTCCGCAGACCTGGCCTTAGCTTTAAAGGGAAATACTAAAATTATTGCAACTACGATTCAGAAGTTCCCTTATATAGTTGATGAGGTTTCAAATTTAAAAGATAAGAAGTTTGCGGTGATTATTGACGAAGCACACTCTTCGACTTCAGGTAAAGACATGGCTGCTGTTACAATGACTCTTGGGGCTGGCGAGGCGAGTATTGACGAATGTACAGCTGAAGATATTATTGTTGATGAGATTGCAAGACATGGTAAACAAGGCAATGTATCGATGTTTGCTTTCACGGCCACACCTAAACCAACAACATTGCAATTGTTTGGTCGCGTAAATACTAAAGGACAAAGAGAAGCATTCCACATTTATTCAATGAAACAAGCCATTGAAGAAGGTTTCATTCTTGATGTACTTCAGAATTACACTACTTATAAGACTTATTATCAAATCAATAAAGCAATTAAGGACGACCCAAAATGTAAGACAAATAGTGCTAAAAGACAAATTGCTCGATTCGTTGAATTACACGATACGAATATCTCTCAAAGAGTAGAAGTAATCGTAGAGCATTTTAGAACTACTGTTATGCATGAACTAGGCGGCACAGCAAAAGCAATGGTAATTACATCATCTAGGGAAGCTGCCGTGAAGTATCGTCAAGCATTCGAAGATTATGTAACGAGAAAAGGATATGACAACATCCATGCTTTAGTAGCTTTCTCTGGAAAGGTAACAACTAAAGATGGACAAGAATTCTCTGAGGCCGGTATGAATGGATTCAGTGAAGATAAACTACCAACTCAATTCGATTCTGATGATTATAAAGTACTTTTAGTAGCAAATAAGTATCAGACTGGTTTTGACCAACCAAAACTTTGCGCTATGTATATTTTAAAGAAATTAAGAGGAGTAAATGCTGTTCAAACCCTTTCTAGATTGAATAGAATTTGCCCGCCATATGATAAACAAACATTTGTTCTTGATTTCGTAAATGATTATAAAGATATTCAGAATGCTTTTTCTGTGTACTATACAACAACATTGCTATCTAACTCAATTACACCAAATGCTATCTATGATTTAGAAGCAAAAATGGATGGCTATTCAATTCTGGACCCACTAGACATTGATAGTGCAAGTGTAATCCTTTACAAGGATAAAATCACAGCTAAGGAAAAAATGAGTCTAACTCGTTTATTTACAAAAGCTAAACGTGATATCGAAAGATTGAAACCAGAAGACCAAAAGGAATTTGTAATGACAATGAGAAAGTTTGTTAGATTCTACGAGTTCTTAATTCAGGTTTCATGTTTTGAAGATACAGAACTTCACAAGAAATATAGATTCGTTGCATTGTTACTTGCATATATCAATATTAAGCATCCAGGTGGTGGATACAATCTAGATGGTAAAATTGAAGCGATGAATTTTGCTCAAAAGAAAAAAGAAGAACATAAGAATGAAAGACAGAAATCAAATCCAATTACTAAGTTAGCAACAGCAGAGAACTTTGTATTATCGGGAGATAAAGAAGAAAAGCTGTCTGAAATTATTGCGGAAATCAACAGTATTGCTGGCAAGTCATATGATAACGATGTGGCTGTAAAAGCCATGCTTCAAATCAAAGATATTATGATGAAGTCTGATAAATTGAAAACTTCTGCAAAGAGCAATACAGAAAAGGATTTTGAGTTTGCTTACTTTGATAACATCGATGATGCGTTGATTGAAGGACTTGAACAAAACCAAGATTTCTTTAGTTTGCTCCTTGGTAATGATGAAATGAAGAAAAAGGTTTTAGGTATCTTCTCTGATGAAATCTATAACAGCCTTAAAAATGCAGATTAAAGAGAGGTGATAAGTATGTCAAAAGGATATATTTATATTATGACTAACCCCTGCTTAAAGAATATGGTTAAAATTGGTTATGCAGCTGATGTTGAAATGAGACGTAAGCAACTCAGCACAACTGCTCTTCCTTATGAATATGAAGTATATGCTACTTATGAAACATCAGGAAACCTTGAAGATAAAAAGCTTCATAGATTAATTGATAATCTAAATCCAGACTTAAGAGTTTCAAAAAATAGAGAGTTTTTTATAATGAAACCGCGGGAAGCATATGAATTGCTTGAAGCTATCGCTATTATTAGTGATTCTCAAGATAAGTTAACTTTACTAGCCGATGATGTTAGTCAACAAACACATCAACAAAATAATAAGCGTCCAACAATTAACTTTGAAGAATGTGGTATTCCTATAGGGGCTGAACTTGTATATATTGAAGGCCCTACAGTTATTGTTACAGTGGAAAGTCCTCGTAAGGTGATTTACAATAACGAGATTACATCTTTATCTGCCGTTGTTGGTGAAATTAAAGGAGTAAAATCGATTGCTGGTCCACATTACTTCACATATAATGGTAGACTAATTACGGACATTGCAAATGAAACGCAATGGAAAGATTATTAAGAGGTGATTCGTATGTCAAAACCAAAGAAAGATTGGACAGCTCTTAATATACGTATGAACTCTGGTATCTATGATGCCTTAGCTCAATATGCTGACGATAAGGGGCAAAATAAAACAGTAGCTGTTGAACGTATTCTTAAAGAGTATCTTGAAAAAGAAGGATATAAAATTGAAAAGAAGTCTTCTAGTTAGATGGCTTCTTTTTTTGTATAATGTCATTAGTTAATGTAATAATTTAGGAGGAGAAAATGTCAGATAATAAAGAAAAAAAGGTGTATTACTGTCCAAATTGCCATAAAGCTTTTGCAAGAACAGATGAAAGCGAACATTTTTGTCCATCGTGCAATAAACTAATGTATAACACAAATATGCTTGTTTCTTTATGGGAAATTACACCTGATGAACATAAAGATACTTATAAAAAGCAATGGGATAAAATTGACCCTCAAAAAGAGGAACAAAGAAGATTAGATGATATCGAGCAAAGAAAAATAGAAGCAGAAAGACAAAACTTTTCATTAATGAGTGGTCAATATGAATATGATGTTGAAACAGTTATGAATACATCAACAGGAGAAGCAGACTGGAAGAGGATTAAAGAAATGCTAAATTATAAAGCAAGCAAAGGATGGAAACTACACACTATATATTCAAATGAATTAGGTGTTAATTCGACAGGTGTTGGAATTGGCAATTTCGGTGGTGGCGTTAATTCTACTATCTGCGAAGCTGTATTAGTATTTGAAAGAAAAGTTAAATAATAAATAGCTTTGCTTTCTGCAAGAGTACAATTTTATTACGAAAAAAGATAAGGTGGATGCATATGAATAAATATAATGTAGGTGATGCTGTCTTTTTCATAGCCAACGGATATCATATTAGAGAAGCTGTTGTGATTCGTACTGGTGGAGGGTTCTGCACAATTAAGTTCAATGACAACGAAACTCCAGCGGGAACCAGAGTCAGAGAATCCAAGTTATTTTCAACTAAGCAAGAAGCTGAAGTTGTAGTTGAAAAAACACATAACACACTGTTATACTAGGCTTTGTTGGATGAGCCATAAATCATAACATCAAAATCATCCAACACTTCTAATTCCTAGAGCTGGCATTCAACCCTTTCTGTCAGCTCTTTTCTTTTGCATTTTTCTTGAACAAATTTCCAAAATTCACGTTGTTTTCACATTGGGTTGCTACAATGGATTGTAGGAGGACTTAAATGATGAACAATAAACGTATTTTACCGTCTATAGGGCTAGAAGGGACAAAGGAAGAACTATTGGAATTCTTGTCTGATTTCGAAATCGACAAGATTGCAATCTCATTCGTAAACAACCAGATGATATTTACTACATCCGTGTCTGTAGACAACGAACTTATGAAGATATATGAACAAGCATACGGAATACAGTAGATGAAGAAAAACTTCAATTGCTACATTTTCTAGGGCAACTGCTACAAAATCTGGAGCAAAAGGCACTATATTGGTAGAAAATGCCTGCTTATTGCATGATTTAGGCTCATTAAAATGCGTTGTAGGTGACTTTTGTAGCTTTTGAGGAATAATTTGTAGCAAACGAGGAAACTCACACAATGTTACATAATTAAAACGTAATTGTGCGAATTGAGTGTTATAGACTATAAGTGTCTTAAGAGAGGACATCTCTTAAGCGTCATATAAATCTCTTTCCAATTAATTACTGTAAAGCTGGACCGCTGAAGTTCCAGCTTTTTTGCATATAAAAAGCAAGCGGTTAGGCTTGCTTGTTTCTATTTATAATGAATATATAAAACTAGATAGGGATAAATCAACCTTTAAAAGTCATAGGGATTTTA
>OLOA01002208.1_pt1 | contig 18016 bp, 39 predicted proteins | sample 1672201 | NCBI WGS metagenome assembly OLOA01 (sample SAMEA3136658, study PRJEB25190) | human gut metagenome
GCAGAGCAGAGCAGAGCAGAGCAGAGCAGAGCAGAGCAGAGCAGAGCAGAGCAGACATGCGTTGACGGAACAATTAACGAGCCAAGAGAAAAGCAAGTCGGAAACTGCATTAAGGCAAGATATGACGCAGGAATCTCAAACTTGCGGTCAGACGGAAACTGTATTGTTGAAAGGAATGGTTGATAAACAATTAGAACCACAAGCACAAAAAATTGACGTATCATCAACGCTTATGTCAAGAGATTATAAAGGGTTAAATAACTATGGAACCAATGGAGTGATTGAATGGAACCAATAGGAAGTATTTATACAGAAGTTTCAGACAGTTTTCAGAAAGGCATTATCGGGGGGGGGGTAGTATCTTCCGATGTGTCAAGGCTGAAAAACACGATTTAGGAGTTGTTTTGATGAATGAAGTTAAAAGACTTGGTAATTTATACGGAGAAGATAGAGGTCTGGATTTGCTGGAAATGTTTGGGATAAAGACTGTATCGCATCGTCTCTTACAACTATGCAGGGAGGCATGAGGGAACCAATGATTGTAGAAGCAAATTCAATCCGTATGGTTAGAACGGAAGAAGGTAAGGCATTGAGAAAACAATATGAAAGCCACGAAATTGAACACGGATTTAATGAACATAGGCAACCAGAGTTGAGAAGTGATGGTTGCACAAATACATTAAGTACGGTTCAAAAGGACAATTACATTTGCGTAGCAATGCGTGGCCGCAATCCAACAAACCAATCAGACCGTACACCGGGAATTGAGTTGGAACAGACACTTGAAGTAAATACCAATGGCACAAGCAATTGTTTGACGAGTGTGCAGAAAGACAATTTGGTGTTGGAAAAGCCTAACCAGTTAGGATTTATGGATAATGGGACCGGTCAGCATCAATCAAACACAGTGTACGATGAAAAAGCACTATGCCATAATATTACTACTGTTAATGGTGGCAGCACACAACAAATAAAAGTTGCAACACAATACCGAATCAGGAAACTGACACCAAAAGAATGTTGGAGATTGATGGACTTTTCGGATGAAGATTTTGAAAAGGCAGAAAAAGTTAATTCAAATACGCAGTTATACAAACAAGCCGGGAATTCCATTGTCGTAAATGTCCTTGTTGCAATTTTAGGGCAATTGTTGCAAGGGAAAGAAGATTTATACAAGGAAATTATTTAAGAAAGGAAGTGATATTACATGGCAAATAGGCATACAATTACAGACCTTTATCAGATGCAAGCACTTCCATTGTCTGCAAAAGTAAGAATGACAGAAAGGCGAATTGATGATTGGGTAAGCGAGTTTGGAGAAGATGGTGTTTATCTTTCGTTTAGCGGTGGCAAGGACAGTACAGTGTTGGTAGATATTGTCCGAAATGTCTGTGGATATAGGAATATCTCACTTGTATTTGTGGATGTTCCGACACAATATCCAGAGTTAAAACAGTTTGCGCAGACATTTGACAACCTTGAAATTTTGAAACCGAAAATTTCATTTGCAGAAGTTTGTAGTAAGTATGGATTTCCATTATTTTCAAAAGAAATATCAGGATGTGTTGCAGATAGCAGAAAATACATTAGAATCCTTACAGACAGACAGACAGACAGACAGACAGAGATTCCGTTTGCTTATCGCATAGCCGACTTGATAGGAATAGACAGGAGAGCAGACAAGGAAAACAAAGCATTTACAGATTTAAAGATGGGGAATATCCCTAGTGAAATTCTGAAAGCACCTATCAGAGTAAAACAGTTATTTGGTGTTAAGTGCGAAGATTTTGGCAGTATGTACGATAGGTCAAAATATCTGTTTATGCTAAATGCACCATTTGAAGTGTCTAATCAATGTTGCAAGGTAATGAAGAAACAACCTATGCACCAATACAACAAAGATACAGGTAGAGTGCCTATTACAGCTCAAATGGCTAGCGAAAGCAAATTAAGAACCTCTCAATGGCTACAGAATGGTTGTAATGGATTTGACTTGAAAATTCCAACAAGTAATCCCATGTCATTTTGGACAGAACAGGATGTGTTGCTTTACATTAAAGAAAATAATCTGCCAATATGTTCAGTTTATGGCGAAGTAGTTACAGATTACGAATCTATGGGGCAATGTGAAAATCAGATGTCATTTGCTGATTTTGGAATTTCTGAAAATGAAAGACCATTACTGAAAACTACAGGCTGTCAAAGAACAGGCTGTGTACTATGCGGATTCGGTTGCCACTTAGAGAAAGAAAGCAGATTTTTAAGACTGAAAGAAACACATCCCAAATTCCATAATCTGCTTTACATCTTGAAAAACAATGGCGTTACCTATGCCGAAGCTATTGATTGGGTAAATGAACATGGTGGATTTAATATTAAATACTAAAAACTAAGAAAGGAGCAAATAAATGTTAAAAAGACAATATCCAATAATGATGGGTTTGGGAACAAAGATTTTAACCGCATATCATCATCCAAATTTTAATAATGGTTTGATGTTTGCAATCTTGGACAGTAAGAAAAAATTTCCAAGAGGTCACAATGTAAGCAACGATGAATTAAAACAGTCAATGTCTACGGTCAGAGCAGAAATATATTTTAGTGATATTGATACACTTGACGGATTTATCAAGCATCTAAAATATGAGCGAGATTTGTGGGCGAAAAAGATTGACGAACGAAAGTGGCAGAAATACAAAAATGATTGCAAAATTTCGAGAAATGGCAATTAGCTTAATGGAATTGTAAGAAAGGAGAATTGATATGCCGAACTGGTGCGAGGGAATGTTAAAAATCAGAGGAAAGCAGGAATATGTATTTAATCTTATAGCTGACAATCTTCAAGTTTGGAAATTAGTTATCATTAGAGAACCAAAATTTGATATGCGAGAAGAACTTGAAAAAGAAGCTATTAAGATAGACAGAAAAGATAAAGCTATATATGTTGAAAAGACTGCATATATAAAAGGTACTCACAGAAACTTTGTTGAGCCAAACGACATAATTGTCTATAAAAGAAAAGATGGAAATGCCTGTATTGCTGTGGAGTTTAAAGCAGCTTGGGATGTAGAAAGTGAACCATACATTGAATTATCCAAAGCATACAATGTGGATATAAAAATACAAGCATTTGAAAGAGGTATGGAATTTAGCAGATATATCCTTATTGAAAACGGTAACTTAAAAGAGGATAAAGAAACTGCATATGATGATTATGTATGGGAATGCGTAATGCCTAACCTTGGAGGTTGATTAGATGATTAAATGTAGAAAGGAGTAAACAATGAAAAGATTGACTAATAGCAACAAAGAAATACATACATTGATTGATAATGCTGAATACTGGCTGCAAGTGTACTTTAAATTAAAAGATTATGAGGATTTTGAAGAAATTTTCCGAGAGAAAATGACTAATGCAGCATGTGACTTTTTGAGTGACAAAGAAGAATTTGGGAAGTGGCTTGACCGAAATAAGTGGATTGCAAAGAAATGTGATGAATGGGCAAGAGCAGAGGGACAAGGCAGACTTGTTAAACTGCCTTGCAAGGTTGGAGATATAGTATATTTTGCACATCATGACAGAGTAATCTCTTCGGAAGTTTTATCGGTGAAATATCATGCAGAAGCTGAAAATCACGGTGCTTTTATTCGTAAAAGATTGACCATTGATGTTGAAGGAATTTCTGCAGAAATTGATTTTGGCGATATTGGTAAAACAGTATTCCTCACAAAATCCGAAGCAGAAGCAAAACTGAAAGAATTGAGAGGTATGGAATGACAATTAGTGAGTTTTTCAAAGAGAAATATTCAGTAAGAAAAGATAAAGAAAACATCTATGGTGTTGGAATGAGTGATGCAGAGTTTCGTCATTTTATTATTCAATATTTGTTACCAGAAAATTGGTATGTTGTTGACCCAATAGGGCAGTCACAAGTCAACGAAATAGCTATCAACGAAATTCTAACTAAGTATTCCAAGAAGTTTAGACGAGAGCGCAAGAAATATTTAAAAGAATTGAGAGGTGGAAAAAATGACTAAGAAAGAATTATATACTTGTGATATTTGCCATACCGATTATCGTGAAAAGGCAGATGCTTTAAAGTGCGAAAAAGAACATCTCAAATGCGTTAAAATCACAGACGCTAGATATAATGCACATTTCAATTTACCATGCAAAATCGAAGTGGAGTTTTCAGATGGGACAAAACATTGGTACAGACAATAAAGAATTGAGAGGTGCTGAATGAATCGTAAGAAACGCTATGGTGTCTGGAACACCAAAAAGAAAGAATTTCAATTTGGTATTTGTGAACCAAGCAAAACAAAAGCAAGAAAGAAATTATTTGAAAAGATTGGGAAGGATGCCTACAAATACAGATTTCAAATCAAAGAATTGAAACTAGGCAATCCAAAGGCTGAAAAATTACTTACTATAGAAATTGGAGGTGATAACAATGACTAACGCAGACAGAATTAGGGCAATGTCGGATGAAGAATTGGCAGAGTTTTTAAATGGGGTAGAGGAATACGGTATTTCATCGCAGTATATTGATGTTCCATGCGATTGTTGTTGTGAAAAAACAGCATGTGATAAATGTTGGAAAGAATGGCTTCAATCAGAAGCAGAATAGGAGGAAATATGAGCAACAATTTAGAATTTATGAAAGAGCATAATTGTAAACATCTAAAAAACTGTAAGTTTGCTAGTGTTGTGAAATATCAGTATTCGGATGATAAAAAAGGATGGTATATACAATTTGGAAATGTGCTTCATGGTATAAAATATTGTCCTTATTGTGGTATGAGATTGGAGGATGAAAATGGAAGATAGATATTTATTTAAGGCAAAGAGGATTGATAACGGAGAATGGGTGCAAGGGTATTTATATGGTATTTGGGAGAAAAGATACATTCTATGGGGAATGACAAATGATGTTCCCAATATGATTGAAGTAGACCCATCCACTATTTGCCAATGTATAGGGAAAAGGGATAAGTACAATCACCTTATTTTTGAAAATGACCTTATGGATGGTTTTATTTATCCGTACCTTTCTGGTTTGGATTCAGAACATGATTACTTTGCAGAGGTTTGCTGGTGTGATGATATTACAGGATTTGGAATATGCACACACAAATACAAAAATTCGGATGTTCGTGGTTCGGCAGATGGAGATGTTGATTTACTGGAAGATTTTGATTCCAGTAAATGGGAAGTTATCGGCAACATCTTTGACAATCCAGAGTTATTAGAAAGTGAGGAATAATATGACAGAGAGTGAAGCAATTAAGATATGTAATACCATTATTTTCGCATCGTCCTTGAGCAATCCCCAAGGGACAACACTAAATACAACTAAAGAGGAACTTGCAGAAGCAATGGGTATGGCAATACAGGCACTTGAAAAGCAGATAAACGGCAGATGGATTTCTGTTAATGAAAGAAAGCCAGAGGAATTTGAAGATGTACTTGTTGCTTTATCTGGCAAAATTAGAGGTGGAACGTGTGATGGAGAATATCGTGATGATATTTGTGTTGGATATTATGGATATAACCGATGGCATAATCATACAAATTTGTATAATTGTAAGGTTAATTATTGGATGCCATTGCCAAAGCCTTATAAGGAGAGTGAAGAGTAATGAGACTGATTGACGCAGATGAGTTAAAGGAAGAATTATCACAACAATGGTTTATAGATATTCTTCTTACAAAAACAAACAGTAATGATATGTATAGTGCTTTGGCAGAAAAGATTGATAGTCAACCAACCGCTTATGATGTGGATAAGGTTGTGGAACATCTGGAAACGGCTAGGGATGGCTATTCAACCGCAATGTGTATGACAGCTACTAATGCTGAACTTGTTAAGCGGTTCATAGCAAAAGATAAAGCAATGAATTTAGCAATCGAGATTGTAAAAGCAGGTGGCATGAATAATAATTCAAAAACAAGTGACTAAGTAAAAATACTAGAAAGGACGGATAACATGGCAGTAAACAAAAGAGCAGCAATGAGGAGAGAAAAACGTGTGCAGGAGAAATTGACCGGCGGTAAGCCAACACAAACAAAACTTATGGCAAGGGCATATATAACTGGTAAGAATGAGGGATTTGAACTTGCTACTGGAATTATGTTTCTTGCACTTTGCGAAGAATTTGGATTTGGAAACAAAAGAATCAATCGGCTTATTGAACGTATATCTGATGAATCAGTAAAGATGGATGAAGACCCAACAAAGTTTAATGTTGATTGGTACATAGATAAAGTCAGAGAGAAATGCGGTGTCCGAATCCTTAAATCAGATGAGGATGAGTGAGGTGTTTGTTTGAGCAATATCTATCAAAAACGATTGTACGATAGAAGAAAGCAGAACGGACTTTGCATTGATTGTGGAAAGCCACTAGATAGAGACGGCTTACGATGTATAAGTTGTCGCAGTAAAAAGTCGGAGAACGAAAGAAGAAATAAACAATGTTATAAAGAAGTTGGCATATGTCCTATTTGCAGAAAGGTTCCAATCGGCAGTAGTGAATCATCATGCCCGGAATGCCGTGCAAATGAATCAATACAATGCAATAATCGAAGAAATAAAAGTGAAGAAGCACGAAAGAGATATAACCAAGAACACAAGGAATGGGCGAAACTTACATATAAGCAGGACGTAGAAAAAGGTATTTGTCCACGGTGCCGTAAGCGAAAAGCCGATTACGGGTACTTGACTTGTGGAATATGCAGGGAGAAAAGCAGAAATAGTCAGAGAGCAAAGGCTAGCACGAAAAAGAAAACATGGATTGAAAACGGCTTGTGTTGCTTTTGCGGTGGAAAAGTAAAAGATGGATACAAGGTATGTGAAAAGCACTATCAGATGAATATGAAAAAAGCACGCTCGCAGAAAGCTAAAGAAGCAAGAAGAGAATTACAAGAGAGCGGAATATTATATTAAAAAGGAGCAGTAGACCATGGAAAGATTATCAGAAGAACAGTACAGAGAAGTAATTGCGGAAATCAAACATAGTGAACTTCCGAAAAAAACGCAGGAGTTTTTAATTGCGTTGGTTGATGAAGCCAATAAACCAAACAAAAAATTATAGGAAAGGAAAAGGCTTATGAGATTAGGAAAGTATTTATCCTCATTGACTAAGCCGGAACTTGATGAAATTGAAAAAATTTGCAATTTCACCGAAGATGAAGAACAAATATTCAAATGCATATCAAAAGGCTATACATTAAGACAAATAGAGATGAAATGCAATATGTCGGAATCAACCGTCATAAGAAGAGTATCAAGGATTGATTGGAAAATAAATAAGGCAAAGGAGATGATAGAAGTGAAAAAAGAAATTCCAGTATGTGAAAAGTATAACCTTACTATTGAAGAAGCATCGGCTTATTTTAATATTGGAAAGGATAGAATGAGGGAAATTGTGAACGAAAACAGAAATGAACTTGTTCTTGTTATAGGAAGAAAAAACCTTATAAAAAGAAAAAAGATGGAAGAGTATCTTGACAGGACAATGGTTTTGTAACTTCCTATAAGTACCTATTATTTGCTATAGAGCGTTGTTAGTGATATAATTATCCTTTAACAATGCTCTTTTCTTTAAGAAAGGAGAATGTGTATGCCAAGCAGAAAAGATAACAAAGGAAGAGTATTAGAGAAAGGAGAAAGCCAAAGAACTGACGGTACTTATATGTACCGATGGACTGATTTATCAAAGAAACGTCAAACAATATATGCCAGAACATTAAATGAACTACGACAAAAAGAGTTACAAGTAACAAAAACAGAAATAATATCTGGTGTTTCTTGGGAAAGTAACAAAATAACAGTCCGGGAACTGATAGACAGGTATTTATCGTTAAAAAAAGTACGCATAACAACAGAACAGAAGTATAGATACCTAATAAATATGCTTGACAAGATACAGATATTGGATATTCCAATCAAAGACATAAAAACATCGTTGGCAAAGCGATATATGATTACCTTAAGCGATATAGGGTATTCGTATGGAACGGTTCAAAATGCAAAAACACTTTTGAAACCGGCTTTTCAAATGGCAGTTGAGGATGATTATATAGTCAAAAATCCATTTCTATTCACTTTATCGAACATAATCGAAAACGATTCAAAGCAAAGATTTTCGATGAGCGAAGAAGAGGAAAACCATTATATTGAATTTATTTCCAATCATGGATGGTTTCGACATATCTATGATGATGTGGTGATTCTTTTGAATACTGGAATGAGGGTAAGTGAATTATATGGACTTACATTTAAGGATGTAGACCTCAAAAACAGAAGAATAAATGTAAATAAGCAATTGCACAGAATTGGTGGAAAATACGTTATTCTTCCACCAAAGTCAAAAGCAGGGAACCGTATACTTGCCATGAATGACAAAACAAGAAAAGCATTTATGCACAAAAGGACAGAAGTTAGACCTAAAGTCGAATATGCGATTGACGGATATACTGGATTTGTTTTTATAAACCACTTGGGTTTTCCAAAAACAAGAAGAAATTTAGAGGGTTCAATGAGAGAAGTAAGAAAAAAGCATATTGAACTTGGTCTTGGAGAGTTGCCGCAAATAACACCTCATGTGTTAAGACATACATTCTGTAGCCGCATGGTTGAAAAAGGTATGAATGTAAAAACATTGCAATTAGTAATGGGACATTCAGATATTTCTACGACATTAGATGTGTATACTCACAAGAAACCAGATGATGTTGCGAAAGAAATGGAACAATATATTGCTATGTAAAACGGTGTATTTGGTGTAAATTTGGTGTAAGTTAAAAAGAAAAACGCTTAAAAGTACCTAAAAATGGTTGGTTATAAAAACTCTTACCATCTCGCCGCCTTTGAAAATTGAAATGTTCAAAAAGGCGAAAATGCGTTGTTTTCGGTACATAGAGGATTTTTAATTTTCGCATAAATATCTATAAATAACTATATTTTTTAGAAAAATGGTGTATAAATGGTGTAAATAATTTAATACATTATTTTACACTAAACAAAGTACGTGATTGTAAGAAAAGAGCATTGTTTCCAATAATACATATGAATAAATTTTGAATGATTTCTGACGGTTTATCCGTCTTTTTTTGGTGTAAGTTTTAATTGTAAGGAGTGATTGATATGTTCAAAGACGAGATTCTTGAAATGATTTTTAGCGAAAATGAAATGCAGAAAATACCTATTGGAACGCAGGCTACAGCCGTTAGCGTGTTTGAAAATGTTATTGGTAAAATAAGAAAGGAGAATCCGGATGCAAAATTATCAGAACTTTTATCCGATGAATAATGGATATGTTCAAAATCCATACGCAGAAAGAATGAACTTTTTGCAAAACTGTCAGCAGAACTTACAACCGCCTATGCAGAACTCTCAAATGCAGGCAACATCACAACAGACAAGTTTTATTGGAAAAGTTGTTGATAGCATTGACGTTGTAAAAGCAACAGACATTCCGATGGATGGGAATATATATTATTTTCCAAAAGCAGACGGAACAGAAATATTTGGAAAACAATGGCTTGCAAATGGAAGAACTCATATTTTGACGTTTAAGCCAGTTTTAGATACAGAGCCTAACAATCCGACACAAGACAAATCAAAAAGCAAAATAGGCATATCAGAAGAAGCCACGGAAGTAATTATGAAAAGATTTGATGAGTTAGAAAACAAAATCTCTAACTTGGAATCGTCTTTGACTAAAACTTCGACTAAATCTTCGACTAGAAGCACTAAATCTTCGACTACGACTAAAAAGGAGAGTGATACAGATGCTTAATCCAATTAGTTTTATGAAAGCAATGAGAAATCCACAGAAATTTTTAGAAGAAATTACAAAAAACAATGAAGTTATGAGTAACCCTATGGCGAAAAATGCTATTGAGATGTATAGAAATGGAGATTCAAAAGGATTACAGGAATTTGCAGAAAACGTCTGCAAAGAAAAAGGAACTACACCGGATGAAATAAGAAAATCAATTATGCAAAGATGCAATTTACGTTAGTACATTTTGGGTTGTGCGCTTAAAACTAGTTTCCCATTTGTAAATAAAACAATGGAGGTAAACAAAATGTTTAACGGAAATTCACCTAGTCTTGCCGATATTGCGGCAGTGACAGGAAACAACAAAGACGGCTGGGGCGATGGAAACGGCTGGTGGGTCTTGATTATCTTGTTTGCTATTTTTGGCGGATGGGGTAATGGATTTGGCGGCGGTTACGGCAACGGCGGTGACAGAGCATCCGTTCCTTGTGCTACACAGGCAGATGTTAGAGCCGCAGTAGACCAGCAGACGCTTATTAGCAAACTCGACCAGCAGACATACGGACTGGCAGACAGTAACTATGCGCTGAACAACACAATCAACAGCAATTTCAGAACTCTTGATAACTCAATCTGTACGCTTGGTTTTCAGAACCAGCAGGGATTCAATGACGTATCTCATCAGATTTCCGACTGCTGCTGTGCAACAAGAGAAGCTATTCAGGGCGTGAATTACAACATTTCAACGCAGACAAACGCACTCCAGAACTCTATGTGCAACAATACAAGAGATATTATCGACAATCAGAACGCAAACACAAGAAGCATCCTTGACTTCCTTGTAAACGACAAATTGTCTACTTTGCAGACTGAAAATCAGAACCTTAAATTGGCGGCTTCACAGTCAGAGCAGAACCAGTATCTTGTAAGCCAGTTGCGACCTACTGCCGTACCAGCTTACATCACTTGCTCACCTTACCAGTCCGCTTATGGAGTAGGTCTTAACAACGGTTGTGGTTGTTGCTAATATGCAGAAGAATCAAAACAGAATATCAGAAAAACTCGCCGAACTAGGCTGATTATTACTCTATGGGATAGGTCTATGGCTTATCCCATATTGATTTTTAGGAGGTAGATTATGAGTAATTGTAAAAACGTATGCAAACTTTGCAAGAAATTGATTATAAGTCAGGCAGTAAATTTTACTGCCGGTACTGGTCTTGTTATCCAAATCCCGGAAGGAAGTTATAACGATGGTTCAAAATATTGCATTGTTGTGGCACAGAGCATTCCGGCAGAAACAACAATCTCTGCTCCGGTATATATCCAGATTGGAACTGGTACGGTACTTTATCCACTGACAAAATGTGATTGTACGCAGGCAACGGCTTGTAGTATCAGAACAAGAACAAAATACAGTACAAGAGTTGAAACCACGTCAAATAGCGGGGTTTTCAAATTGCTTGGAAGAATTGCTTGCGCCCCAGACAACAGATTAAATGCAATAAACGGTGACGGAACTATTGTTACAACCGGTGGAGGTGATTGAGATGGATATTAAAAGAATGCATTGTATGATTGAAAAACTTTCCGAATGTGCCAAAAGCGAAATGGAATCTGGAATCGAAAATGTTGATACTTGCGAAATGGGAAAAGTAGTAGACATGATGAAAGATTTGTCGGAAGCAATGTACTACAGAACCTTGACAAAGGCAATGGATGAATCAAACTTGGAGGAAACGCTTGAAATGTTTGAGCGTTACGGAGACGGAAGAAGATTTTATGACAAATACCGATACGCTGACGGAAGATTTGCTCCGAAAGGACGTGGAACGTACCGTAGAGGATATGACGAACCATATTATCATATGACACCGGAAATGTACCGGGAACATGACCCGGAATGGTACAGAGATATGGATAAAAACAGAGACGGTCTCATGTATTACACTGATACCGGGATGGATAAAAACATGAAGATGAGAGATTCCAGAGAGGGCAGAAGCGGAATGAGCCGTATGTCTTACATGGAATCAAAAGAAATGCACAAAGCAGACACACCGGCGGATAAGCAATACAAAATGAAAGAGTTAGAAAAGTACATGGGTGAATTATCAAAAGACATTACGGAAATGATTGCGGATAGTTCGCAGGAAGAAAAAAATTTACTTAAAACCAAAATGCAAACATTGTTGCAGAAGTTTTAACAAAAACAAATTAAGGGGGCGTAATTGCCCCTTTTTGATTGGAGTGGTTAAATTGTATACTATGAATGGTTTTGTTTGGAATATAGTAACAGTATCACCGTATAGCAATATGCTACAAAGAAGTGACGGAAGTTATACTTGCGGAATGTGCGATAGAAACAATCAAACAATTTATATATCAAATATTTTGCGTGGCGGTTTTTTACGCAAAGTTTTGCTACATGAGATATGCCATAGCGCAATGTTTTCATACGGAATTGATATGACTTTGGAGCAGGAAGAAATGTTTTGCGACTTTTTGGCAACATACGCAGATGAAATAATTAGCATAACAAACAATGTATTCCAAACATTAAGAACTGCATTATAGACAAATATAGTCAAATATGATAATATACAATCAAAAATAAAAGAGGAGGGATTGCTCATGGCTTTGATTAAATGCCCGGAGTGCAAAAAGAAAGTTAGCGACCAAACAAACCAGTGTCCGAATTGTGGAAGAACAATTACGGATGCAGATAAGGAACTTGCAATTGAACAGAATAAGAAATCCAAAAAGCATAAAAAGATAGCTTTAATCGTGATTATTGTTATGTTGCTTGCCGGTGTTGCAGGTGGTGTTACCTATTATTTTGTTCAAGAGAACAATAAGCGAATTGAGGAACAGAAGAAAGCGGAAGCGAAAAAGAAAGCGGAAGAAGAAAAGAAGGAAAAGGAAATTGCAGAGCAAAAACAAAGACGTCAAAATAAACGTGATTTTGTGAAGTTGACTGGTGATTTATTTGATTCTACAGATAAATTTGTTTCTAATCTATCCAACATAAGCATAAAAGCAACCCATACATGGAGTAATGCTATTTGGAAAGAGAAAAGCAAAGAGACAAATAAATGGACATTAAAGAAGAATGGGAAATTTAGAGACTTCTCTGATGCCGTGAATCTTTGCATAAGTGATACAGTGTATTCAAATAAAACGGCAAAACAATATGAGAAATTTAAGGAAACCTATTCAAAATGGGAAAAAATTAAATCAGATGACTACATTTATAATGAATATAAAGACATCTGCGAAGATACAGAAAACTATTGTAATGCAATACACAGTTTATATTCTTTGCTTGCAAGTCCGACAGGAAACTATGATGATTTTTCAACAAGCATAACCAATGCTGAAAACGATATTAAGATATATGCGGAATCACTTTCTTCCGACATGTTTAAGTTATATCACTAATTAGTAAAGGAATAGAAATATGTGGAAAAGACTTTTGATAGTTATTTTGATTTGCGTTATATTCTTAGCAGTTTTTTATTTTGGCAGGTCATGCGTGATTGTGTATGATACTGGAGATAATATGCAGAGGGTAAACGAAATGCTTGATAACTAGATTTATTGGATAGAGACAGTATAATTTTATATTGTCTCTATTTTTTTGCATTTAGGGGTTGACTTATGTGCGTACATAATTTATAATGATTTATGCAAGGACATAAATAGAAAGGAGATGATAATTTGTCACCAAGAACTGGTAGACCACCATTACAAGACGTTTCCAGAACAGAAAAACTCAACATCAGATTAACAAAGCAAGAGAAACAAGATATTGAGTATTGTTCAGAAAAATTAAATCTATCAAGGACTGATACAATAATAAAGGGAATTGGACTTGTAAAAAAGGAAATTGAAAAATAAAAGAGTTGAAAAAAATTGAAAAAAGAATAGAATCAAAATCGAAGTAAAGATTAGAAGAGGTGATATAAAATGAAAATTCCATATAGCGATAAGACAAACGAAGAATTATCACTGATTTATAAAGATTATGTTGTTTCAAAAAATGAAGGAATAAGATGTGAAAGTTTTGTTCCTTATGCAAAAGAAATCAAAGAAAATATAGGTGGAGACTTTACTTTAGCTGAAGCAATTAGACTGGCAAAGTTAGATTTTTTTGAAGAAGTATGTAATAGATTTTTATAAGTAAATGACGATTTCTTTGCAGGAATTAGTTGCGAGGAAAAAGAACAAGAAGAAATAGAAAGGGATGTATGTTATGAGCAAAGAAGAAATGATGAAAAAGTTATTAGAATCTGAAAAACTTGGTTTGCAGGATGCCAGAATATTAGAAAAGCGCGGAGAACGCTTATCAGATGAATACGTGAAGCGTATGTATGAAAAATACTTTCACGTGAAAGATGAAAGGGAACAGTGCTACGACGGCATCCTTTTCATTATACACTCCAAGGATAGCATTGTAGCCACAATGCGTAAGTTGTATGGAGATATTGATAAAGTGTCCTCATTTTTCTTTACGTGCGAAATTTCAAAAGAGGAGAACATTGAAGCTCATAAGCAGGAGCGAAATGACCTCAAGGAATTAGCAATTGATAAATTGAAAACATATGAGGAAAAATTTGACCCAGAAAAGGTTGAAGAGTATTTAGAAAAAATTACGGACAGAAATAGTTCTGTTTCACGTGATTTCTGTAAGCAATTCAAGGATTCATTGAGAACGCTTAAAGAATGGTCTAATCTTTAAGAAAGTTTAGTTGTTTTAGTCCAATATTAGTTCAAGATTAGTCCAACTTGCAATATAATAATAAGAAATAGGAGCCTAAATTATGGAAAAGGCTCCTACTTTTTTGTCTAATTGGCAACCTGGGAGAAGAAGTGGTTGCCGTATTATATTGGCTTTAGACCTTTACAGTGTACCATACAATCAGATGATACACAAATGGTTTTTCAATGCGTTCTCAACACGTTTTTCACTGATAGCGATATATCTTTGCGTTGTGGAACTGGATGAGTGCTGGAGTAAATGACGCACCAACTCTATATCATAATCGTTATTTAGATACATTTCCGTAGCATAGAATTTCCGGAAACTGTGCGTTGATATTCCGTCAATTCCAAAGAAATCCGCTACGATTTTCAATTGTTTCTGTACGGCTCTTTCGCTGATTGGAAAGATTCTTGCGGTTGGTGCAATGCCGTTATCCTCGGTGTACTGCTTTAAGAACTGGAATAATTCAGTTGGAACCGTGAAGTTTCTTCCCTTGCCGGTTTTCTGCTCTACAATATCCAGATGATAGCGACCGCTCTCGTATACCACGTCTGAAAGCGTAAGGTGCAGTATATCAGAGATTCTAACTCCGATGTTGGCTTGCACTACCAGTAATGTAGCAAGCCGTTTGTTTGGCTTAAATACGTGTTCACCGTAATTGAAGCCTTTGCGGATTGCGGTTATGATTTCTTTGTAGGTTTCCTTGTCTAATGCTTTTGTTTTTTTGTTCATGCTGAACACTCCTTTCTTTTTACACCCGGTAAGCAAAATATTTTGATACCCCCCTACCTTTCAAATTTTCAAGGTTGGAGAGAGATTTTTTGCGATTTCGGAATTTTCGCCCGATAATGCAAATTTTTTAATACCCCCCGGGGTTACTTATTTTTATAGTTGCAGGGTGAATTTTTTCAAATTGATTTATATTAACAGTTTTTGCACTGTTTTTTACTTTGCTGATTTTAGATACACTAAATAAAGGCTTGCCCTTGTGAGACGTTTCAAGGCTTATATTTTGCCTTTTTATCTCGTGAGCCTATAAACTTGCTATAGATATATAAAATCAGTATACGGCTAATACAAGGCGTTGTCAAAGTGCTATGTATTTTTGCATCCAAACCAAACCGGAATACATCCGGCAGGGGAAAAACAGCCTTTTGTTTTTTGGTATCGCAAACACACCGCCGACAATTTGCGAAAAGCAAAACGGCAGCAGGGCGCACACCTACCAAAAGCAGGCAAAGCGCACGACAAAAAGCCGGAACGCATCCGGCTAATTGTGATACAATTTTTTGTTTTTACCAATAACAGAATCAAAAAATTTCCTTGCTTCTGTTTCTGTCTCAAACGTACGGCAAAACTCCGAAAAACTTCCGGACCAACTAACCCGCCACATAATAACGCCCCCTTTCTGCTTTATTTGCCCTAAATATTGGAAAGCAACCGCCGGCAACGAACCGGCGCAGCTTTTGCGTTTGCCATCTCTTACAGTGTAAGAAATTCTATAAAATTGTTATAATTGTTTACCGGCAAATTGCTATATTTCTCGGCTCCATCTTTGGTTATAAGATGATAACCAAAAACGCCCGGCGTCGTGTTTATGTTGTAAAATTTGGCAATTTCTAGAATTTCTTCATATGTCGGAATTGTCAACTTTCCAATAGTTCCGACAATAACGCCGTTTTTTGATTCTCCTATTTTTGTAAAACATCCAGCTATTTTTTTCATAATATAACCACCTTCCTATTTTTTATTATATCCCTCAAAAGGGAAAAGCAAGCCGGGGAATCGAACCCCGGAAAACGCCACCGCTTGCCTAAATAAGTACGCCTAAGCGCCTACAATCTGCTTTTCTGTCACAAAGGATTTTCCATTTCTCAAAATCGCCCTTGATGTTTTCAGCGGTAATGGTTTCTTCCCATTCGTTCCGCGCCTTAATATAAGCGGCTTTTGCTTCTTCTTTTTGTTTCTGTAATTTTTCCATGAATATCATTTTTTTCGCCTTTCTGGTCTGCCATCATCAGAGCCGGGAGACCATCCCGCGGCTGACGCTCCGAAGCTGGAGCGTTTCGGCTAACTGTAAATATATTCTGCTTTTCTAATCTTTCCTTTGTTGATAAGATTTGAAAAATGCTTCGTAGCTCTATCAATACCTTTATCATTTTCAAAATCTTCATAGAAGTAATAAATCACTCCGGTTTCTCCAGATGAAAAATTAAATGTGACTTTTACACCAATACCAGATATATCTTTTCTGTTTAATTTATTTTGCATTTCATGTCTTGTCATTATTCTATCCTTTCTGCACTCGTTACCTCCGGGGCGGAGCGTTTTGACTATTTCAATAACTCATTTATTTTATTTTCATAAGTTGCAATCAATTTTTTGTTGCAACTTATTTTTTTCAGCTTAGAAAGTTGTTCTACGAGCCGGCTTTTTATATACTTATGCCACTTTTCAAACTCTTCCTGGCTGTGCTGTTCCTTGCTTGCTACACCCTCAATATAAAATTGTATATCTTGGTCGATTAGAGCCGTAAGGCTTTTAACTGATACAAACATATCAATACCCCCCTTCTTTTTCGACATATGCGAAAAATCTAGCTGCCTCGGAGTGTTCAAGGTACTTTATTTTGTCCGCATCCTCGCAAGCCTCCAAGGCGTCAGCGTCTACCACGAAAAAACGTTCTTTCGTTTCTTCTGGCAGACATTTTTTTATAAAGTTTGCGCCGGCTTCCGCTGTGTTAAACTTTGCGACGGTAACAACTTTCGTTATTCCGTCGTCCTGTGTTTTCTTGTCAATCTTGTAGGCAACCGCCCACGATAATTTATTGATTTTCATTTTTTACGCCTCCTTTACGATTTCAAACTTGTCAATATTTCCTTTTTTCATTTCCTCCAGAATTTCCGCAACTTCTTCTTTTATGCTTCCTTCTGTTGGCTCTGTGAAAGTGTAATTTTCGTTGTATTTCTTTCCTGTAATCTTGATTCTGTAAACTGTTTTCATAATTCTTTACCTTTTCGGGAATCTATGATATAATTCCCTTACCTTTCTTTTTGATTGGTGCCGCTCGTGGTTTGGAACGCCGGGCGGCTTTTTTTATTTGATACATATATAATACACGAAAATAGACATAAACACAATAGGTAATAATACACAAAAATAGACATATATATTTGTGCATATTGCTACATAAAAATAGACGTTGACAAAAAAAAAGTAATCTATTATCATATATATAAAGGAGGCGAAGAAATGAGCGGAACAATAAACAAAAAAACATACGGCACAAATGGAATTATAGATTTTTCTCGCTTGTGGGAATTATTGGAGCGAAAGGGTTACAATAAGCAATGGCTTAGAAATAACGGCATACACTCGAACACGGTAGCGAAATTAGCAAAGAATCAAAATGTAACTTGCGAAGTTATCGCCAATATATGCCATATGTTAAATTGCCAGCCG
>OLOA01002209.1_pt1 | contig 18013 bp, 17 predicted proteins | sample 1672201 | NCBI WGS metagenome assembly OLOA01 (sample SAMEA3136658, study PRJEB25190) | human gut metagenome
AGTACATCCTGACATGGTCCTCTCTAAGCCCAGGGTATTTGGCACGCTCACTGTCACTGTAGTGTGTAATCTCCGGCTGTGTGATGACAGCGTAATCAACCTGCTCACTCTCGTCATAGGACATCTCGTATTCGTAGATGTACTTGTTGGCGTCGAGAAGTGCAGTGCCGGCGGCGGTGTCATTGTTGACACGGGGCTGAATCGTGTCGGTCATTACACATTGTGTCTTGCCACCAGGATTATTTTTACTATCAGATTTCCAACTATCTAAATCTGACTGCACAGCATCCATTTTATGCTGCCCCGAAGAATCATAATGCGTACTATATAATGGGTCGCTTGTGTCATTATGGTAACAGTGAATTAACTGTATTGTAATTGTTGCTCCAACCTTGTCATCATTCTTTGCAGCTTGATTCCAAAAGGCCGATACATTTTCTATTCCAATACTTGTAATAAGTAAAAAACAAGTGAGTAGAATAGCAATAACTTTTGTAGCATAGTTTTTCTTTTTATTCATAGATACCTCCTTGTGCGAGTTTTTATTTAAAATATGAAAGAAGTAAAATTTCTCTGCATACAAAAAGACGTATGCAGCTTGTTTACATACGTCTTAAAGATAAAAATATATTATTTAATAACTTTACTACTTGTACAAATAACCATGATGAACCCAGCCTTCAGCATATTTACCTATGGTTTCCATTGCTGCACTATACCCCCATTTACCACATCCGGCTTTTGCACTATCCCAATCGAAGTCTGTAAAGTACGCCTCCAGCGACCCATCTCTCTGCCCTCCCGTAGCCACATTCAGCGGTATATCCGGATGCTCATCATACCAGCTAGGCAGGGTCTTCTTTGTGCCCTCAGCGGTAACGGTATCAGTCGCACCGCACACGGAGCAGGTTGCTGTCTTGGTGCCGTCGGCCTCTGTTGTAGCATCGTCATTGTAGATATAATCACCGAAGCTGTGTGCTGTCTTAGCAATAGGCTCTGTGTAGCTGTGACCACAGGAGCAGGTGTAGGTAGTAACGCCTTCCTCTGCACAGGTGGATGCCTTTGTTACTGCGGCTGTGTAATTATGTACATGCGCTATCTTGGTTCCGGCTGCCGTCCTTGTGTCCTTTGCACCGCATATAGTGCAGGCTGCCGTCTCTGTGCCGTCCGCAGCTTCCGTTGCATCGTTGTTATAAACGTATGCTCCGAAGACATGTCCTGCTGCAGAAATTGCTTCTGTATACGAATCACCACAGGAACACCTGAAGGTCTTAACTCCCTCTGCCGTGCAGGTTGGCTGCTTGGTGACTGTGGCGGTGTAGCTGTGGGCGTGTGCCTGTGTGGCAGGTTCGGTCGGCTTCTGGGTTGGGTGCTCGGTTGGCTTCTCCGTCTGCTTCTCTGTTGCTTTCTCAGTAGGCGCCGGTGTTGGTTTCTCAGTTGGTGCCTGGGTTGCGGCTGTTGTGGAATCCGTTACCTTTGATGTTGTGGTCTCGGTTACGGTTGCAGCTGCCTTTGAGGTCTCGGCATTAGTTGTTGTGGCTGTTGTCACTGAGCTGTCGCTGCCTGCCTTTGTAGCTGCTTCACTGTCCTTAGCGGTTTCGCCTGATACGTCACCTTCGCCGGACTTTTCGGTGGCATCAGATTCCTTTGTGCCGGTATCCTTGCCTTTACCGGTATCCTTTGAGGCATTGCCACTTTCCTTTGTAGTCCCAGTTTCCTTAGTATTGCCGCCCTTATTTGTGGTGCTGTCCTGCTTTGTGGATGCCGCCTCAGTGCTTGTCGATGTGTCAGCTGGCAGCTCCGTACCCACCGGAAGGGTATCTACAGGGGCGAATGTTTTGCTGCAGGCAGTGGCTGTGAGCAGTGTGGACGCTATCACGGCGGCTGTCATAAAGCTGTTAAATCTATGTTTTCTCATATATCTTTTCTCCGTTTCCAGGCTGTCCGGTGCAGAACATGCAGGCGGTTGACCTGATTAGTGCACTTACAGCTCATCATTTGTTTTTTTATATAGATATATTATAACCGATATTCTTAGTTACAACAATATGCATTTATGTATGAATTTAAATTTTTCATTAATTCGGATTAGTGCATGTGGCATAAAATGAAATAGGTTTAATATCTTGACGTATTATTGTGATGTGGGGTTAAAACACGCCAGCTTAATATAATATGTTATACGCGCTAAGCTTATAGAGTGTGTTTTGACTCCGACATCTAATTATTTAATTGTCAAAGAACCGTGAAAAGAGGTATTAGCTAATATAGCGATGTTACATGGTCGGAGTAGATTTTTGTACCTCATTGTGATATACTACCTGTGTTTTATTTTTTAGATAATATTATTGCCGGTTACGGCAGAATGAGAGGAAATTTATTGTGAGAGCATACGAACGTTTACTTAAATATGTTAGCTATGAAACAACATCTGATGAAAACAGTCAGACATGTCCAAGCTCGGCTAAGGAACTGGTACTAGCGGATGAGCTTGTCGAGGAGCTTAAGGCGATAGGTGTTGCGGACGCGCATGTGGACAAGGACGGCTATGTGTACGGAAGCATTCCGGCGACCAAGGGGGCAGAGAATGAGAAGACGATAGGTCTTATCGCACACATGGATACAGCACCGGCAATGTCGGGAGCAGATATCAAGCCGCGTATTATCAATGATTATGATGGAGCAGATATAGTTCTCAATGAGAAGCTTGGGGTGGTCATGGATACCGTTACATTTCCACAGCTTAGAAATTATGTCGGACAGGACCTTATAGTGACGGACGGAACCACACTCTTAGGGGCAGACGATAAGGCAGGTATCGCTGAGATTATGACGGCGGCGGCTCAGATTATAGAAGCTGATAAAGCCTGTGAAGGCAATACTGCTGAGCATATTGCACATGGTAAAATCTGCATAGCGTTTACACCTGATGAGGAGATAGGAAGAGGAGCGGACAGATTCAATGTTGAGAAATTTGGCGCCGATTATGCGTATACGGTTGATGGCGGTATGCTGGGAGAGATAGAGTTCGAGAACTTCAACGCGGCATCTGCTAAGGTTCATATCAAGGGCGAGAATATTCATCCGGGTGAAGCTAAGAATAAGATGAAGAATGCTTCCTTACTTGCAATGGAGTTTAACTCCATGCTGCCTCCGGCAGAGATTCCGGCGCATACGGAAGGATATGAGGGCTTCTTCCACCTCTGCGGCATGAGCGGTGATGAGGAGAATGCGTATCTTGATTATATCGTGCGTGATCATAATATGGACAAGTTCCTTGAAAGAAAGGCGATGCTTGAACATATCACAGCATATCTTAATACAAAATACGGTGCCGGAACGGTTAACCTTGACATGAAGGATTCTTACTATAATATGAGGGAAAAGCTTGAGGCTGACATGTATATTGTGGACAGGGCAGTTGAGGCGATGAGGGAGAATGGTGTTGAGCCGATTATCCAGCCTATCCGCGGGGGTACCGATGGCGCACGTCTGTCATTCATGGGACTTCTGTGTCCGAATCTGAGCACAGGGGGACATAACTTTCATGGAAAGTATGAATATATCTGCATACAGTCGATGGATAAGATGGTAGAAATTATAAAGTCTATTGTCTGCAAAGTCAATTAGTTATGCTTTAAGATAACATAAACCAATGGAGAATATTTATGGGAAATATAAGAATTATAACGGACAGCGCTTCAGATATGCCTGTCGACTATAGAGAGGATGTGACGGTTGTACCGCTCCATGTGAGATTTGGTACGGAGGAATACCTTGATGGTGTGAATTTAAGTCATAGGGAGTTTTACGAGAAGCTTATTGAGAATGAGGAGCTGCCTACAACGAGCCAGGTGGCACCATATGCTTTTGAGGATGTTTATGAAAAGGCCAGACAGGCGGGGGAGCAGGTTATAGTGATAACCATTTCAGGCAAGCTCTCAGGGACATACCAGAGTGCGTGCATTGCCGCTTCTGATTACGAGGACATGGTTCATGTGATTGACAGTGAGAATGTCACGGTAGGTGAGAGGGCGCTTGTCGAGTATGCCATAAGACTTAAGGATGCGGGAGACGACATAGATACTATCGTAAATACGATTAACAGGGAGAAGAAGAATATTCATGTTGTCGGTCTTTTAGACACCCTTGAGTACCTTAAAAAGGGCGGACGTATATCAAAGACTGTTGCATTTGTGGGAGGAATGTTATCAATTAAGCCGGTTATTTCCATAGAAGCCGGTGAGGTTGCCATGCTCGGAAAGGCAAGGGGCTCTAAGCAGGGAAATAATCTCCTTGTACAGCAGATTGAGAAGGCGGGAGGAATAGATTTCTCAAGGCCGCTGTATCTTGGTTATGCAGGCCTGGATGATACACTTTTACAAAAGTATATCACGGATAGCGCACATCTGTGGAAGGAGCATGTAGACAGTCTGGATATAATGTCAGTCGGAGGAGCCATCGGAACACATGTGGGTCCGGGTGCCATTGCGGTTGCATTCTTTGCACTCTGATGTACTGATACTTTGAAGGTGAAGAAAAAAGTCCCCCTCAGGCATTTTCCTCGTCAGGAATGACCTTGCTTTCAAGGTGCCGATAAGGGGGGCTTGATTGAAATATTGATTTTAGTAAAAACGTGTTATTTTGGTAAAATCCAATTCTTCCTCAGCCTCCTGGGCAACGCGCTTGTTTGTGATGGCTATATGGTCGAGGTATGTTATGAAAAGGTCGGATACATCAAGAGCATATTCCTCAGCAATCCTGTTGAGCTCAGGCATCATCAGGGTAGTATCAGGCACACCCGGCTGGTTGGCGCGTTCGCTCTCTACGAAGTCATCGATTCTTTTCATGAGTGCAATTTTTGTATTTGTATCGAGGTCTTTCATGGGTATTCCTTTCTAAAAAAGATAATAATAATATAGTATAGCACAGGAAAATGGAAAGTCAATCTATGCGGACGGAACCGCCACAACCATGATATGGCGGCGCGGTATACACTTAAGGCCGGATTACAGTATTAAAAAGATATATGGGATTTGATTATGAATAAGAAAAAATTTATTTGGAATATGTTGGGAAGCGGAATATACTCGCTGGCAACCGTTATTTTTGTCATGCTTGCCAAGAGAATTGTCGGTGAGGAGGCCGGAGCTAAGTTCTATATGGCATTCACAACCGGACAGATGCTTTTGACAATAGGATACTTTGAGATACGCCCATTTCAGGTGACGGATGTCAAGGGGCAGTACAGGGCGGAGGTGTATTTCGGCTTCAGAGGTCTAAGCTGTCTTGCAATGCTTATATGTGGTCTTATTGTCGGCGTGGTGTATGTCGCAAATGGAAAAGCGGATGGGTCAGGCTTCGGGCTTATCATGGCAATGTGTATGCTTAAGATGTTCGATGGTATTGCGGATGTGTTCGAGGGCGAATTTCAGCGCAATGACAGGATAGATATATCCGGTATGTCCATGACGTTTCGAACCATCGCGGTAATGGCGGCGTTCTCTGCAGCGGCATGGATGACGAGGAATATATATATCGCCTCAGCAGCGGCAACAGTGGCAGGTCTTATCGGGGTTGTCTGTGTGGCACTGGTATGGAGCAGAAGGTTCTCTAAGCTGTCCATATCTTTTGCGGCGGACAAGATGAAGTCGCTTTTTAAAAACACGGTTCTTCTGTTCATAGGTTCAGCAATGTGCATGTGGCTGTGGAACGGAACTAAGTATGTGGTAGAGTGGACGCTCACGGACAAGGAGACGCTTGTGTACGGCATAGTGTTCATGCCTACGATGGTGATTAATCTTGGAAGCAGCTTCGTGTTCAAGCCGATGCTCACCACGCTTGCAAGGCATTACGAGGATAAGAACCTGAAAAAATTCGCAGGTCTTATGGGCACACTTGTCGCGATAGCCTGTGGGCTTACGATAGTGACATTTGCGGCGGGGGCATGGCTTGGGATACCTGTGCTTTCGTGGCTGTATGACATAGACCTTGCACCCTACAGGGCGGTCATGCTGGTACTTATAGCGGCAGGCGGCTTCAATGCGGTGAGCATGCTTTTCTACTATGCCCTCACAGTCATGAGGCTTCAGAAGGAGATTTTTGCAGGCTATACCATCAACTTCATCGTGTCCATAGTGCTGCCTGTCATAATGGTGAAAAATATGGGAATTATGGGGGCAGGATGGTCATATCTCATTGTCATGCTGCTTCTTACGCTGCTGTTTGCGGGAATGTTTTATATAAGACTTATAAGTGAAAAAAGAAAATAAACCGAATACACCATAAAAAAGGAGGAGCCCTGATATATTATATCAGGGCTTATTATGAAAAAAATTCTTAAGTACTTGTGTTCCTTAATCATTTATCTTTATGTCACTTATTATATTGTGGATAAGTGAAGAAAACGTGATAATCCTGTTAATGTTTATTTAAATATAAATGAACGATTTATGAACACGGTACTTTTCATCCTCCATGATAATTACACAACTTCAACACACAATAACCGCGTTGTGCAATTATCTATACACTACACGGTCTCTGGCTCCGGATATTCAACCCCGAAGGTGTCAACGGTAACGGACTCAATGCGCTGCTCCTCCATAGGGCGGTCGCTCCAGTCGGTAGGTGTCTCGGCAATTGCATTGACAACCTCCTGACCCTCGATAACCTTGCCGAAGGCTGCGTAAGCGCCGTCAAGATGAGGAGCTGCTGCATGCATGATGAAGAACTGTGAGCCAGCCGAGTCAGGGTTCATGGCGCGCGCCATCGAGAGAACACCCGGTGTGTGTTTTAAGTTGTTCTCAAAGCCGTTCTGTGAAAACTCACCCTTGATTGAATAACCCGGACCACCCATGCCCGTACCCTCAGGACATCCTCCCTGAATCATGAATCCGCTTATGATACGGTGGAAGATAAGACCATCGTAGAAGCCTTTATTTACGAGGCTGATGAAGTTGTTGACTGTATTAGGGGCAGCCTCCGGATAGAGCTCTGCCTTGATGGTGCCGCGCCCTGCGACTGTAAATGTAACTATTGGATTCTGTGACATTGTAAAATTCCTTTCTATGATTTAATATATATGATTATAACTTTATCGGAGTGTTTTAGTCAATGGACAAGTCTATGAATAATATTCATGTGTTCCATACAGTCGTGCTGGTGTTAAAGCAGATGAATGTGGACGTGGAAAAATATATTGAGGCTTCGGCTTCGGAGGGGCTTAGGGTGGAGGTGTGCATAGAGACCTCCGGGTCCGGAATGGAGTGTCTCCATGAATCAGCGAATTTATCGAAGATACTAAATAAATCAATTGAAAATAATGAGAAGCTTGGTGCTGAGGGCATTAAAGCAGCGTCGGAGGATACCGCAAAGACTATGGGGTGCAAAGAAGAAGCGCTGGGGCTTCTGGTGATAACGGATGACGATGAGGCAGCAGGGTATTTAGAGAAGCTTGGGGTGGCGGTGGCAGGCTATAGGGCACCGGGGCATGAATACGAGAGCTTTTCGGCAAAATATGTTGTTGAGGAGCTTCCAATGGTAGACGATGATTATTTTAATCTTATCTATATGAGGGCACATCATATCCCGGTGGAGATAGCCCGCACATCAAGAACCATAATCAGGGAGATGACGGAAAAAGACCTTCCGGATATGTATGAGCTGTATGCGGACCCTGCTGTGGCAAGGTGGACTGAGCCATTATATGCTTATGAGGAGGAGCTGGAATTTACAAGGGCATATATCGACAATATGTACACCTTTTACGGGTATGGTCTGTGGCTTGTATTTGACAGAACCTCGGGAGAGCTTATAGGGCGTGCCGGAATAAGCCGGAGAGTTATAGATGACAATGAATGCTGTGAGCTTGGCTATATCATAAAGGGAAGCCGCCAGAGACAGGGGCTTGGGTATGAGGTGGGCAGCGAAATAGTAAAATATGCGCGGGATACGCTTGGAATAGCTGAGCTATGGCTGTGTACAGAGGAAAAAAACACTGCCTCCATAGCGCTCGCAGGTAAGCTTGGCTTTACGTTGTATGGAAGCAGTGTGTATGATTCCGGAAACAAGGGAGTACAGCAGTGTTATCTGTACAAAAAAGAGCTGTAATATACACCTAAGTGCATAAAAATACACAGTAATATATGTCAAAGTGCATAAAATACGCAGCTCAATTTTATTTGTAATCAAGAATATGTTCGAGGAAGGTTATACAGTTGTCCGGGTTAGGGGCGTTTACAACAACAGAGAATATAGGATGTTCGATTCCTATTCCCAGCACATCTGTCATAAACGGAAGCCCGGCAAGGTCTATACCCACAACACGCTTGAACCCGCTCTCAGTATCGGTATAGTACACAAGCCTGTCGGAGACCTTATCAAGAAGCTCCGCCGGAAGAAATACGGACAAATCCCTTAAGTATTCAGATTTAGCCCACAGGTTCGTGAACACATCATCGCCGATATAGCAGTCGCTTGTCTGTGTGACAACCATTATATTGAGCTTCTCGGAAGATGTATAGGTTTCTTCGGTGAAGCTGTCAGGATTGATGGTGTAGTAACCATCAACCCTTACGCGGTTTTTCTTGCCGTCAATTCCAAGCCATTCTGTCAGAGAATTGTCGAGTATCCTCGTGTCATCCCTTAAATCCACGGAAATGCAGTTGACGTATGATACATAAAGGCTGGTGTTATAGTTGTTGGATATTATTGCCCTCACGATTGATACAATGGCGATTATTCCGATGACTATGGCGAGTATCGGAACTTTATAGTAATCCCAGATATAGGATAGTTTTCCCTTTAGTCCTTTCTGGTTCTTAATTTTTTCTATTTCTTTTTTTACGCGCACAGAAAATTTATCTGTAAAACCTGAAGCCATGTTATTCTCCGTTTTATATTATTTTAGAAACTGTTTCAAAATGAGTTTGGAAATGAGATTTAAACAGAAACTAATTTCGTATTATTATAGCATAATAAAGCATTATTGTAAGGGCTTTTATTAAAATTTAATAATGATTAATTTGCATTTTATATAGGCATACATTATAATATTTTTTAGGCTTTTTGCCGTATTTTTTATATAAAGTGAGGTAGAGTATGAGCCGTATTTTCGACGTTGATAACGGTTTTTTTCGTTTTATGACAAGGGTTGCGGATGCCCTTATATTGAATTTGATTTTTCTCATTACGTGTATTCCTGTGGTGACGATAGGTGCCTCCTATACAGCGATGTATTATTATTGTCTCAAGGCGGTCAACAATGAGGAGGGATATATCTGGAAGAGCTATTGGAAGTCCTTTAAGACCAATTTTGTACAGGGATTTCTTTTTGAAGTAATTTTTGCAATAATAGGAATTATATTGTATATAGACATCAAGTATATGTACGTCAGGGCATTTGCTGCCGGTGGTGCGTTTGGCTGGAAGCTTCTTTTCTTTATTGCGGTAGGTATGGTGGTGCTTGCACTCATTACATTCATGTATGCATTCCCGATACTATCACGTTTTGATAACAAGACCTTTATTATAATAAGGAATGCGGCGCTTATGTCCATACGCCATCTTCCACAGACGGTTCCGCTCCTGTTTATATTTGGAATCATGGTACTTATAGGGTGGTTTTTGATGCCGGTATCTATCTTTTTCATCTTCGGAGCATGGGTATACATAAGCTCCATATTTTTCTATAAGGTATTAGACAGATACATGCCTAAGGACGAGCATTATGACGAGGATTATTACCTTGGCACTGATGGAGTACAGACAGAGAATGAAAATGCGTCCGATGTTAACTCTTCGGATGAGCATGAGGCTGATACACGTTCGGAACAGAATAATGACTCTGCCTCCGATGGTAACGCAGGCAGCATGATTGATAATCAGAATTAAAATAATTTGCAGATATGATATTGCAGGCATGACAGCCTCTGAACTTAAAAAAATAAAATTTGGTGTTGACAATGAAAAGTATAGGTGCTATACTCCAACACATCAAGCAAAGGCGCTTTGGGTAGAACCCGAGGCGCCTTTTTCGTTGCAGATTCACACCGGTTACTGCATGCGGAAAAAGAAAAGGAGGCTATTATGGAAGAAGTATTAAGCGAATTGTATGGAGTGTGGTTCCTTATAGGCGCTGCACTGGTATTCTGGATGCAGGCAGGTTTCGCAATGGTTGAGACCGGTTTCACCAGAGCCAAGAATGCAGGTAACATTCTTATGAAGAACCTGATGGATTTCTGTATTGGTACAGTTGTTTTCATCATTATTGGTTTCAGTCTTCTCTTAGGTGAGGATGTGGTTGGACTTATCGGCAAGCCGGGTTTTGATATATTTACATCCTATGAGAACTTCGACTGGTCCAATTTCGTATTCAACCTTGTATTCTGCGCCACAACGGCAACAATTGTTTCCGGAGCGATGGCAGAGAGAACGAAGTTCCTTTCATATTGTGTATATTCAGCAGTTATTTCCGCGCTTATCTATCCGATAGAGGCGCATTGGGTATGGGGCGGAGGCTGGCTTTCACAGATGGGCTTCCATGATTTTGCAGGTTCAACCTGTATTCACATGGTAGGCGGTACAGCAGCTATAATCGGAGCTAAGATACTTGGACCGCGTATTGGCAAGTTCACCAAAAATGAGAAGGGTGAGGTTGTCAAGGTAAATGCTTTCCCGGGACACAATCTTCCTATCGGTGCACTTGGTGTATTCATTCTCTGGCTTGGCTGGTACGGATTTAACGGTGCTGCAGCCACATCGGTTGCAGAGCTTGGTTCAATTTTCGTGACAACAACAATCGCACCGGCAATCGCAACGGTTGTATGTATGATATTTACATGGGTTAAATATGGTAAGCCGGATGTTTCAATGTGTCTTAATGCTTCACTTGCAGGTCTGGTAGCAATCACGGCGGGGTGTGATGTGACAGACGCCTTAGGTGCTATAATAATAGGAGCTGTATCAGGTGTTCTCGTGGTATTCGGCGTATGGCTTCTTGATTACAAGTTACATATTGATGACCCGGTTGGTGCGGTAGCAGTTCATTTCTTAAACGGTATCTGGGGTACAATTGCAGTAGGTCTTTTTGCCACAGACACTGCACCGGCTTTCGCAAGAGGCTTCGGCGATGGTGTCAACTTCGGCGCTAACCAGATTGCAGGAAAGGGTCTTTTCTACGGCGGCGGCTTTGGCCAGCTTGGACTCCAGCTTCTTGGAATGCTTGCGATTATTGCATTTGCCGGAGTTACACTTACGATTACCTTCCTTATTATAAAGGCGACTATCGGACTTCGTGTTTCTGAGGAAGAAGAAATTCTTGGACTTGACGCTACAGAGCATGGACTTCCATCCGCTTATGCCGGCTTCAGCCTTATGGATATCTCCAATACAATGACAATGGAGGCAAATGAGAATACAGACCTTGGTGTGAGCGATTATGACAAAGCCTCCGATACGCAGAAAGCAGCGGCAGTCAAGGTTGTGGCTCCGTCTGTACCGGCATCGGATACGGGCATTTACAAGGTATCTATTATCACCAAGCTTGCAAGCTTCGAGAAGCTTAAGAAGGCGCTCAATGATCTCGGTGTTACAGGTATGACTATGACACAGGTTATGGGCTGTGGTATACAGAAGGGTGCAGGTGAGATGTACCGTGGAGCTGAGATTGATGCGACACTTCTTCCGAAGGTTAAGATTGAGGTTGTTGTAAGCAAGATTCCGGTTGCAGCTGTTATTGAGACAACCAAGAAGGCACTCTATACAGGTCATATCGGTGATGGTAAGATTTTCGTATACAATGTCGATCAGGTTGTAAAGGTTCGTACAGGTGAGGAAGGCTTCGCAGCACTTCAGGATGTTGAATAAAACAGCTTCATAAACCGTTTATACGGTTTGACTATATTATATCTCCTTCAAAGATAAGTGATAAAATAAAACAGACCATGCGGCAGTTGCCGTCATGGTCTGTTTTGTTTTATAAGCATATCCGGCAGATTTTATAACACTATTTATTGTAAACCCTTGTAATAGCCTGATAGAGCTTCACGCTGTAATATAAGCAGAAGATAAAGGTTACCATTACGGTAATGCTTGGAATCAGCTTCTTTGAGAAGGTCACAACGCATATATAGTGAACCATTGACATGGCTCCGAGGAATATCCAAGGTGTGTTAAGGCCGAGCTTTGTAAAATTGACCTTTGCCTTCTTGGCATCAAGAAGAACACCCTCGGTAAAATAGTGGGTCATATATATAAAGTAGATTGTTGAGATACCCATTGCAATAAGACCAACGACGGTTGAAGTGGATATTGCAAACATTCCTGTCTCCGGAACGAAAACAGAGAGCCTTAAAACGGCGTACGCAACGGTCATTTTTTTGAGTGATTTGTATGCGGTCTTAAAGTGATTATTCTCATCGTTCTGGAAGGCTCTTATTCCGATAAAAAGAAGTATTATGGATATAAGTCCTAACATGGGGATAAGATAATCAAGGATATACAAAAGGAACGCGGCGATAACATATTTTACCGCAAGATTTTTGTCCGGGTGCAGATATTTGTCGGTCATTTGACGAAACCTCTCTTTCTTACAGTCTTTTAGCAGTATAACACATAATGCATAAAATGTATAATTAAAAAAACATTAAAAACTATTGCATAAATCCGGTATATTGTATACAATAAAAAAACGGAAAACCTAATATTATTCAGAAGGAGAATATCACATGAAGAAGAATTTTTTTAAGAGACTAAGTCTCGGATGTGTGGTAGTAATGGTACTTTCTGCTGCACTGACAGGATGTGCGGGCGGCAAGAGAGGAGAGAAGCCTTCGGATAGTGTTTCCGAGACTACCGGAACAGCAGTGGCCGGTGGTGAAGTTGTTGTAGGAATACAGCAGGATATCGATAGTCTTGACCCACACTTAGCAGTAGCGGCAGGAACAGAAGAGATATTGTTTAACATTTTCGAGGGACTTGTGGTTCCGGATGAGAACGGAAATGTTATACCTGCGGTAGCAGAAAAGTATACCATGTCTGATGACGGACTTACCTATACCTTCAAGCTGAGGGATGGAATTAAGTTCTCTGATGGTACACCGGTGACTGCCGAGGACGTAAAATATTCTATTGAAAGATGCGCGGGGCTTCTCGACGGAACGCCTCTTGTTAAGGCACTTTCTATTGTTTCAGGCGTTGAAATTGTGGACCAGTCAACTATCAATATCGTACTCTCGGAGGCTAATTCGGAGATTATCTACTACCTAACGGCAGACATTATTCCGGCATCCTCGAGCGAAACAGGCGAGATTATAGGTACTGGTCCTTTTAAGTTGGATTCGTACGTTCCACAGGAGGGCATTGTACTCACAAGAAATGAGTATTATTGGCAGGAAGGACTTCCGTATCTTGACAAGGTCACATTTAAGATTGTGGCAAGTGCAGAGTCCGCAATGATGGAGCTTCAGGCGGGAAGCATTGACATTTATCCGTATCTTACGGATGATCAGGCAAATGAGCTTAAGAACAGCTTTAATATAGGAAGCAACGGCTCTAATGTCGTGCAGGGACTCTATCTTAACAATGCGGTTGCACCATTTGATGACGTGCGGGTAAGACAGGCAGTCTCCTATGCGGTTGACAGGGACGCCATAAATGATTTTATTTTTGGAGGACGCGGTACAGTTATTGGTACAAGCATGGTTCCGGGGTATGAATGCTATGTAGATACAGGCTATGAGCATGATGTGGCGAAGGCTAAGGAGCTTCTTGCCGATGCGGGTTACCCGGATGGCTTTGATATGGAGATAACGGTTCCTTCTAACTATCAGATGCATGTTGATACGGCACAGGTTATAGTTGAACAGTTGAAGGAAGCAGGAATTACGGCTGCCATCAAGAAGGTGGACTGGTCAACATGGCTTGATGATGTCTATAAGGGAAGAAATTTTGAGAGCACAGTCTGTGGAATTGCAGGCTCACTGACACCTAGCTATCTTCTTGTAAGGTATCAGTCTACAGCCAAGAATAACTTTGTCGGATACAGCAATGAAAACTATGATACATTATATAAGAAGATATCCACATCGCTTGATAGCGCGGAGATATTAGACGGCTACAGGCAGTTACAGACAATGCTCCATGATGATGCGGCGTCGGTCTACACTGTTGTTCCTCCTGTGCTTATTGCGATGAACAAGAAAATTGCAGGTTACAGATTCTATCCTATCTATGTGCAGGATATGAAGTATGTATACTGGACGGAGTAAATACAGAACATGAAATATATAATCAAGAAGCTTTTAACCTTAATACTCACCCTGTTTTTTATCTCGGTTCTGGTATTCCTGATTTTTCAGGTAATACCGGGTGATCCGGCGCTGTCCATTCTGGGAACAGAGGCTACAGAAGAACAGGTGGAGGCTCTGAGAGAACAATTAGGGCTTAATGACCCAATGCCGGAGAGATATTTTAACTGGTTTACAGGGGTGCTTACCGGCGATCTGGGAAGAAGCTACCGCTATCAGGAAAGCCTCAATGAGCAGATGGAGGTGAGCAGGCTCATTGCGGGTAAGCTTCCGGTAACCTTAACACTTGCGGGCTTGTCATTGCTTCTTATTATCATGTTTTCAATTCCTATAGGAATATTGTGGGGCGGTACGAAAAGCCGCTTCATTGACGGCGCACTTAACGTGCTGTCCCAGTTTACCATGAGTGTGCCGTCATTTTTTCTGGGTATAATCATTATATATCTGTTTGGACTGATTATGAGATGGTTCACCCCGGGCGGATATATCAGCTATAAAGAGGATTTCCGGGGCTACATAAGATACATGCTTTTTCCGGCGATAACGGTTGCATTGCCGAAGGCTGCCATGACGGCGAAGTTTCTTCGCAACTCAATCATAACGCAGCTTAAGTCTGACTATGTGAGAACGGCATACAGCAAGGGTGCGCGCAGAATGAGGGTACTTTTCGTGCATGTGCTTAGAAATGCAATGATTCCGGTGGTGACCTTTATAGGTGTCATAGCGGCAGAGATTGCTGCAGGAAGCATTGTTGTCGAGCAGGTTTTTGGTCTGCCGGGGATTGGAAGGCTTTTGGTTTCGTCCATATCTACAAGGGATTACCCTGTTGTACAGGCGCTGATGCTGTATATTGTTTTTGCTGTAGTTATTGTGTACTTCATCGTTGATGTTTTATACCGGTATATTGATCCGAGGGTGGAAGAACAGTGAGGTTTATGAAGAAAAACAAACATACAAATGCATATTTTATATCAGGTGCAGCTATCACTGTGCTGTTTATTATTTTGATGCTCATAGGACTCATACATACGCCCTATGATCCCAATGCCATGAATGGGGCAGAGAAGTTTTCTTCTCCGTCCTTTTCGCATATCATGGGAACGGATAATTTCGGAAGAGATATTTTCAGCCGCGTTCTTAAGGGTATAAGCATGACGGGGCTGGTTGCTGTATCGACTGTAGCAATCGGAGGAAGCATAGGAACGATAACCGGTGCCGTGACAGGGTATTATGGCGGGCTGGTGGATGAGATTGTGATGAGGATAAATGACGCACTTAACGGTTTTCCGAGCATTCTCATAGCACTCATAATCGTGAGCATAATAGGTCCGGGAAAGTATAATGTGATACTTGCTCTTGGTATTTTGTTCATACCGAGCTTTGCACGTATTGTCAGAAGTGAATATATAAGCCTTAAAGAGAGGGATTTTGTGAAGAGTGCAAGGCTTATGGGTGCGGGAAATATGAGGATAATATTCAGACATATATTCCCTAACATACGCTCCACACTGTTTGTCACGGCAACTATAGGCTTTAATAATGCCGTGCTTGCTGAGGCCGGCTTAAGCTATCTTGGTATTGGAATACAGCCGCCGGATGCGAGCCTTGGAAGCATGCTGTCGGATGCGCAGAGCTATCTGTTCACGGCTCCGTGGTATGCTATTATGCCGGGAATGACCATAGTTCTCTTTGTGCTGGGATTTTCGTTGCTTGCGGAGGGTATACGCATAGAGGCTGAGAGGGAACAAAACTGAGCCGGAAGGAGAGTATGTATGCTTGAAATAGAAAAACTTACAGTATGCTTCGGTGACAGATGTGTCCTTGACGCTGTCTCAATGTCGGTAAAGCGTGGAGAAGTTCTTGGAATTGTGGGTGAGTCAGGTTCTGGAAAGACTATGACTGCGCTGTCCGTTATGGGGCTTTTAAACCCGCAGGCGCAGATAAAAGGGGGCAGTATAAGGCTTGATGGCAGGGAATTAACAGGTCTTTGCGAACATTCAATGTCGGACATAAGGGGAAAGGATATTGCGATGATATTTCAGGAGCCAATGACAAGCCTCAACCCATCAATGCGTATTGGCAGACAGCTTGGCGAGGCAGTGAGACTCCACAAAATACCGGACAGCAGGAGCTCTGCGAAGGAGATTAAGAGCAGGGTTCTGGAAGCTCTCGTTGATGTAAAGCTGCCGGAACCGGAGCGTATATACGAAAGCTATCCGCATGAGCTGTCCGGCGGTATGCGCCAGAGAGTGATGATTGCCATGGGAACTATATGCAGACCGGGGTATCTTCTCTGCGATGAGCCGACAACGGCACTTGATGTCACAACACAGAAGGGTATTATTGAACTCATCCGGTGTATGAAGGATGAGCATGATATGGGAATCGTGTTTATAACGCATGACCTTAAGCTGCTTAAGAATTTTGCCGACAAGGTTATTGTTATGTGCCGCGGCAGGGTGGTCGAGAGCGGAACTGTTGAGGAGATTTTCACTTCGCCCAGAGATGAGTATACCAGAGGGCTTATTGCTGCGATTCCGGACAGGAGCAGGAGAATTGCCGGAGCACAGGATGTGCGTATGGACACAATATGATAACGGAGACGATATGGCTAATATATTAGAGGTTAAAAAGCTTAATGCATATTATAAGACAAAATCAAAGTCGGTATTTGCACGTTCCGAGAAAAAACAGGTGCTCTTTGATATAAGCTTTGATGTTCGTGATGGCGAGATATTCGGAATAGTGGGGGAGTCCGGCTGTGGGAAATCCACATTGTCCAAGACTATTCTGGGGATGAATCCGCTCTATGACGGAAGTATTGTGCACAACAATAAGAAGCCCCAGATGATTTTTCAGGATCCATATTCTTCACTCAATCCGGCGTGGACTATCGGCAGAATTTTAAGGGAGCCTCTTTTACTGTCCGGTATCAGGGAAAGAAAAGAGCTTGATAAAAGGGTATCGGATATGCTGTGCAAGGTTGGGCTTGACGAAAGCTATGCGTACAGACATCCATCCCAGCTCAGCGGAGGACAGCGTCAGAGAATAAGCATCGCGGCTGCGCTTATAGCATGTCCTAAGCTGGTCATAGCAGATGAGCCATTGTCTGCGCTTGATGTCACGATTCAATCCCAGATTATGCAGCTTCTTATTGAACTTAAGAGGGAAATGGGACTTACCTATATTTTTATATCACATGATATTGATGTGGTATACCAGTTGTGTGACAGAATAATGGTCATGAAAGATGGTCGTGTTGTGGAAATCGGGGACACACGGGAGATATTTGATAACCCTAGGGAAGCATACACAAGGCAGCTTATAGAGGCATAATGTCCCATTTTATGGGGGTTCCGGCACTTTAAAATTTGCAGAATAGTATGAATAAAATATTTTTTAAAAAAAATTAAAAAAATTTCAAAAAAGTACTTGCATTTTTTGAAAACCTGATATATAATCAATATCGTTGTAGCGCAAGAGCGCAGTACACATTGGGCTATAGCCAAATGGTAAGGCACTGGACTCTGACTCCAGCATTTCCAGGTTCGAGCCCTGGTAGCCCAGCTAAAGGCATCACGTCAGCGTGGTGCCTTTGTTGCTATAACGCGTTCTAATACGCATGGCAGGTTATTGTAATAGTATGGAAACGTATCGAAGTGGCCATAACGAGCTTGACTCGAAATCAAGTTGTCGGGCAACCG
>OLOA01002211.1_pt1 | contig 17982 bp, 15 predicted proteins | sample 1672201 | NCBI WGS metagenome assembly OLOA01 (sample SAMEA3136658, study PRJEB25190) | human gut metagenome
ATCGCCCTTTCCGAAAATGAAAGAATAGCTGAATTTCTTGATTTTGCTATTCAATCCAAGTTTGCTTATGTGAGCAAGCCAAAGGGACTGTCAGGCTAAGCCCGACAGTCCCTTTTGATGTGGCGCAGAAAAAGAGCAGGCGCGTTTATTTCGTCGCCAGCAGGTCGCGGTAATACGCGGCCTTCTCTTCTTCGGTGCGCATGTTGGCGAGGTACATCATATCCGCCATGGCGCCGGAAAGCGCCTTCGGGATGCGCTGCACCATCTTGATGCGGTCGCCGTATTTGGCCATGATCGCGGCGTGATCCATCGCGAAATTCTTGCCGTCGCGACGGCCGCAGAAGCAGCAATAGAAGTGCTCGCGCCCCTCGCTGCTGACGGTGCTGCGGTCATAGGCGACCATATCCGCCCAGATTTTATACACGTCGGTGGAGTTGGCGAAGTTGAACATATCCGCGCTGAAGCCGCCGGAGGGGCGCATGTTGACCTCCAGACCGATCACGTCCCCCTTCTTGCCCAGTCCCGCCTGGTCTTCGTTCAGGACGAAGAATTCCAGATGGACGAAGCGGCTCTTAACGCCGAAGGCTTTCACGGTGGCAAGTCCGGCCTTGCGGATTTTCTCCGGAAGCTCCTTCACCAGATAGTATACGGAATCCCCCTCGGTATTCACGATGTCCATGATGGACAGGGGCGTGATATTGCCGGACTCGAACAGCATCTGTCCCTTGGAATCCACGATGCCGTCGAAGGTCTGGACATAGCCGTTGACGAACTCCTCCATGATGTATACGGCGTCGTCCTTATTGCTGATAAACCACCGGACGTCCTCGTCGGATTGCAGCTTGTAGGTGTTGCAGGCGCCCACGCCGCTGTCCGGCTTGACCACCACGGGATAGCCCACGGTGTGGGCAAATTCCAGGGCGTCCTCCAGCCCCTCCACCAGATGATACCGGGCGGTGGGGATACCGGCCTTGGCGTAATACTTCTTCATGCAGGACTTGAACTTGATCTTGTCCATCTCGTCCAGCTTGGGGCCGGTGGTGATGTTGAACTCGGTGCGCAGCGCCGCGTCCCGCATCAGCCAGTATTCGTTGTTGCTTTCCAGCCAGTCGATCTTGCCGTATTTGTAGGTGAAGAAGGCGACGGCCTTGAACACTTCGTCGTAGTTTTCCAGGCTGGAAACCTTATAGTATTCGTCCAGACTGTCCCGCAGCTCCTGAAGCAGATCGTCATAGGGGCTGTCGCCGATGCCCAGAACCCGCATACCGTTGTTTTTCAGCTCCCGGCAGAATTTCCAGTAGGTCATGGGGAAATTCGGGGAGATGAATATGAAGTTCTTCATGTTTCTCACTCCTTATATCTTTAGCCTAAAAACCAAGGCAGGTAAGTCTGCACCATCTTGTACCACCACGGCCAGTCGTGGTCAACGTCATAGCCCCAGTATTCAAACCGGGTGTGGATGCCCTTCTGGCAGCAGACCGTGTCCAGCCAGCGGGTGGATTCCAACAGCGGCTCCTCCCACGCGCCCTGACCGCAGACGATCAGGCTCTTCTGGCTGTTATAGATGCCCTTGTAATAGTGGTCGTCGGGCATGTTCTGCAAGTACAGACAGGGGCAGTTGGCGTACACCAGCTCGTCACAGTAGTCGCCGAAGAACTCCTTATTGTCGTACAGGCCGGAGATGGCGAAGCAGCTGTCAAACAGGTCGGGACGGCGGTAGTAAAAGTTCGCGGCATGCATGGCGCCCATGGACGCGCCGAAGGTCATAATGCCCTGATCGTGTCCGTTGGCCATACCGGCGATGTGCCGGATGTAAGGTACCAGCTCGTCCACCACGTAGTGATACCACTTTTCGTGGTTCTCAATGCGCCAGCGGTTGTCCGCTCCTATGGCTGCCCAGCTTTCATTGTCGATGGTGTCAATGGAGAAGACCATGCACTTGCCGGACTCGATCCAGGGCGCCCAGTAGTCCACCATCCTGAAGGACTCAAAATCCCAGAACCGCCCTGCCTGGCAGGGAATGAAGATCACGGGCTTGCCGCAGCTGCCGTAGATTTTGAATTCCATATCCCGGTTCAGCCAGCCGCTCCAATGTTTTTCGTAGCGAATTTCCATTTCTTTTCCCTCTTGCTCTCTCTATTAAAGTCCCAGGCACTCCATAAAAATCGGGATCTGCTTTTCCCAGCTGGCCTCCGAGTGATTGCCGCCGGGGACAATCCGGAAGGCCAGATTGACCCCCTTGGTCAGCAGCAGATACACCGCGGAGGGGATGGCCGCCTGACTTGCCACATGGTTGGCCATTTCGTTCTCCCCGTAGTCCATGTAGATGGTCGTATCCGGGCGGATACGCGCCCTGGCGATCATTTCCATCACCTTCCCCGGCGCGACCCAAAGGCTGGGGGACAGGCAGGCCGCCCGCTGGAAAACGGAATTGTAGGCCGTCGCGCCGTACAGCGCCATCAGGCCGCCCATGGAGGAGCCCGCGAGAATGGTATTTCGCCGGTCTGGCAGGGTGCGGAAATGCTCATCGATATAGGGCTTCAGCTCGTTTACCATCCAGTTCATGGTGGTGCTGCCCCTGCCCCGGATCTTCCCCAGCTCGGCATTTTCAAAGGTCACAGGGGAATACTCCGACAGCCGGCAATTACCCTGATGGTTGCACTCCACGCCCACGATGATGAGCTGCTTTCCGGTGCGCTCCATGTAGTCGTTCATGCCCCATGACTTGCCGAAGGTCGCGTCCTCGTCAAAGAACACGTTGTGCCCGTCAAACATGTACATGACGGGATACCGCCGGTCGGGTTCTTCGTCGTAGCTTTCCGGAAGATAGATGTACGCTCTGCGGGGGGTATCCCCGGACAGCTTGGGGATGGTCACATCCCATTTGATAACCATTTGTCATTTCCTCCAATAATGAAGCCGTCTTTTATTGCATATTGCCTAGTATACTGGATATTTTCCCGCTTGTCAACCGCCTGCCAGGAAAAAGTGATTGCATGTCAAAAACATATGCACGCATCAAGCGGACATCTGCAAATCGCGCCGCCACCATAAAAAATCCTGCCTTTCTTCGGAAAGGCAGGATTTTTACCTCATTACAGGAAATTCGTATTGTCCGTATCCTGGCTGTTGTCGCACCAGTCCGGTTCCGGGGGGATGTAGGCCGGGTTGGGACGCCTGGGGGGCATTCCGCCGTCCTTGTTCCGGTTGAAGAACAGGAAGAACGGCTCCGTCACGCTGAACACGATGCTCAGCACCAGAAACAGCACGCAGTTGTTGGGGTCGAGGGACTTGAAGATATCGTACAGCGCCATGTAATAGACCACCGCGTAGGCAATGGCAACGCCTACCAGGGGCAGACACAGCCCCAGCACGCCCACCAGCGGCCCTATCACGGCCTGCACCATGGCCTCCTCGTCGATGCCTCCCGCAGCGCCGATCAACGCCTGCGCCACCATTCCGATTCCGCACGCGAACATCACCAGGCTCAGCACTGTGGTAATGATGTTCAGCGTCAGCAGAACCTTCCGCTTGGACTTATTCTCCCCGTTGACCACATAGCGGTACTGATCGGAAAGCGAACCCACGATCCACGCGCTGGCCACAGGAATCCAAGCCAGCCACGGATGGTTCAGCCCCCGGCGCTTGGCGATGGTGTAAAATCCCAGAGCGCTCAGGACATATGTGGCGATGCCGATCAGTGTCGTGGGAACGCCGCTGAAGATCCCGGACAGCAGTCCGCTGGACAGGGCGTCACTGATATACGAATATGTGTAGGACATACAAAACCCTCCCTTTCTTTCGGTGGGGATATTTTATCATACGGACGCGGTAAAAGCAATCCTTTTCTTTGCCAGTCAGGCTTACTTCATCAGCCTGCACACCAGCTCGGTGTAAGCATAGGGGTCGTCCAGCGGCAGCTCCGCCATGAGCTGTGCCTGATAGCACAGAAGCTTTGCGTAATCCTTGGCCTTTTCGGGATCCTCGGTCATGGCCTTCTGCATGGCCTGCACCGCCTCGTGCTCCGGGTTCAGCTCCAGCACCCGACCCACGGGGAAGGCAAACTCAGGATTCGCCCGCTTCATATACTTCTCCATCTCGAAGCTCATGCCCTCGGCAGGGGTCATGCACACAGGATGGCTGCCCAGCTCGGAGGACAGCTTGACCTCCTTGACTTGGTCGCCCAGCGTCTCTTTCACGAAGGTCAGCAGCCCCTTCATTTCCTCCGCCTTTTCCTCGGCCTGTTTCTTTTCTTCCTCGGTCTGCAAGCCCAGATCCTCGGTGGAAACGTTGCAGAAGGACTTCTCCATATAGGTCATCAGGGTCTGGGGGACAAACTCGTCCACATCCTCGGTGAACAGCAGCACGTCGTAGCCCTTCTTCGTCAGGGTCTCCACCTGGGGCAGCTTGCTCAGGCGCTCCTTATTTTCGCCGGGAGCATAGTAGATCTTCTCCTGCCCCTCGGCCATGGCGTCCACGTACTCCTTCAGAGAGACCAGCTTGCCCTGCTTGTGGCTGTAGAACAGCAGCAGATCCTGGGTCGCTTCCTTGTGCGCGCCGTAGTCGGAGACGGTGCCGTACTTCAGCTGACGGCCAAAGGCGGCATAGAATTCCTCGTACTTCTCCCGGTCATTTTCCAGCATGGCCTTCAGCTCGGACTTGATCTTCTTCTCGATGTTCCGGGCGATGATGGTCAGCTGGCGGTTGTGCTGGAGCATTTCACGGCTGATGTTCAGGGACAGATCCTGGCTGTCCACCACGCCGCGGACAAAGCGGAAGTGCTCGGGCAGCAGATCCTCGCAGTTGTCCATAATCAGCACGCCGCTGCTGTACAGCTGCAAGCCCCGCTTGTAATCCTTCGTGTAGAAATCGTAGGGCGCTTTACCGGGGATATACAGCAGCGCCTTGAAGGAAACATTGCCCTCCACGTTGTAGTGGATGGTGCGCAGGGGCTTATTGTAGTCGAAGAACTTGTCCCGGTAGAAGGTCTCATACTCTTCTTCCGTGACGTCCTTCTTGTCCCGCTGCCAGATGGGCACCATGGAGTTCAGGGTCTCCATCTCGGTGTAGGACTCGTACTTGGGCGCCTTATCCTCCTCACCCTCGGCGTTCTCGTCCTTCGGCTCCTCCACGGGGCGGGACTTGGTGACTTCCATCTTGATGGGGTAGCGGATGTAATCGGAATACTTCCGGATCAGGCTGCGGATTTCGTACTCTTCCAGATACTCGGAGTATTTTTCGTCCTCGGTATCGGCTTTCAGGGTCATGATGACGTCCGTGCCGGGGGTGGCCTTCTCGGTTTCCTCAATGGTATAGCCGTCCGCGCCGTCGGAGACCCACTTCCATGCCTTGTCCTCGCCGTACTTCTTGGAAATGACGGTGATGGAGGAAGCTACCATAAAGGCGGAATAGAAGCCCACGCCGAACTGACCGATGATATCGATGTCCTCGTTCTTCTCCATGGCCTGCTTGAAGCCCAGAGAGCCGGACTTGGCGATGGTACCGAGATTCTCGATCATTTCCTCTTTGGACATGCCGATGCCGTTATCGGAAACGGTCAGGGTGCGGTTTTCGGGGTCGCGGGTGATGGTGATGGCGAATTCATCCCGGTTGATGCCCACCTTGTCGTCGGTCAGCGCCGTGTAGGCCAGCTTATCGATGGCGTCGGAGGCGTTGGAGATGATCTCACGAAGGAAAATCTCCTTGTGGGTATAAATGGAGTTGATCATCAGGTCAAGAAGACGCTGAGACTCTGCTTTGAATTGCTGCTTTTCCATAATCAATACACATCCTTAATTGGGGAATCCCCTGCCGATTGATTCAGGGCTTCCTTGTTTAGCACTCTTTGTGTTTGAGTGCTAATATTATAGCGCACCCGTGGAAAAAAGCAAGGGCTTTCGTAAAAATTTCTCGATTTATTCATAATTGGCGCAATCGTGATTGATTATTTCAAATTATGTGGTATTATTATCCTGTATAGTTATGTGCAGCGGTATGCTGCCGCGAAAAATGGAAGCTCTAATTAAATCGGCGAGAGCTGTGGGCAGAAGATTTTGGCTCAGCCGAAAGTGCTGGAAGCGGCGGAATACTTTGTGTATTTCCCGCTTTCAGAACTGCACGGACGGGGCAAAAGATTCGCCGACAGCCGAAGGCGATTTATTCAGAGATTCCAGAAGTTAAGGAGTAAGAAATGATTACAGTAAGCAATCTCGGTATGCAGTTTGGCGGTCAGTGGCTGTTCCAGCACGTTGACCTGCAGTTCCTCCCCGGCAACTGCTATGGCATCATCGGCGCCAACGGCGCGGGCAAATCCACGTTCCTGCGCATCCTGACGGGGGAATTGGACTCCACCAACGGCTCCGTCACCATCGACCCCACCAAGCGGGTTTCCGTCCTGAAGCAGAACCAGAACGCCTATGACGATTACACCGTCATGGACACGGTCATCATGGGCAACGCCCACCTGTACGAAGTCATGAAGGAGAAGGACGCCATCTACGAAAAGCCGGACTTCACCGACGAGGACGGCCTGCGGGCTGCCGACCTGGAAGCCGAATTCGCCGAGCTGGGCGGCTGGGAAGCGGAATCCGACGCCTCCCGCCTGCTGCAGGGTCTGGGCATCGGCACGGAGCTGCACTATGAGCAGATGGCCTCCGTCGACCCCCGTCTCAAGGTAAAAATTCTGCTGGCTCAGGCGCTGTTCGGCAATCCCGACATCGTCATGCTGGACGAGCCGACCAACAACTTAGACATCGAAGCCATCAACTGGCTGGAGGATTTCCTTCTGGACTTCCCCGGCATGGTCATCGCGGTGAGCCATGACCGCCACTTCCTGAACACCGTCTGCACCCACACCGTGGACATCGACTACGGCAAAATCAAGATGTACGTGGGCAACTACGACTTCTGGTACGAGTCCTCCCAGATGGTGCAGGCCATGCTGCGCAACAAGAACAAGCGCAATCAGGAAAAGATCGAAGAATTGCAGCTGTTCATCCAGCGCTTCTCCGCCAACAAGGCCAAAGCCAAGCAGGCCACCGCCCGCCGCAAGCTCTTAGACAAGCTGACCGTGGAGGAAATGCCCTGCTCCACCCGCCGTTATCCCTTCGTGGGCTTCCAGCCCGAGCGGGAGCTGGGCAAGGACATCCTCACCGTCAAGGACGTGTCCGTCACCGTGGACGGCGTGAAGCTGCTGGACAAGGTGTATTTCTCCGTGAACCGGGGGGACAAGATCGCCTTCGTGGGCGAAAACGAGCTGGCGCAGACCGCCCTGTTCAAGATCCTCATGGGCGAGCTGGAGCCGGACGAGGGCAGCGTCAAGTGGGGCGTATCCACCATCCGCAGCTATCTGCCCAAGGACAATTCCCCCTACTTTGACGGGAATCAGATGGAACTGGTGGACTGGCTGCGCCAGTATTCCGCCAAGAAGGACGACGTGTACCTCCGGGGCTTCCTTGGGCGGATGCTGTTCAGCAACGAGGACGTGTTCAAGCCCGTGAACGTCCTCTCCGGCGGCGAAAAGGTGCGCTGTATGCTCAGCCGGATGATGCTCTCCGGTGCGAACGTGGTGCTGCTTGACCAGCCCACCAACCATCTGGACATGGAGTCCATTCAGGCGGTGAACAAGGGTCTGGAAGCTTTCCCCGGCGTGGTGCTGCTGGCCTCCCACGACCACGAGCTGCTGACCTCTACCTGTAACCGGGTCATCGCCTTCCAGCCCGACGGCACCATCATCGACAAGTACGGCACTTACGACGATTACCTTGCCTGGATGGCCGAGCGGAAGCAGCAGGGCTGATTTCTATTTCAGAAATATGGAGTAAGATATGGAAAAAATTCTTGATATCATCACCGAAAAAATGGAGCGCGCCTTTGCCGACGCCGGCTATGACGCCTCCTACGGCCGGGTGACGGTCTCCAACCGCCCCGACCTGTGCGAATACCAGTGCAACGGCGCTCTGGCCGCTGCCAAACAGTACCACTGCGCCCCCATCCAGATTGCGAAGGCAGTGGCGGAGAAGCTGGACGCCGCCGACTATTCTCTGGTGGAGGCCGTCATGCCGGGCTTCATTAACCTGAAGCTCTCCGGGGCGTTCCTGGAAACCTATCTGGAAGCCATGCGCACCGCCCCCGATTTTGGCGTTGCGAAAACCGGCGCGGGCAAAACCATTGTGGTGGACTACGGCGGCGCCAACGTGGCGAAGCCCCTGCACATCGGCCACCTGCGCCCCGCCATCATCGGCGAAGCCATGAAGCGGCTGTATGCCTTCTTCGGCTACAGCACCATCGGCGACGTGCATCTGGGCGACTGGGGCCTGCAAATGGGCCTCATTATCGCGGAGCTGCGGGACCGTCAGCCGAGCCTTCCCTATTTCGACCCGGACTTTACGGGAGAATACCCTGCCGAGCCTCCCTTCACCCTGTCGGACTTGGAGGAGCTTTACCCCGCCGCCTCCGCCCGGAAGAAGGAAGACGAAGCCTTTGCCCAGCGCGCCCACACCGCGACCTTTGAATTGCAGCAGGGCCGCCGGGGTTACCGCGCCATCTGGCAGCACATCATGAACGTGTCCCTGCCCGACCTGCGGCGGATCTACGACAGTCTGGACGTCCACTTTGAAAAGTGGCTGGGGGAAAGCGACGCCGACCCCTATATCCCCGCCATGGTCGCGGAGATGAAGGAAAAGGGCTACGCCGTTCTCTCCGAAGGCGCGTGGGTCATCCCCGTGGCCGAGGAAACGGACAAGAAGGCGGTTCCCCCCTGCATTCTGGTCAAGTCCGACGGCTCCTCCATCTACGCCACCACCGACCTTGCCACCATGGTTCAGCGGATGCAGGACTGGCACCCCGACAAGATGCTCTACGTCACCGACAAGCGGCAGGCGCTGCACTTTGAGCAGGTGTTCCGCGCCGCCCGGAAGTGCGGCATCGTCCCCGACACCACTGCCTTGGAGCATATCGGCCACGGCACCATGAACGGCAAGGACGGCAAGCCCTTCAAGACCCGTGACGGCGGCGTTCTCCGGCTGGAGACCCTCATCGCCGATATGACGGCCTTCGTCCGGGCAAAGGTTGTGGAAAACAAAATCGTGGACGCCTCCGAAGTGGACGATACCACCGCGAAAATCGCCCTTGCCGCCCTGAAATACGGCGATCTGAGCAACCAGCCCACCAAGGACTACAACTTCGATCTGGAGCGCTTCGCCGCCTTCGAGGGCAACACCGGCCCCTACATTCTCTATACCATCGTCCGCATCAAGTCCATTCTGGCGAAATATGGCGATTGGGCGCACCTTCCCATCCAGCCCCCGGCGAACCCCTTCGCCAAGGACCTGATGAACGTCATCACCCGCTTACAGCCCACGCTGGAAACCGCCCTGGCTTCCTCCGCGCCCAACCTGATCTGCGCCTACATCTACGAGCTGGCAGGCGCGGTGAACAAGTTCTACCACGAAACTCCCGTCCTCAAGGAAGCGGACGAAACCCTGAAAGCCGGACACATCGCCCTGCTGGGCTTAGCCAAAAACATTCTGGAAACCTGCATCCACATCCTCGGCTTCTCCGCCCCGGAGAAAATGTAACATTGCAAAAAGCTGCCCCTCGCGATCTTCAAGAATCGCAGGAGGCAGCTTTTTTTGAAAAGGCAGGACGCAAAAACCGCTCTGGTTACCCAGAGCGGTTTTAACTGTTTTCATGAGGGATCAATAGAACTTTCTCTTGTTCTTACGGGCAGCTTCGGACTTCTGCTTCCGCTTCAGGCTGGGGCTGACGTAATGCTCACGCTTCTTGACCTCAGCAATCACGCCTTCCTTGGCACAGCTGCGCTTAAAACGACGCAGAGCACTCTCCAGAGACTCGTTCTCCTTGACGCGAATTTCAGACATTGTTTTCCCTCCCTCCGATGGCATCCGGCTCGATCCAGGATGCTTTCAGGGCCATACCGGCTTGATACATTATAATTGTTCTTTCCCGAATTGTCAAGGAATAATTCTAAAAATTCACAAATTATACCGAACTCCAAAGGAAATCTGAAACCATTCCGGAAATCGGATCACTTGACGATCAGGTTGACCAGCTTGTTCTTTACCACAATGGTCTTCACGATCTGGCCGCCCTGCTTCTGCAGGAACTTGGCAATTTTTTCGTCCGCCACGGCGTTTGCCACCACTTCCTCGTTGGAAAGGTCGGCCGCCATCAGCACCGTGCCGCGCATCTTGCCGTTGACCTGCACCGCGATGTTCACCTCGGCATCCTTGCACTTTTCCTCGGAATAGGTCGGCCAGCTTTCGTAGGCGATGGTATCGTCATGCCCCAGCAGCTGCCAAATCTCCTCGCCCACGTGGGGCGTGATGCAGGAAAGCATCTTGATGAAGCCCTCGGCATAGGCCTTGGGGCAGCTGCCGTTCTTATAGACCTCGTTGACGAACACCATCATCTGGGCAATGGCCGTGTTGAAGCCCAGCGCCTCAAAGTCGGAGGTGACCTTCTTCACCGTCTGGTGATAGATCTTGGTGAGCTTGCCGTCGTCGGTATCGGTGATGTTCTTCTCCTCGGTGAAGAAGTTCCAGACGCGGTTGATGAACTTCTTTGCGCCCACCACGCCGGTGGTGCTCCAGGGCTTGGACACCTCCAGCGGCCCCATGAACATCTCGTACAGCCGCAGGGTATCCGCGCCGTACTCCCGCACCACGTCGCTGGGATTCACCACGAATTCCGGGAAGCGCTTGCCCATCTTGATGCCGTTCTCACCCAAGATCATGCCCTGATGCACCAGCTTCTTGAACGGCTCCTTCACGGGAGACAGCCCCTGATCGTACAGGAAGCGGTTCCAGATCCTTGAATACATCAAGTGACCCACGGCGTGCTCCGGGCCGCCAACATACAGGTCAACGGGCATCCAGTGCTTCGCAAGCTCGGGGTCGCAGAACACCTTGTCGTTCTTGGGGTCGATATAGCGGAAATAATACCAGGAGGAACCGGCGCTGCCGGGCATGGTGGAAGTCTCCCGGACGCCATGAATGCCGTTGCGGTCATATTTCTTCCACTCGGTGGCGTTTTCCAGCGGCGCTTGACCGTTGCGTCCCTTGTAATCCTCCAGCTCCGGCAGGATCAGGGGCAGCTCGTCGTCGGGCAGGAAGTAGGTCTTTCCGTCGTCGGTGTACACGCAGGGAACCGGCTCGCCCCAGTATCTCTGACGGGCGAAAATCCACTCCCGGAAATGGTAGTTGACCTTTCTTCTGGCCACGCCGGCCTTTTCCAGCTTGCAGGTGATGGCCTCCTTGGCCTCCTCCACTGTCAGGCCGGTGAACTCTTCGGAGTTGATGAGCTTGCAGCCCTTGCCCAGATAATCCTGCTTCTCAAAGGCGTGCTCGGACACGTCCGCGCCGTCAATTACCTGAATCATGGGGATGTTATGCACCTGAGCGTACTCGAAATCACGCTGGTCATGACTGGGCACGGCCATGACCGCGCCGGTGCCGTAGCTCGCCAGAACGAAGTCGCCGATGAACACTGGCACCTGCTTGCCGTTGACGGGGTTGATGGCGTAGACGCCCTCCAGACGGCAGCCGGACTTGGTTTTGTTCAGCTCCGTGCGGTCCATGTCGCTCTTCTTCACAGACTCGTCGATGTACGCCTGAACCGCTTCCTTGTTCTGCACCCGGTCCATCAGGCTCTGCACGATCTTGCCGTCGGGGGCAAGCACCATGAAGGTAATGCCGTAAATTGTCTCGATGCAGGTGGTGTAGATGGAGAATTCGCCGCCGCCCACCAGCTGGAAATCCACCTCCACACCGGTGGATTTGCCGATCCAGTTGCGCTGGATCTCCTTGGTGGATTCCGGCCAGTCGATCTCGTTGAGACCTTCCAGCAGCTTCTCCGCGAAGGCGGGCTGGTCAATGACCCACTGCATCATGTTCTTCTTGACCACGGGATAGCCGCCCCGCTCGGACTTGCCGTCGATGACCTCGTCGTTGCTGAGCACAGTGCCCAGCTCCTCGCACCAGTTCACGGGCATCTCGATGCGCTTGGCGTAGCCCGCCTCGTAGAGCTTCTTGAAGATCCACTGCGTCCACTTATAGAAGGACGGGTCGGACGTGGCGATCATCTTCGACCAGTCGTAATCGAAGCCAAGCTCCTTCAGCTGAGCGGAGAAGGTCTCGATGTTCTTCTGGGTAAATCCGTTGGGATGATGGCCGGTATTCACGGCGTACTGCTCCGCCGGCAGGCCGAAGGAGTCATAGCCCATGGGGTGCAGCACGTTGTAGCCCTGCATCCGCTTCATGCGGGAGACGATATCCGTCGCCGTGTAGCCCTCGGGATGACCCGCGTGCAGGCCGACGCCGGAGGGATACGGGAACATATCCAGCACATAGTATTTGGGCTTGGAGAAATCCCACACGTCGGTGTAGAAGGTATTATGCTCCTGCCAGTACTTGTGCCACTTGGCCTCAATTTTTGCGTAATCGTAATTCATGCCGAACACACCTCTCAAACCGGCTGCATTTCGGTCAGCCGGATATATACTAATTCTCTTCGATGACGATATCCCGGATATCCACGGTCTCCGCGTCCGCCCACAGGCGTTCCAGATCGTAGAACTTCCGGGCTTCCTCGGTAAAAACGTGGACGACGATGCTGCCGTAATCCAGCAGCTCCCAGGAATTGCCCCGGTGGCCTTCCCGGCTGAGCATCTGCTCCCCCAGCTGCTCCAGCGTGTACTCGGCATAGTCGCAGAGCGTCTTGACGTGGGTGCCGGAAGTGCCGGTGCAGATCAGGAAATAATCCGCCAGCGAGCTGACCCGGTCAATTTTCAGCAGCTTGATGTTCTGTCCTTTTTTGGCGTCCAGCGCCTTGGTAACCTCGTAAGCGATTTCTTTTGGGGTTAACATAACTTCTTCCTTTCTACAGGGCTTCTGCTTCCTGACGATTTAGCCAGTCCAGAGCTTCTCTGGACTCCGGCGAAACCTCGTTCCCCTGCTCCTTCAGATGTTCCAGCGTCATTTCCAGCCCCAGCTTCAGCGCCGCACGGAGGTCGGAAAACGCCAGCTCCCGGAGCTGTTCCACGCCGGGAAAGCTTCGGTTCGGCTCCATATAGTCTGCCACATAAATGATGGTTTCCAGCAGATTCATGTCCGCTTTTCCCGTGGTGTGGCTGCGGATGGCGGAGACCACCGCTTCATTTTCCCCGAAAATCCGCTCCGCCACCATGGAACCGGTGAGTGCGTGGAGGGTTCGGGGGTATTTTCTTGAAAATTCGCCTAATATTTTACCATATTCGGCACAGACTGTCAACTGCAGCGGCCCGTCCAGCGCCTTGGTAATATCGTGAAGAATGCCCGCCCGGGCGGCGTCGGTCACGTCCGCGCCCCAGCGTTTGGCCAGCGCCACCGCCGTATCCCGGCAGCCTAAGACGTGCGCCACCCGGTTGGGATTCAGCAGCCGGATGACCACCTGCTCCAACTCCGCCATGGGGAGATTTTTCCACTGGGCGTTCACATCGTACAGCCCATGTTCCCGAATGTACGCCGCCACGCCGGGGGACAGAAACGGCCCCGCGCAGTGGAACGCCAGCATCCGCCGCAGCTGGGTGGAGGAAATATCGACAATGTCGTTTTCCACCAGTCGGATTTTTGCCCCCCGCTGTTCCAGCTTCGCCTTATTTTCGGCAACGGTGGTTTTTTCCCCCTTGCTGCCCCGGTAGAAAACGCCCAGCTCCACATTTTTCAGGATGTCGTCGGGCTGCTTCCACTGATCGAAGCACAGGAACATATCGCTGCCCATGAGCAGAATCAGCTCCGCGTCAGGATAGCGCTCCTTCAGCTCCGATACGGTCTGGAAGGTGTAGCTGATGCCGCCCCGGTTCAGCTCGATGTCCGAAACCTCGGCCTTCGGACAGTCCGCCGCGGCAATGCGCAGCATTTCGAGACGCTGCCGCGGGGTGGGCGAGTGCTCCGGTATCGCCTTGTGGGGCGCAATACTCGTGGGGACGATCACGAGCTTATCGAGTTTCAGCGCCGCGACCGCCTGCTTCGCCGCCTGAATGTGGCCGGCGTGTGGGGGATTGAAGGTTCCACCGTAAATGCCGATTCGTTCCATTTGCACCGCTCCTGTACCTGTTTATCCCGCAAAATGCGGAAGAAAAATTCCGCTGCTGTTCCTTTGTGGCACCGTTCGGGTTATTTCTGCTTTCTCTGCTGCCGTTCCCGGCTTTGCTCAATGGACTTTTCGATGGCCTGTTCCCGGAAATACTGGTTGCGCTGCTCCCGCGCCTGACGGGCTGCCTGACGGCGGGCGCGAACGCCCTTGCCTACCGGGTCAGCCTTGGACTTGGGAGTCTCCTTGTGTTTGGCACGGCCGGTCTGGTTGCGCTCGGCCTGACATTTTTCGCTGAACCGCCAGATGACGAACTTGGAACCGACGCAGGAAATGCCGTCGGCGCCGGTGGCCTCGCAGATGGCGTCGGACACCTCGCGCGCGCTCATCAGGGCGGTTTCCAGCACCTTGCCCTTCACCAGCTCCCGTGCGGTGAGCAGCTTGTCCGCTTCCGCGACCACCGCCTCCGTCACGCCGTCCTTGCCCACCATCAGGGTGGTTTCCAAGCTGTTCGCCTGCGCCCGGAACTCGGCGCGCTGTTTACTTGTCAGCATAGCCTTCCTCCTTGAGTTTGTCGTAAAATGCCCGCAGCGCCACCGCCCGGTGGGACACCTGATTCTTTTCTTCAGGCGTCACCTCCGCCAGGGTCTTGCCGAAGGGCGGATAGTAGAAAATGGGGTCATAGCCGAAGCCGCCCGTCCCGGCGGGGGCGCGCAGCAGCTCGCCGTGCACCTCGCCCCGGGCCTGAATCACCTTGCTCTCGGGGGTGACCATGGTGATGACGCAGACGAACTGCGCCTGACGCTGGCCGTCGGGGACATTCTCCGTGTTTTTCAGCAGCAGCTGCAACCTGCCCCAGTCGTCCAGCGTATCGTCGAAGCCGTACCGGGCGGAGTAGATGCCGGGTTCCCCGTTCAGGGCGTCCACGGCAATGCCGGAGTCGTCCGCCAGCGCCGGAAGCCCGGTTGCCTGCATCACAGCGTTGGCTTTCAGAAAGGAATTTTCCTCAAAGGTAGTTCCCGTTTCCTCCACGTCAATATCCACGCCCAGGTCGGACTCCATCACCAGCTCCATATCGAATTTCTCGGTGATTTTCCGGATTTCTTCCCATTTATGTCTGTTTTTGCTTGCCAAAACTACTTTCATGATACTTCCTCAGATCAATGCTTCCACGAATTCCTTTGCGCTGAAGGGCATCAGGTCGTCCGCCTGCTCGCCCACGCCCACAAACTTCACGGGGATTTGCAGGGCGTCCGCTACGGCGATGACAATGCCGCCCTTGGCGGTGCCGTCCAGCTTGGTCAGGGCAATGGCCGTGACCCCCGCGATTTCCTTGAACTGCTTTGCCTGAATCAGGCCGTTCTGGCCGGTGGTGCCGTCCAGAACCAGCAGGACTTCCTTGGCGGCGTCGGGCAGCTCCCGCGCCACAATGCGGCTGATCTTGTTCAGCTCGTTCATCAGGTTCGTCTTGTTGTGCAGCCGTCCGGCGGTGTCAATGAGAATCACGTCCACGTCCTTGGCCTTGGCGGACTGGATGCCGTCAAACACCACGGAGGCCGGGTCCGCCCCCTCGTGCTGGCGGACGATGGACGCGCCGCTTCTGCCCGCCCAGATCTCCAGCTGGTCTGCGGCAGCCGCCCGGAAGGTATCTCCCGCCACCAGCATGACCTTCTTTCCCTGAGAGGTCAGCTGCTTTGCGATCTTGCCGATGGTGGTGGTCTTGCCCACGCCGTTGACGCCGATGACCAGAATCACGCTGGGGTGGGTGGACAGATTCAGCTCCGTGTCCCCCACGGAAAGCATGTCCACCAGAATTTCCTTCAGCGCTTCCCGGGCTTCCTCTGTGGTTTTCAGGTGCTGCTCCCGGACGGCCTTGCGCAGCCGCCCCACAGCCTTGACGGAGGTGTCCACGCCCAGGTCCGCCAGAATCAGACTTTCCTCCAGCTCATCGTAAAAATCGTCGTCAATTTCGGAAAAGCCGGAAAACACGCTGCCCAGCGTGCCGCTGAGCGCTTCCCGGGTCTTGGTCAGTCCGGCCTTGATCTTGTCAAAAAAGCCCATAAAAATCTCCTTTTTATTCCACGATTCCCAGATATTCTTCCATCTGGTTCAAGTCCAGCCGCAGCAGCTTGCTCACGCCCTGCTCCTGCATGGTCACGCCGTAAAGCACGTCGGAGGCTTCCATGGTGCCCCGGCGGTGGGTGATGACGATGAACTGGGTCTTCTTCGCCAGATTGTGAAGATAGCTGGCAAACCGCTCCACGTTCCGGTCGTCCAGCGCCGCGTCGATCTCGTCCAGCAGACAGAAGGGCGTCGGCCGCACCTTCAGAATGGCGAAGTACAGCGCCGTCGCCACGAAGGCTTTCTCGCCGCCGGAGAGCAGCGTGATGGTCTTGACCTGCTTTCCGGGAGGCTGGACGCGAATTTCAATGCCGCAGGTCAGGGGATTTTCCGGGTCTTCCAGAACCAGCTGTCCCTTGCCGCCGCCGAACATTTCTTCAAAAGTCTGCCCAAAATAGTGGTCGATTTTCCCGAACTCCGAAACAAAAATGGTGGTCATCTCTTTGGTGATGTCCCGGATGACGCTTTCCAGCTCCCGCTTGGAGGTCAGCACGTCGTCCCGCTGCCCGGCGAGGTAGGTGTAGCGCTCGTTGACCCGGGCATATTCCTCGATGGCGCCCAGATTGGGCGTACCCAGCGCGGCAATTTTCCGTTTCAGCTCTGCCGCACGACGGTTTCCGGCGGTGACGTTTTCGATCTGGCCCCGATGCTCCGGGGCGGTGCCGGGGGTCAGGCCGTAGGAATCCCACAGCTTGTCCACGATCTGCTTTTCCTCCATGGAGGAAGTGAGCTTCTTCTGTTCCAGCAGGGCGCAGGCGCGCTCCATGTTGAGAATGTCCTTGTTCTTTTCCTGTGCGTCCCGCTCGGCGCGGGTCTTGGAGGCTTCCGCTTCCGCCCGGTCTTCCAGCGTCTTTTGCATCAGGGCGTTCATCCGGTCGGACTCCGCGTCGTTTTCCTCCTGCTTGATTTTCAGCTGGGCGATCTCTCCTTCCAGACGGTGGGTGTCCTCCCGGATGGCATCCGCCAGCGCTTCCTTCTTCTCCCGGTCGCCCTCCATGGCTGTCCGGAGATTCTGGAGGTCCGCAATGTGGGTCAGCGCCGTACCTCGCTCGGCTTCCAGCGCCGCTTCCGCGGTTTTCAACTCCGTCATCTGTCCGGTGATGGCAGCGTTCGCTTCCGCCGCTTCCGTCTGACTGCCTTCCAGCTGTGCCAGCGTCTGGCGCACCGATGCGTGCTCTACCGCACTGGTGATAATCTTCTTCCGCTTTCTGCCATGGGCAGCAACTGCGCCACGGAGTGCCAGATTGGTGCTTTCAGTTGCACCGGAAGTAAACAGCAGTTCCTGTGCCTTACATCCCAGTGCTGCTGCGATCTGCTGGCGGGCGTGTTCCATGACGTGCTGTGCTTCCAGTCCCTTGCGATGCAGCGAGGACGGATTGCCGTACTGCTCCGTCATGCACCGCACCACTGCCTCTGCCGCTTCTGCGCAGGGCTTTGTGGTAGCGGCGTTGTCCAGATAATGTTCCATTGTGTTCGTGCCTCCTCTTGTTTCAGGTGTTATTATACCATATTCCCGCCAATTGTGCAAGTGCCGCATCATTTCTTCCCGTATTTTCGCAGATCTTCAAAATAAAAAATGCGGTTTTTCGGCGAAATTCCGTAGTTTTTCAGATTTCCCAAAAAAATTTTGAAAAAATGCAAAAAAACGCTTGACAAACCGGTTTTGTTGTGCTATAATAATTCTTGTCGCTACGGCGAACACAAAAAACAAATAACTGCGGATATGGCGGAATTGGCAGACGCGCTAGCTTCAGGTGCTAGTCCTCGCAA
>OLOA01002213.1_pt1 | contig 17964 bp, 16 predicted proteins | sample 1672201 | NCBI WGS metagenome assembly OLOA01 (sample SAMEA3136658, study PRJEB25190) | human gut metagenome
CTCAGTCGGTTTTCCACAATTCTACCAGATTCAGCAGATACTAGACAGGTTCTAATTATTTTCGACACAATAGTTAAATACGAAAAACACCTTGATGATATTTTTGCCAACTGGCAACTCTTTTCATCAAGGTGTTTTTCGTAAGTTATTAATTTTTAGTGGTTGACGTGTTTGTCGTGAAGGTCACGTTAATGACTTTAGCGGGTAACTTGTTAACGGTTCGGGCAGGGTTGCCGACCACTGTGGTTTTATCGGCCACGTTATTCAGGACAATTGCCCCTGCGCCAACTTTACTAAAGGCGCCGATCGTAATGGTGCCAAGCAATTGGGCGTTGGCACCAATGAATGCACCTTTTTTTACATAGGGATGTCGCCGACCTTCAACGGCCCTCCTGGCACCCAGCGTCACGCCATGCAGGATAGTGACGTCATCTTCAATCACGGCAGTGGCACCGATCACAACGCCAATCCCGTGATCGATAAAAACGCGCTTACCGATTTTGGCTTCCGGCGAAATTGAAATCCCGGTTACTTTGGCGGCATGTTGACTTAGGAACCCGGCAATTGTATAAAGTCGATGAAAAGCCATAAAGTGAGCGATTCGGTACCAAAACAGGGCCCGAATCCCCGGGTAGGTTAAGAGAACTTCTAAAAGACTGTGGGCTGCCGGATCACGCTTGAGAATGGACCTTGCTGTCTGAAACATTTTTCTTGCTCCTCTTAAGCTCATTGAAGCCGCGTTCCAAATCGGCTAACAAATCCTTTTGATCTTCAACGCCGACTGAAAGGCGAATTAACTCGTCTTTGATTCCGTTTTTCAACCGAATGTCACGTGGAATTGAGCCGTGGGTCATCAAGGCCGGAATTTCGATCAAGCTTTCCAGTGCACCCAAACTCTCGGCCAATGTGATAACGTGCAGTTGTTCAACAAATTGTTTTGGATCCAGTCCGTCCTGTAATTCAAAGGAAATCATTGCGCCAAAGCCGTGCATTTGTTTTTTGGCGACTTCGTAATCAGGGTTGTTCGGATCGCCAGGGTAGTAAATTTTGCTGACAAGTGGCTGGTTTGATAGATAATTGAAGACGGCTTCGGCATTGGCCAAATGAGCACGCATTCGAAGAGACAACGTTTTAATCCCACGTTGCAATAGCCAACTTTCCTGAGGGGCCAAAATACCACCAATGGCATTTTGAAGGTAACCAATTTTTTCGGCCAATTGATCATCTTTAGTGACGACCAGCCCGGCAATGACGTCGCTGTGACCACCAAGATACTTGGAAGCACTGTGAAGAACAATATCCACTCCCTGTTCCAGCGGTCGCTGAACGTAAGGCGAGGAGAAAGTGTTGTCGATAATGCTTAAAATTTGGTGCGATTTGGCAATCTTGGCAACCGCTGCAATATCGGTTACTCGTAAAAGCGGGTTGGTTGGCGTTTCCAAGTAAATTGCTTTGGTATTTGGCGTAATCGCTTCTTCAACAGCGGCCAGGTCGCGGGTGTCAACCACGGTAAAGGTCATGCCAAAGCGTTTTAAAACGGCGTCAATCAATCGGAAGGTACCACCGTAGACATCATTGCCAATGACGAAATGGTCGCCGGCGGAGAACATTGAGAAGACTGTGTCGATTGCAGCTGAACCGGAAGCAAATGCAAACCCGGCTGTGCCGCCTTCCAACTCGGCAATTAGTTTTTCAACTGCTTCTCGAGTTGGGTTTCCAGAACGAGAATACTCATATTGATTTTCACCGATTTTTTGCTGATGAAAAGTTGATGCCATATAAATCGGCACCGAAACTGCTCCGGTTGCTTTATCTTCGCTAATACCACCATGAATTAATTTTGTATCAAATTCCATTTTAATAACCTCACTTTATTTTTAATCATAAATATTTTCACTCATGTAACGTTCACTGCTATCTGGAAAAATTGTGACAATGGTACTATTCTCGGGAAGTGCCTTGGCAACCTTTAAGCTGGCAGCCAAAGCAGCCCCGCTTGAACTGCCAATGAATAATCCCTGCTTCTTGGCAAGCTCCTTAACTTGATGAAAGGCGTCGGCATCGGCAATTGTTAACGTTTTGTCGATTTGAACATCTTTAAAAAATGGTGGGACAAATTCAACACCGATGCCTTCAGTCCGATGGGGATGGGCAGGCCCACCATTTAGAATTGAGCCTTCAGGTTCCACAACGATGGTTTGAGTCGCCGGATTCTGCTCCTTTAAGTAACGAGCGACGCCTGCAAATGTCCCACCACTGCCCGCACCGGCAACAAAGGCGTCAATTGGGTCATTGAGGTCGTCAAGCAACTCTGGTGCCAGAGTGTGATAATAAGTATCAGGGTTGGCCGGATTTTTGAATTGCATTGGAACGAAACTGTTAGGAGTTTGATCGTGAAGCGCTTCTGCTTTTTCAATGGCGCCCTTGATGCCCTGATCACTGGGGGTGTTGATTAATTTTGCCCCTAAGGCTTTCATCAATTGTTGTTTTTCAAAACTGAACTTTTCCGGTACGACCAGAATGGTTGGCAAATGGTGTTGTTGAGCGGCAAGGGCAACCCCAATTCCGGTATTGCCGGCAGTAGGTTCGATAATTGTTGTTACACCTTCAGTTACCTGACCACGATTAATCGCATCTTGAATCATGTATTGGCCCAGGCGGTCTTTGATGCTGCCTCCTGGATTAAACATCTCCAGTTTGGCGTAAATGTGACTGTGATTTGGAATGTTGATTTGCAGATCAATCAGTGGCGTATGACCGATCAGTTCTGAAATGGAATGAATAAGCATAAATAAGATCCTTTCTAATCATTTGGAGCAGTGTTTAGCTGGCGGGATGCTAGGGGAAATGGCCGCAATAGATAGAAAAAGGGCGCGAAATTCTGAAATCCAGAATTTTCGCGCCCTTAGTTCAACTCCAGCCAAGTGGACATTGAACTCTTTTTAGGTCATGATTTCCCAAAAAACGTCAATGCTAACAGGCCGAACATCGCCAAAAACGCGTTGTTCGACAGCAACAATTAATCGCATTAAACATTGATTGACTCATCATGACACCTCCGAAATTTTTATTGTGATTAATGTACACAATTTCGAGACATCTGTCAATCATTTTTGAGCTAAAAAATAAAAAAGTCATGATAAATAGTTGAAATTTCTAGTAGCTTGAAAATATTTTTTCTCTGGTGTTATTTTCAAATTCTGTTTCGTGAATGTTTTAATTTGCTTTTGTTATATTAGTTATATTGTTGATAAGATTGAATGTCATCTTATTCAGATAAGAGCGAGACATACTGCAAGCAAGAACATTGCGATATATTTTTTTAATTTACATTATGAGGTTCATATTAAATTTATTGGAACAGAGGTTTCGAATTTAATGGTTAGCTCAATATTAGTTTTCTATTTTTTAGTTGTTTATCTTTTTCAGCTTTATTCTATCCCAGCTATATTAAATTATGAAGCCTAAACGCCAAGCGGTTCGCGTATAATAAACTAGTGAGTAATTTAAAAGTGGGGGAAGGACTGTTTTTATGTTGGAACTGTCGTTTGAAAAAGAAGTTGTTAAAACCTTAACGACTGGAAGCAATCAATGGGTGGAACGAAAAGACCTATATGGTGCGACGCCGGATCAATTATGGGCTAATTTTCGTGATAAATTAAATAACAATAACTATGCTAAATTGCAGGGATACCCTTTAACTGATACCGAATTTAATCAAGTTAAACGGGCGATTGAGGTCCGGACACCTTACGAAGCAGCTAAGTTACTAGCCGCCGAAAATGGCATTGGCAAAGTGGAAGTTGAACGTGATGATGCTAAGCTGGGCACGGTGACGCTTGAGTTGTTTTGGAAAGCGGACGTCGCTGGTGGTAAATCTAGTTATGAAGTGGTCCGGCAAGCAGTGCGACCACGGTTAGCTGGTACTCAAGATGTCGATCCTGATCGCCGGTTTGACGTAACCCTATTGATTAATGGGTTACCCTTAATTCAATTGGAACTAAAAAAAGCCACGGTCGAACTTAACCAGGCTTTTAATCAAATTGAAAAATACGCGCAGGAAGGTAAATATACGGGGATTTACTCGCTGTTGCAAATGTTTGTGATTATGACGCCGGATAGTACGGCGTATTTTGCGAATGCCGAACCGGATCATTTCAATAAAGCTTTTTTGTTTAATTGGCGGACGCGGGATAATCACCCCGTGGAAAACGGCTTAGCGTTCACGCGCCAAGTTCTTAATATTCCCATGGCTCACAAAATGGTCAGTGAATATACAGTCATCGACCAAGAGCGGCAAAGCCTAATTCTCTTACGGCCTTACCAGATTTATGCGATTGAAGCCGTGATGCACCGGATTCACGACCATCAAGATGGTTTTGTTTGGCATACCACGGGTTCTGGTAAAACACTCACCTCATATAAAACCGCTAAATTAGCTGCGCAAGATCCCGGTGTCGATAAGGTCATCTTCTTAGTTGACCGGCGGGATTTAGACGAACAGACAACCAGCAACTTTAGTGCCTATGCCGCCAATGATGATATTGCCATTAACGAAGCCCAAAACACCGGTGATTTAATGCGTAAATTGCAACAAAATGACGGTAAGGTCTTGGTCACCTCGATTCAAAAACTTCATCGGGCGGTCAAAAAAACGCAAGCCCAGCTGGCAACCGGTAAGCAATCCCGCTTTAGTAAGACTTTAAAGCAACGAGTGATCTTCTTTGTTGACGAAGCCCACCGGTCGCAGTTTGGTAAGATGCAAAAGGAAATTCGAGCAGCGTTTATCAATAGTAACTGGTATGGTTACACTGGCACCCCCATTTTTAATGAAAATAAGAAACAGCTCAAAGGTGATCTAGCAGTTACGACGGAGGAGCTATTTGGTAAAGTCTGTCATGTTTATAACTTGCGAGACGCCTTAGAGGACCAAGCCGTGTTACCGTTTAATGTGGAACACGTAACGACGATTGGAAAAGACACGTTAATAACCCGGGCCCTCGAAAAAGAAACTCAGCGCGTCAAAGCACGTCGCGATAAGCAAGGCCGCCTGCTGAGTACAGCTGATGAAGCAAAAATTCAAGCCAAGATTCAAGCGATGTCAGTCAAGGACTTGGAAGAAACATATTTAACTCCGGCTGACTTTGAGACCGATGAACATATTAACCAAGTTGTTCAATATATTTTACAAAAAGGCCCACGTAAAACGAGTTTGGGTCATGGCAACTATAATGCTATTTTGACCACCAGTTCCATTGAAATGGCGCAACGCTATTATCAAGCCTTTAAAGCCGCTAAAAAGACTACTCACAATCAGCTGGATCCTAATTGGCCCCGAATTGCGATTACTTATTCATTAAGTGAAAACGAAGATCAGAGTGCGCAAAAGCATGACCAAATGGCCACCATTTTAAAAGATTATAATCAGCAGTATCACACTAATTTTGATTTAGCCGATTTGAATCTCTATAACGAAGATGTCGCAAAACGGGCTGCCCGGCGTGAGGCGGTCTTTGCTCATTTGAAACCGGATCAGGAAATTAATTTAGTGATTGTGGTGCGGCGGTTATTAACAGGCTTTGATGCCCCTCGGCTAAACACGCTCTTTGTTGACCGCACCTTAGCTTATCAAGAACTCATTCAAGCCTACTCACGCACCAACCGGCTCCAAAACCGGGAATTAAAACAAGAGGGTCAAATTGTGACCTTTCGGGTGCCGGCAATCATGGAAGCTAATGAACGTGAAGCTTACAAGTTATATAGTGGCGAAGGCTCCTTTAATGTCATCATTCGTCCCACTTATCAGCAGGCCGTCTTAAAATTTCAAAAGGCTGTGGTGGATTTAAAAGCCATTGCCCCGACGCCGACGGCGGCCGATGACCTGAAAGGAACCACTGCTAAGGTACAGTTTGTGAAAGCCTTTCGCCAAGTGAATCAGCAATTGAATTCCTTATCCATGTACAACGATTTCACTTGGGAAAACAGTGAAAAGGCCTTTGGTATCGCTCAGCCCGAAGTAGAATCCTATACGGGTAAATATCTGCGGATTAAAGCGGCGGTTACTAACCAAGAGCCTGAGAAAGTCCCTGAAGAATTAGCTGCCTTAGACTTTTCCCTAGCCGTTGGTTCAGTCGTCTTGGTGGATTATGATTATTTGACGCAATTAATTCAAGATTGGATTGATGAACAGCAACAGTACACGACACCTGATCAAGCCCAAGCCCATATGATCGATTACCTGCAAAATAGTGCCAAAGTACAGGCTAGTTTGAATAAATTAGCGGAAACGCAACCGCAACAGGCCCAGTTAATTCGCGAAGCCATGCCTTATATTGAGCAACAAATGCAACAGTCTCAGCAACAGAGCACCCCAAATCAAGTGCCAGTAGCGTTGAATGCTCGGGAGTTGGTGGCTGATTATGCCCAGAGACAATTGGTCAAAAAAACGTCGGTATTCGCCCATACGTGGGGCTTAGATCAAACAGCCCTATTGCGGGTGGCGCGTGAACACACCGTGGGTACCGATGAATGGCATCATGAACAAGAATTAACGCAGTCAGCGAATTTAGCAGCGGCCTTACAAGCTCAAACTGCCGCTGGGCCGAAGATTCCAGCTATTTTGCCACTATACCGGATTAAGTCCCAGGCCGCTTGGCGGCAGTTTATTGAACACGATTTAGCAATTTATCTACAAAAATAAGTGAGGTTAAACAATGTCAGAAAAAACAACGCAAGCTAGTCAACTTGAAAGCGCCCTATGGAATGCGGCCGATGTCTTACGCGGGAAAATGGACGCTTCTGAATATAAAAATTATTTATTGGGGTTAATTTTTTATCGGTTTCTATCTGAGAAAACCTTAACGACCTTTAGTGATTGGGCAGGCGAAACCGAAAATGTCACCCGGAAATATGCTCAGTATATGGATCCTCAGTTTGAATTGGAAGGCGTCTCGGTGCAGCCCAGTTTAGTGGAGTATTTGCAAAACACGCTCGGCTATTTAATTCAACCACAAGCGTTGTACACCACCCTGATTGGCAAGATTCAAGCCCATACTTTTGCGTTAGACGATTTATCTCAAGCACTTCATGATCTGGAACAGTCGACACAAAATCTATCTTCAGCGCAAGACTTTTCGGGCTTGTTTGCCGATGTGGATTTAAGTAGTAATAAATTAGGCAGTTCTTTACAACAACGGAATCAAACTATCAGTGATACCATGTTAGCTTTAAATGCGATTGATCTCGTCCATCATCAAGGCGACGTCTTAGGTGACGCCTATGAATACTTAATCGCGCAATTTGCCAGTGATTCTGGTAAGAAGGCGGGTGAATTTTATACTCCACGGCAGGTGTCCGACATTATTGCCCAGATTGTGACTTATCAGCGCAATGCAGGTGACAACCAAGTGCGGACTATCTATGATCCAGCGGTTGGTTCCGGTTCACTGCTATTAAATGTCGGACAGCACGTGCAAGACCCCAATTTAGTGAGTTATCACGGCCAAGAATTGAACACCACGACCTATAACCTGGCCCGTATGAACCTAATGTTACATGGAGTCTCGTATGACGATATGCACTTACGCAATGGTGACACGTTAAGTAAAGATTGGCCGGTTGACGAACCTTACTTATTTGATGCGGTCGTCATGAACCCGCCCTACTCGGCACACTGGGATAACAGTGATAAACGCTTGTCTGATCCCCGTTTCCGCGACTATGGCGTCTTACCACCTAAATCTAAAGCCGACTTTGCCTTTCTGCTACACGGCTTTTATCATTTGCAGGAACACGGGACTATGGGCATTGTCTTACCCCATGGCGTGCTATTTCGGGGGGCTAAGGAGGGCAAAATCCGGCAAAAACTATTAATGGATAACCGGATTGATGCCATTATTGGGCTACCTGCCAATATTTTTCATTCCACTGGTATTCCAACGTTAATCATGATTTTAAAGAAACACAAAACCACTGACGACGTCTTGTTTATTGATGCGTCCCGGGAATTTGAAAAGGACAAGAATCAAAATAAGCTAACGGCAGCGAATATTCAAAAAATTGTGACCACTTATCAAAACCGGCAAGATGTTGATAAATATGCTCATGTGGCCTCACCGGCGGAAATCAAGGAAAATGATTATAATTTAAATATTCCGCGCTACGTTGATACGTTTGAACCGGAACCCGAGATTGATCTGAACCAAGTTAAAGCTGATCTGAAGCAACTGGACGAGGAAATCAGTCAGAATGAGCAAGCCTTTAATGAATTAGCTAGCCAGTTAGTGACCACCCAGGTTAATGACCAGTCAAAACCGGAGGCCCACAAATGAAAGATCAACAAGCTAGTTACCCGCAGTTAAGATTTAAAGGGTTTACTGATCCTTGGGAAGAGCGTAAGTTATCTAGCATCTCAGAGCGTGTTACTAGAAAAAACAAAAATAATGAGTCGACTCTTCCGCTAACAATATCTGCACAAGATGGTTTGGTAGATCAAAATGATTTTTTCAATAAGCAAGTAGCGAGTCGTGATGTTACTGGATATTTTTTAGTTAAAAATGGTGAGTTTGCATATAATAAAAGTTATTCAAATGGATATCCATGGGGCGCTATTAAGCGTTTAGATAAGTATGATATGGGCGTTCTATCGACACTTTATATAGTCTTTAGACCTACGAAAATCAATTCTCAGTTTCTAGTTTCATATTACGATACCACTAGATGGTACCGGGAGGTTTCTAAGAATGCGGCAGAAGGGGCTCGTAATCATGGGTTACTAAATATTGCACCTACTGATTTTTTTAATACTCTACTAGTTGTTCCTAAGATAGTAGATGAACAACAAAAAATCGGCTCATTTTTCAAACAGTTAGACGACACTATCGCTCTTCATCAGCGTAAGCTTGAAAAACTCCAAGAACTTAAAAAAGGGTATCTACAAAAGATGTTTTGCTGATTCTTAATTTGATCAATTTAGGATCCTATGAAACTCCATGACTTAATTTTTGTTGTGCTTGGTCAATACTTAATTCACCTGTATAATAGATTACGCAGGAAGTTTTAAGGGCGGTGGCTGTCTTTTCCCTTGCGAGGTGAGGCCCATGGGAACATGGAATAATCTTCAGGAAGGTTTCACAGTCAATGAGCGTCTTCCAGACACTCTCGTTGATGTTGCTGTTTGGCACGTTTTTAATCGCGCTCCTCAGCTATATCGACAAGCACCACAAATAAAAAAGCCGCCCTGTGTAACTTTGGTAGAGGTCACAGGACGAGCTAAAATCGTTTATTAAATTTCTGGGTCTAGAATTTTTGGTGTTGGTAGTAATCAACACTGGAGATGCTAGACCCTTTTTAGATCGAAACAGGCACACTAGTCTAAGTTCAAAAGCAACACAAAACCAAGTTAAAAACCGTTGTTCAGGATGATGGGGCTACAGAACGATGAAAGTATCAGGTTAATCTCAACGGTATCAATAAGTCCCAGAATACAAAGGTCTGGCAACATACGTTGCGCCTATTCTGGCACAAACCAATCAACAAACATTGGCCGTGCAAGTTGATTCATCAGTTTGTGATCCACGTTTCTAGATTATATTGCCTTCGAATGAACCATTAACCTGTTGGTAACCAACTCACGAATAACAGAGTGGTTAATCATCGATGGACAAATGCATTCTGGAGCTTATTAATACCGTTGAAATTGATAAATTGGGGCTTGACAAGGGTCACTTCATAACAGACGAGAAGTTCACCGAACAATTAACAGCCAATTATTGACGGTGTTCTATTTGCCCTTACTAGTTGCCATCATTCACGTTGGCGTTGCATTACCCTTTGTTCAGCGTCTGCTACGCGTCTTCGGTCTCACAAACTGGTACTTCTTCCTCAATGTCTCGCTGATTACATTAGCCATTCTGGCGCTAGTATACGTTCTTGTCTACAAACTGACCCGAAATATCTACTACCGGGTTGTTTCCGAATGACCACCATCCTCTCGATAAGAATCTCTCCCACGAACAGCTCAAAACACTGATTTCATAAGCTATTGATTAAGAATTGACCTGTATGCATTCACTGCTACCGGTCGATTTTTTTCGTGCAGCAATTCTCCATCAGGTAATTCAGGTAATTCGTCAAAGAAATATTTAGAAATCGCTTTCATAAGTGACCAGAAAATTTGTCTGGAATTATGTAGCCCAATAAATCAGACGAGGAGGATAACCCAATGAGTAGTGAGCAAGAAGTGACGCGAATGTTTATTTGCTATGTACAACAAGCCCTCAAAAATGAACGAATCAATCGGTATAAGGCCTCTCTTCGGCAAATCAAGGAAATACCACTGGAGGCCTGGATACTGGAAGAAATCGAAGATTCCTATCATCTCGATGAATTCAGGTTGACCGATGAGGAAATCGAGCATCTTGAAGACTTCATCGAAAGTGAGAAATTATCAAGAGCAGTTTCCACCCTTTCTTCGACAGATAAAACGGTCTTATATCAATATTATTATGGCGAACTCAACGACGTCGAAATTGGCAACCGTAGTGGCAAAACAAGTCAAGGAATTAATTATCGGCGTCAGCGTGCACTAAAACGAATTCGGGTAGCATACACAAACCTGTAATGGATGCGGAGGCATATTCGATGCATTACTCAGAGATTGATAACCTAGTACCGGTTATTTTAGCAGTTCAGGAGGACGACAACAACGCTATTACGCTCTTGCTTGAATTATTTGGTCGTGTTATTGACTACGAGGCCAGATACGGGCACCGGCATATTGATCCGGATTTGAGGCAAGAGCTTCAAATCAAACTGATTTACATTGCAAAGTGTTTCGATGTTGAGAAGCACCTTGCAATGTCTTCAAAAAAAATCGGTCAGAAAAAAACATAAACTTTTTTCGCCATCTCTTTCATTTCACCCCGCTTTCGTTGTCTGTATATACGAAGCGGGTTTTTATTTTCCGCCAACGTTCTTTGACAACTGAATGGCATCGTTCAGCAACGTAGGCCTCACAACGCCATGACCTCTCACGAGCGAGCGATTAACCAGTAGGCTGGATACTTGCACGTCACCCTGACGAAACAAGGGAGAGAGGCTCTCTTTAAAATCCTCGATAGCCGGTTGGAACCGGGCTGAATGATGACGAAACACGTATTGTTTTTTGCACCAGGTATTGTTGCACGTAACTTTTGGATGGTAGACTGGAGCATCGGTACGATCCGTGCTCCCCGGAAAGGAGAAGAATATGGTTCACGTGATCACGATGACGAAACACGAACTGGTTGCTCTTGGGTATGGTGCCTCACGCGCACAGGACATTATTAGACGCGCTAAGCTGCTGATGGTACGCAAAGGTGTTCCCTACTACAAAAGCCCGAAGCTCGGACGCGTACCGGTAACTGCTGTTGAAGAAATACTGGGTCTCCAAATTAGCACGCGCACGTTGGCGGAACTCGCCAAAACCATGCACTCCGAAGCAACAAAGGAGAAATAAAACATGGCTACAACTAAAGACCCAATCAAAACACGCAAGAATGGTACTTTCTACTTCCGCGCCTACCTCGGTGTTGACCCTAAAACAGGCGAGAAGATCCAGAAGCAGGTTGGTGGCTTCACGACACGTCGTGATGCACGCAAAGCCTACAAGGAAATGGTCGGTGGCAGTGTAGAGAAAGTTGTCGCGGAACGTGACCAACAACACATTCAATTCAAACAATTCTGGGAAGAATTCTTTCTTCCGTGGTACAAGAACCAAGTGAAGCCGCAAACCTACGACAGTCGGCGTTCCAGTTTGAAGCACTTCAAGATGTTTGAGCACATGTACATGGACAAGATTAAGCCGGTGGACATACAGAAATGGCAGAACCAAATGACCTGTCAAGTAAGTAAAAGTTACACTCGCTTAGTCCAATGCATGCTATCACGCGTCTTTCAACGAGCCATTGTACTCGGCTTCATGAATGAGAACCCCACCAAGACCGTCGGCAACGTTAAGAAAGTGAAGAACCAAGTGGACTTCTGGACGAAGGAAGAATTCGAGGCGGTCATTAAGACCTTCTATATCGAAGACTTCTACCAGCACTTCTGCTTCTTCACTCTCTGGTTTCTGTTTATGACTGGTATGCGCATTGGTGAAGCAACCGCCCTGCAATGGGACGACATCGACTTTGAGGAAGGCACAGTTCGGATCAACAAGACGCTGTGGTTACGCAGCTACACGAACTACTCCTTCTCCACACCGAAGACCAAAGCCAGCAATCGCACGATTCCACTGGATGCAAAAACGCTTGAGCTTCTCTCCGATTGGAAGAAAGCACAAGCGCTTAAGTGTAAAACTGATTTTGTTCTATCGTTCAACGGCGTTCCTACTCGCCGGGATCTGGTCATGCGAATCATCAAGCGGCATGCAGCTCTGGCAGGAGTCCATCGCATCCGCGTTCATGCTTTACGGCATTCACATGCTTCGCTATTGATCAGTCTGGGTGAGAACCCACTGGTGATTAAAGAACGCCTCGGCCACGAAGATATTCAGACGACGCTCGGAACTTACGGGCATTTATATCCGAATATGAACTTTGAGGCCGCCAAACGGCTGAATGGTCTAGTCGAAATTTCGACCGCTAAATCAGACGTGGCGCAGGTTCAAAACAACGGTGTTACCGCTGGACTTGCACCAGAAGTTGCACGATAGTTGCACGAGCGGGGTAGTCAGTCATCAAAACGTTGATATGTCAACGTTTATAAGCGAATTCTGTCTATTCCCACTCAATCGTTGCCGGCGGCTTGGAAGTAATATCATAAACCACCCGATTAACATTCTTAACTTCATTCACAATCCGGCTTGAGATTTCCTGTAGGACATCCCAGTTGATCCGGGCAAAGTCGGCGGTCATGCCGTCAATTGAGGTGATGGCGCGGATGCCAATGGTGTAGTCGTAGGTTCGGCCATCGCCCATGACACCGACGGATCGGAAGCCTGGTAAGACGGTAAAGTATTGCCAAATGTCCTTGTCCAAGCCATGCTTAGCGATTTCTTCACGGAGGATATAATCGGAATCGCGAACGATTTCGAGTTTATCTTCGGTGACTTCGCCGATGACGCGGATGCCGAGGCCTGGGCCAGGGAATGGTTGACGCCAGACGAGGGCGTGGGGCATGCCGAGTTTTTCGCCGAGTTCGCGGACTTCATCTTTGAAGAGCTTGTTCAGAGGTTCGATTAGCTTGAACTTGAGGTCTTCTGGCAGGCCGCCAACATTGTGGTGAGACTTGATGGTCTGGGCGGTGTCGGTACCGGATTCAACCACATCGGTGTAGAGCGTGCCTTGGGCTAAGAAATCGATGCCGTTGAGCTTGGCTGCTTCTTCATTGAAAACTTCGATGAAGTCGCGACCGATGATTTTACGTTTCTTTTCAGGATCAGTAACCCCTTTGAGGTCGCCGAGGAAGCGATCTTTGGCGTTGACCTTGATGATGTTCAGACCAAACTTGCCTTTGAGGCTTTCCATGACTTGATCAGCTTCGCCCTTACGCAGCAAGCCGTGATCAACAAAAATACTGGTCAGCTGGGTGCCGATGGCTTTGTGCAGGAGCACGCCGACTACGGATGAATCAACCCCGCCAGAAAGACCGAGGAGAACGCGCTTGTCGCCGACTTCTGCCCGAATCTTGTCGATTTGTTTGGTGATGAAGTCGTCCATGCTCCAGTTAGCTTCAGCCTTGCAGATGTCGAAGGCAAAATGGTGGAGGATTTCATGGCCATATTGCGTATTTTGAACTTCAGCATGGAATTGGATGCCGTAGAATTTACGATCATCGTCATCCATGGCACTGATTGGGCAGTTGATGCTGGTTGCGGTTCGCCGGAAGCCTTCTGGTACGCGGGTCACGAGGTCGCCGTGGCTCATCCAGACGGTTTGATCTTTTGGCAAATCGCGGAAAAGCTTGGCGCTGTCATCGGTGACTTCAATGTCCGCTTTGCCGTATTCACGGTTATCAGCCGGTTCAACATCCCCACCGAGCCGTTGTGCCATCAGCTGCATGCCATAACAGACACCCAGAATCGGAATGCCGAGCTTGAAAAGATCCTCATCAACACCTAACGCGCCTTCGTCATACACACTGTTAGGGCCGCCTGAGAAGATAATGCCTTTAGGCGCAATCTTCTTGACTTCCGCTGCCGTGATCGTATGAGGCTTTAATTCAGAGTAAATCCCAAATTCCCGGATTCGCCGGGTGATCAATTGATTATACTGACTGCCATAATCGAGGACGATGATCTTTGTTCTGGTCATTTGCCACAGTCCGCCACACTCCCTTGTTTGAATGCACTAATTTTACAGAGTTTTCACATGTCGGTCAATCACGGGTGAGAAGCCTCTCATCTAAGCGTTGCCAGCGATAAGCTTCAGAAAAGCCAGGCGTGTCCGACACTGCTAGCCAGCTGTTTTTCAACTGACTTATCAGCCATATCTTACCATTTTCGCAGCGAAACTTGGTCAATTTCATGTCCCGTTGTTTTGTGCAAAATAATATCAGCACGATTTTTGGTTGGCAGGATGTACTCATTCAGGTTCTTGAGGTTCACATCGCGCCAAACTTGCCGCGCCATTGCGAAGGCATCGGCTCGGTCGCCAATCGCGTATTGATAGTAATAGTTGTTCGGATCCGTGAAGGCCGTGTCGAGCAGGATGCCGAAACGCTCCAGATACCATTGTTCAATGAGGTCAGGATTGGCATCAACGTAAATCGAGAAATCAAAGTAGTCGCTGACGTAGATTGGCTGCTTGCTTGGCAGCTGGAGCACGTTGATCCCTTCGACAATCAGAATATCTGGTCGATCGATCAGCTCATATTCGCCTGGGACAATGTCGTAAATCTGGTGGCTATACTTTGGTGCACGCAAAGCGCCGCTCGCATTTTTGACGTTGTTCATGAAATGGATTAAAAGTTCCATATCATAGCTTTCAGGGAAGCCTTTACGATCAAGAATTCCCCGACGTTCTAACTCAGCATTAGGATATAAAAAGCCGTCTGTCGTCATCTGTTGCACGCGTTTTTCCGGATAAGCCCGGCTCAGCAACAGTTGCAGCAAGCGCGCGGTGGTGCTTTTACCAACTGCCACCGATCCAGCAATACCAATAATGAATGGTGTGTGTGGATTTCGTTGCATCCCTAAAAAGCGGCTCAAGGTGAACATATCGCCTTGATAATCCTCATAGCGGATGTGAATCAGGTGTCGCAATGGTGAGTAGATCATTTTGACATCATCAAGACTGATTTCATCATTCAATGATCGCAACTGCGCCAACTCTTCATCAGTGACATTGGTGAAGTTCTGGGAATGGAATTGCGACCATTCTGCACGATCAAATTTATAGTAATTCATTTCGGATTGCATAACTTACCGTTTCCTTGCGTTTAATGTTCTCATTTTAGCATAGAAAGCCCCAGTTGTTCGGCCAATCCTTTTCTTGACAACAAAGAAAAAAATCTTCACAATCAACCTATCAAAACGACGCGATGCCAGCTCGAACACTGACGGAGGTGCCAGCAATGCTTGAACTAGTAGGCGAGTTTCTTCTTTCCTTTTTCATTGAACCGATTTTAGATGGCGTAATTGCCCCACTTTTAGCGCCCACTTTTAAACAAGAAAGTTCCTTACGAACTAATTCAATCAGACTGGTCATCACACTCATCCTTAATAGCGCGATTGCAGGCGGTGGCGGCTGGTTGTTGTTCGAATCCGCGACGACCTCACCAGTTTCAGGGGCGGCGATCATTGTCGGACTAAGCATTTTCTCGCTTGGCTTCGTCTTAATCGTGCGTGCTATCATCAAATATGGGGCTTACATCCGCGAGTTGCGTCATATTCGGACGGCCAAGCGTGATGCCGAAAAGCCTTATCAGGAACTTTAACATTGAGGGAGTATACATTTGCCTAACATCCAAGGAGGCACGCTGAATGCTTAACCAAATTGGAAAATTTATTTTATCGATTTTGCTGGCCCTTTTCCTCGTGCCAACATTCCGCCGCAGTCCATCCCCGTTTTGGTACTGGGCATGGTATGTGTTACTGGTCATTTTTTGTGTCAGTGGTACTGGCTTTGGTATCTGGCTGCTTGTCCTCGCGCGGTTTCGCACCACGGCCGGCATTATCGTCTTTGTTGGCATCTTATTGATAGTGTTGATGCCACTCTTCTTAATTCGCGCGACCACCCAATTTAATCGGTATCGCCATCGTAGTCAAAAATAGGCAAACAAAGAGCGCTCTTCATCGAGCGCTTTTTGTCTGCCTTCAATTGGTGCCAGTCATCACCTAGTCGTGCAAGGTGAACTGTAACTTCATTTTTGGCGCTGCTGCCGCCACCATTTGACCTAACAACTCATTGCTGTTGGCCATGGCGATCGTTGCCATCTGCTCATTGGCAGCTGTCAGATGATCGGCAATATCCTTGGCATCTTTGACAGCTTCATCAGTTGTGAGCTGCAAGTGCCGGCAAGCGGCGACTGTTTTTTGTTCAAAAACATCTTCCTGATCCTTAAATAACGAAAAGTCGTAGTCACCAAACGTTGCTAACAGGTTGCTTAGCCAGTACATTTTCGTCACATCGAACTTGTCGCCGGTTTCGCGGTATGCTGCTGGTGTGTCATTGACATTAGCGTAAAACGGCACAACGGCATTAAAGGTGTTCGGGCCAAATGCCAACCAGTGAATGCCGGCAACTGCAGCTGGCACATTGTTGCGAATCTGCAAAATGTGAAGTTCCTGATTACGGTTGATGCCGATTGGCCGATAAAGCTTCTTCTGTGCTGGCGTGCCTGTCGTGCCGTAAACATCGTATGGCGTATTTTCATAGTGGGAACTTTCCACAAACTTCACGTCTTCGATGCTGATTTTTTTGCTAGTCCGGCAAATGAATGGCAGATCCTGATCGATCGGTGTCGTATCGAATTCAGGGTTGAAGTATTTCTGACCGTACCAAGCACGTGGGTTGTTGTAACGGGTATCCTTGATCGTAGCGGAGCCGAAAATGTGGCGCAAGTTGTACCCTTCCGCATCTGGATTGAGGTGATAGGTTTCAATCAGATCGCGCAGATCGGCACTACTCATCGTGTCATCGCTAGCAAAATCGAAATCGGTGATATTGAAGCGGTTCGGCGCCACCACATAGGCATCGTCGGGAATTCGGATGGCTGCCCAATGATGACCGCCAATACTTTCAAAGTACCAAACCTCATCTTTGTCAGCAAATGCGATCCCGTTGCTTTCGTATGTGCCATATTGTTCAAGCAAACTGCCCAAGCGTTGAACCCCGTCCCGCGCGCTATGAATGTATGGTAGAACGATCGTTGGCATGTCTTCTTCGCCAATCCCCGCTGCCACCAGCGGATCAACACCAAGGACACGGCTATTGGTTGTAATCGTTTCGGTTGAGGTCATGGCAATATTTTCGCTATTAATCCCTGCTGCCGCCCAGATACCGTGGCCGTCTTCTGCTTCCGGGGTGGCCGTGTAGCCCAAGGGATCGGCTGGCAAATCAATCGCGAACTTGCTGAGCACGGATTGATAGTGACGCGGCTGATCTTCAGGTTTCACGTACACGAATTTCTGCGGATGCAATGGTGACTCACCGTCTTCGTTTCGGGCAATGATCGTGGAGCCATCAATTGAAGCTTTCTTGCCAACAAGCACCGTGGTACATGAACCGACATATCGTTTTGCCAAAATAATCGTCCTTCTTTCAAAATGAATCCGCATATGTGCAGCACTGTGCGGGAGTTGATTTATGGTTTACTTTACCGCGCGAAAACAGGTTTGCCAAGCGTGCCCGAAAACAAGTAACAAAAATAGCCATCCCTAAAGTTTAACCGCCTTGGGATGGCTATTTGTAAATTCAGAGCCGCTGTTGACGGCGTTGTTGGTTCATAGAGGCTAGCGACTGGAAAACGGTAGCCTTTTTA
>OLOA01002217.1_pt1 | contig 17954 bp, 21 predicted proteins | sample 1672201 | NCBI WGS metagenome assembly OLOA01 (sample SAMEA3136658, study PRJEB25190) | human gut metagenome
GTAGACGGCAAGGACGGTGCATCTGGCAAAGACGGCAATACGCCATTCATCGGTGAGAACGGAAATTGGTGGATCGGTGGCACTGACACCGGCGTAAAGGCCACCGGCGAAAAGGGCGAAAAAGGTGACACTGGCGCCAACGGTAAAGACGGATCATGCGTCGGATACTTTTCCGCGCACGGTGAAACTAATAGTTGGGGGAAACTTCCGCTTGTTGTGAAAAAAGAGAGCGGAGGCTTGATCTCCTATAACTCCTCCAACAACACCATCACGCTTTCCAAGGGTCATACTTACAGTCTGGTGTTCAGCGGAACGGTTGCAGTCAGTGCCAACGGCGATGATAGAACTTGCGTGGTTGCCCTTGCCGATGGATACAGCAACGATATAGGACTGGACACTCAAATCAGCACGATCATACCGAAGAATGGACAGACCGCAAGACTGACCGTGGCGTATAACACTATATACACGGCTGAGGAGAACATTGTCCTGACATTTCAGTATATAAATATGATGTCTATGTATACTGATTTTGGAGGCAGTCGGTACAATATAACGATCATCGCACTTAACTGAGGCGAAATGCGCGAAAACGAAGGCAACGAGAAAAGAAAATGCGATTGGCAAACATTCTGCTGTTTCAATGTATATAGAGGGAAAAAGATATTTATATCCTCTAACATATTCGGCTCCATTAATTTTGATGTGGCTAATGTATGTGGTAGGTTTTAAAAATAAAGATACTCATGAATTAAATGATAGTCATAATAATCATGAAATAAACAATTAGTAAGTTTAGATTCAAGGTAAAATATACATTCCCTGTGGCGTAGGAAATACGGACGGTTTTTATATTTGTGGTATCAGTGAAAAGCATTGTAGCGAGGCCCCTACTGTTTTTGCCTTGGTTTATAACTATCTGATTAGAAATAGCTGCATCACACTAGAGGACTATCCCCATTATCTGAACACCATATCCACTACATTCCAAATAAATTATCAGCGCGTTTTCCGGTTGATGATGATTATTCTTCAGCTGATAAAGAACGGTATGGTTGGTCGGAAACTTGATTTAATTTACTCCGGCAAGGATGAAGAACTGGACATAGCCATTGCGATCATCAATGATTATGTTGCGCGCTTTTTGAGACTTATGCGAGTCAGTAAGAAGTGCGTCCTCGAAAGAACTGCCCAAAGCAAAAATGCAATTATAATCTCTCTTGATAAGAAGATCAATGGTGTCTACATTGAGTAAAACAAAGTTCCTTGCAATGCCAGAGAGTTTTGGCTCGGGGAAAAGATCAATTACCAGATTGATACCGACTTGCTTCCGGACCTTGAGTATTTGCTTGGAGAAATTTCTCCCTTTGATACCTTCAAAGAAGGACAGTTCATTGCTTTGAAAAACATGCTGGGAACAAATGACCATTCCATTTGTATTATGCCCACGGGCAGCGGAAAGTCCTTGATTTTCTACTTTGCATCGTTATTGCAGCCTCTGCCCATGTTTATTCTTGCCCCGACAGAGATTCTGATTGACGATCAGATTAGAAACCTAAAGAAGTTTCATCACATATATAATGTATCTCATCTGAAACTGACAACCGACAATGATTTCAGTAAATTTGAGATGCGAAACAGTTTGATGTACCTTACCCCTACCACTTTCCAGAATAGGCACTTGTTGGTGAAGTGCCAGTACATCAATAGCGGACATAACCTCATCATGAATGAGCAGTCTCGAATACTGCAGGAAATCAAGGTAGCATTTCCAAGCACTCCATAGCTTTGATGAAATGATTGAGAGAGTATGCGAGGTCGTAGGTGAGCAAATTCAAAGGAACGAACGAACCTTTGTTTTTACTAAGAATGATGAGATTTCCTTCCAAGTTGCCCAAGCGATTGGCTATGAGGCGGATGTTTTCCAAAAAGAAAACACATACGCTTACCATTTGTTTGCAGATGAGAAGTGTAAGGTATTGGTTGTAAGTGAAGAGCTTGGTATTGGTATCAACTTGTCGAATATTCAAAACATCATCCACTTCGGTCTGCCTGTTTCAAAGAATGAATTTGTCCAAGAGATTGGATAGGATCGGATCAACGAAGAAAGGCAAATGGATTCTGAAGGAGTGATGGTACATATGGGGATACCGGATATGTTTCAGCCTTCATAAGGCAATCTTTTGGCGCACTAAGTAATCTAAACAATGTTCTTGAAACAGTCGCATTGATTTTATTCCAGTATTTATAATAGCAGGAGCTCCGAGTCGGAGTTCCTGCTATTATTCATTTGTTTCTATTCGTAATTTCATAACCGCGGCAGAGGGTGATAATTATGAATAATCCGGATGTTTATGACATATCTTATATTTCTCAAATACGGAAGGTAGTGTTATTATTACAGATAATTCCAAAGAATCGAAACGTAAAGATTGTGAGAGCTCCTTCGGACACTCTATATTTTCCCTAGTGGGAGAATGGTGATAGGTCATAATATGTTTACTAATACCGGCCGGTGGATTGGCTACCACCATCAGAAGAGAAAGAGGAGAGATTATGAAACTTAAAACAATCGGATATTACAAAGAAATGCCTCATGGGCAGGTGACCGACCCTTGTATGGAGGAGTTCATCAATCAGGAAGATGTTGAACAGGCTGAGATGATCTGTAATTATTTAAGAAACGGGTCAGCACTAATTGTGAGTCCGGGAGAGACTGTTGATATATTACATCCTGAAAAGGGATTTTCCGGAACAGCGACAGCATATACGGATGGAACATGGGTATGGCCCGGTGATTTGGCTTACTATGTTGAATCGTATTTGCTGAAAATTCCTGAGGAGTTCCGTCGGACAATGATACAAAACAAGTGGCGTAACCCGGTAGCCGGTATGGATTTCGCAAAAGAATCCATAGAAATTAATGGGATTCAAATGTTTTAATTAAGGCGAGTATAGCCTTAGGCCGATTCTGTGGGATACTTCCATGGAGTCGGACTTCTTTTTTTGAAAGATTTAAGTATATTTAATAAGATACACGTGGAAAGTATGTCCAAACCATTAAGGAGTCATTGATGGTAAAGAAGAAAATTAAGGTTTATATCTATACCCGCGTTTCGACCACGATGCAGATCGATGGCTATTCTCTGGATGTGCAGCGCACCCGCATGCGGGACTTTGCGGAATTAATCATAGTTTAAATGCTGCGAGTGAGGCAAAGCAAAATTAAACACGAAGTGCTAACATCAGATGGGGCATCAAACAAAGAGCCGGTAACGGCAGTTTGTTTTTTTATCGTAGGAAATGCTATGGCTATGATAATGATTTTTATTTATAAGTCTTGGAGGGATAATTATTGATTTTGTGGACAATTCAGCCTATTGAGGTGTATAAACTGATTCAGGAAAAAGGAGTATACCGATGTGATTTTGAGAAGTCGGATTTTAACGACTTTAGGGATAAATATGACTGGTTGGTTCGAAAGATGAAAAGCAAAATAGGCAATCCTCCGGAAGGAGTTTCATATCCGGTATGGGCGTGGTATATGAAAAACGGAGTCAGAAAAAAGCCGGATCTTCGAAGTGAAAGATGGAATAACGGATGGAAGGGAGAGCGATTTGCCTGCATGGAAATTGATGTCTCCGACGACCGTGTAGTAATCTCGGATTTTGACGAATGGAGTTTAATACTGCTTAACGGTCTTTTGTCAAACTCTGAGGAAGAGGGTATTAAACTTGAAAATGAATACAACAGTTTGTCGGAAAAGAACAAAAAAGCTTTTATTGATAAAAATTGGGAAAGAGTGTTTGAAATTGTAAATTTGAATAACGGTTGGACTTTAAGAGGTTATATGATACAGGCCACGTTTTGGGAACTGCGTAAAGAGGATATCAGATCGGTTCGTTTTTTTACATCTGCAGTTACAAAGCCGGATTATCTGACATAGCACATGAAAAGAATTTTCCCAAGGATTTGGAGAATGCTTATATGATAGGACAAAAGTTGAGTTTAATTTAAAAATATTTATAATCAGAACTAAAGCACAGAGGAGAGCGGTAATGAAAAGAATTATGGTTTTAAATGGTTCGTCACGTCCGAATGCATTTACAGATGCATTAATTCGCTCCTTTAAAGCAGGTGCCGAATCACAGGGCCATGAAGTTGAGGTGATGGAATTACGAAGCATGCATATTCATCCGTGTATCGGATGTTTGCACGGCGGAAAAGACTTTGACAAACCGTGTACGCAGTCAGATGATATGGACAGAATTTATTCCTTATACAGAAAATCCGATGTTATCGTATTTGCAACGCCTTTGTTTTTCTGGTCTTACAGCGGACTTCTTAAAAATGCCATGGATCGCATGTGGGCATTAGCCGAATGTAATCATGATACATTGCACGGAAATAATAAAAGCGGAGCTCTTTTGACGGCAGCCGGAGGAAGTCACCCGGAACAGTTATTAATGCATTTTGATTATCTTATGACACGATTGTCCTGGACCAATATAGGGAAAGTGGTTCTTGAGCATACTGACGATTTGGATATTCACAACCTTGCACCGAATGCGGAAGCGTTTGATTTAGGGGCATCGATTTGTTGAACAGTATCATAATTATAAAACCGAAAGCAAAATCCGACAGAATAACGTCTGTTGTTATAAAAATTTATATACGGAATGAGAGAATAAGCTGTATAATGTCTAATTATTATATAAAGGAGAACAAACCATGAAGAATGCGGTCAGATACTATTCAAGAACGGGAAATACCAAAGTCGCCGCTGAGGCAATAGCAAAAGCAATTAATGAGGAAGCGGTATCTGTTGATTCGCCGGAGGCACCTGTCAGAGAGCATGTCGATGTTTTATTCATCGGAGGCGCTTTGTATGCCTATGGAATAGATAAGCATTTGAAAAAGTTTGTTGCGGGACTTAAGAAGGAAAATGTCGGAAAAGCGGTTGTGTTTTCCACATCTTGGATCTCAAAGCATGCGATTAAAGTTTTGAAGGATGCACTGAATCGTAAGGGAATACCTGTTGAGGATGAAACATTTTATTTCAGAGGAAAGCCGGGAGAGAAGCAGTTGCATGAAGCAGTACGTAAAGTAAGACAAATCTGCGGACAGTGATTTTTCGGACTGTATCGACAAACTTTCAGAAGAAGTTTGCGAATAGACGTAAGAATCAGCGGAAAATTTATGCCGCAGTTACGACGATATGATTATAAAAAATTAAATATATAAATAAAGACTTAAATGGAGTGCAGTTCTCTTTTTAAGTCTTTATTTGTGTATGTGAATTTTTAATTATAATTAAAAGCATTGTGTTATTATTTAACCAATATATTAATCAAGAAGACAAACAATGAATTATATTACTCTGTCGGAGCACTATCGCAGGCGCTTCGGACGTAAAGTTTACAAACTGTCACTTCAATCCGGATGCAGCTGTCCAAATAGGGACGGAAATATAGGATTCGGAGGGTGTATATTTTGTTCCGAGGGAGGAAGCGGTGATTTTGCCGCTCCGCTGCTTCCCATAGAGGAGCAGATTCAAATTGCAAAACATCGTGTAGAGCATAAGCTGCCGAAAGATAAAAGCGGTCGCTATATCGCATATTTTCAATCTTATACAAATACCTACGGCGATGTGAAAAGGCTGAGCATGTTATACCGGAAAACACTTTCATTTCCGGAAATAGTGGGAATATCCATAGGGACAAGACCGGACTGTCTGCCTGAAGAAATGCTCGACATGTTAAGCGAATTAAATACCATAAAGCCGGTAACCGTGGAGTTGGGACTTCAAACCGTCCATAATAAAACTGCAGAGAAGATTCACAGGGGTTATAATACGGATGTATTTGAAAAAGCATATAAAAGCCTGACCTTACGGGGAATAGAAGTTGTTGTGCATGTTATTTTGGGACTTCCCGGGGAAAATATCGCCGACATGCTTGATACGATTGATTATCTGGCGGAGTTAAAGCCCGTGCTTCCCGGCATAAAGTTACAGCTTTTACATATACTTAAAGGCACGGCACTTGCGGCAGAATATTCCAAAAATCATTTTCCGATATTTACAATGGATGAATATACGGATCTGGTAGTTGAATGTATACGCCGTTTACCGGAAGAAACCGTTATTCATCGAATGACGGGAGACGGACCCAAAAGCCTTTTAATTGCTCCGGAATGGAGCGGAGACAAGAAACGTGTGCTTAATATGCTAAACAGGAAGCTGAGAGAAGCAGAACGGTAAGTATGTACGATTAATATTGTATGCGGAACATAATCTCATATATACTAAGGAACATATGAGTAACTGTGAAAACATGGAGTAGAAAAAATGTCAGATACAACAAAAAGAGCTTTGGAAACGTCTCTTAAAAACTTATTGCTTAAGAAACCTGTAAATAAGATTACGATTAATGATATTACGGAGGATTGCGGCGTAAATCGCGCAACCTTTTATTATCATTTTAAAGATATTTACGACTTGATTGAATAGTCATGTGAAGAAGACTCCCGTAAGGCGGCTGACGGCAATACCACATATGAAACGTGGCAGCAGGGATTACTTAACATTTTTCATGCGGTAGAGGAGAATAAACCCTTTATTTTGAATATTTACCGACATGTCAGTCAGGAATAGATTGTCAGATATTTATACAGAGTTGTCTATCAACTGATCATAGATGTTGTGGAAGAGTGCGCCGAAGGAATGAGCGTACGGGAAGAAGACAAGAAATTTATTGCCGACTTTTATAAATATGCTTTTGTGGGAATCATGCTTGAGTGGATAAGTCATAACATGAGTCAACCTCCGGAAAAGATAGTTGAAAGACTCAGCGATTTGATTGACGGAGACATCAACAGAATGTTGGAAAAATACAGGACGGACAAACCCCGCATATAATATTAATACACAACATATATGTGAAAATGACAAAAATTTCAACAAAGAGGCGTTGCTATCAAATGTTTCGATAGCGGCGTCTCTTTGTTGATTGTAGAAAGAATTTCGGAAAGCTACACTGTATTCGTATTTAAAGGTATGACGTAAAAACAAAGGAGGTACTGTTATGTATTATTCAAGCGGAAATTATGAGGCTTTTGCACGTCCAAAGAAACCTGAAGGAGTGGATCATAAATCTGCGTATTTTATAGGAACGGGACTTGCGGCGTTGTCGGCGGCGTGCTTCTTGATAAGAGACGCACAGATGCCGGGAAAGAATATTCATTTCTTTGAACGTGATCCGATTGCGGGCGGAGCCTGTGACGGCTGGAATTATCCGGAAATCGGATATGTAATGCGCGGCGGAAGAGAAATGGATAACCATTTTGAGGTTATGTGGGATTTGTTCCATTCCATCCATAGAAACGGAAGGAGTCAGTGTGCTGGATGAGTATTATTGGCTCAATAAGGAAGATCCCAACTTTTCACTTTGCCGTGTGACGGAAAAACAGGGTCAAAACGCTCATACGGACGGAAAGTTTTGCTTAAGCGATAAAGCAGCCATGCAGCTTACACATTTAATTTTTACTCCTGACGAATTTCTTGAGGGAAAGAGAATTACGGATGTTTGTGATGAAGAGGTGTTAAACAGCAATTTCTGGACATATTGGCGCACGATGTTCGCATTCTACGACTGTAACAGCGCACTTGAAATGAAGAGATATATGCAGAGATATATCCATCACATTGACGGTTTGCCTGACCTTAAAGCACTTCGTTTCACAAAATATAACCAGTATGAGTCCATGATACTTCCGATGGTGCATTATTTGGAAGAACACGGCGCGCAGTTCCATTTCAATACTCAGGTGACGGACGTTCGTTTCGATATTCATGACGGCAAAAAAACGGCAAAACGCGTTGAATTGCTTTCGGAAGGCAATAAAGAGTATTTGGATTTGACAGAAGATGATTACCTGTTTATCACAAACGGCAGCAATGTAGAAAATTCTTCTATCGGAGGACAGGACAAGACATGTGAATTTATCAAAGAAGTTCGCCCCGGCGGTTCATTTGACCTGTGGAGCAAGATTGCCGAGCAGGATTCTTCATTCGGACATCCTGAGAAGTTCTATGGCAATCCGGAAGAATGTAACTGGATGGGAGTAACCGTAAATACTTTGGATGATAAAATTCTTCCGTATATCAAAAACATATGCCAGCGCGATCCGCTTTCAGGCAAGGTCGTAACGGGAGGAATTGTTACCGCAAGAGATTCCGGATGGCTTCTCAGCTGGACAATCAACAGACAGCCACAGTTCCATTCACAGCCTAAGGATCAGTGCCTTGTATGGCTTTACGGACTTCATACCAACCGTCCAGGTGATTATGTTAAAAAGAACATGAGAGACTGTACCGGAAAGGAAATATGCATGGAATGGCTGTATCACATCGGAGTTCCGGTTGATCAGATTGAAACGCTTGCCGAACACAGCGCAAAAACAATTCCGGTTATGATGCCTTTTGCCAGCGCATATTTCATGCCGCGTTCCGCAGGAGACAGACCTGATGTTGTTCCGGAAGGCGCCGTTAACTTTGCTTTCATAGGTAACTTTGCCGAAGTTCCGAGAGATACGGTATTTACCACGGAATATTCCATGAGAACCGCAATGGTAGCGGTATATACCCTTTTGAACGTGGATAGGGGAGTTCCTGAGGTTTGGGGAAGTATCTATGATATACGAGACCTGTTGAAGGCAACAATCAGTATGCGTGACGGAAGACCTCTTACAGAGATGAAAATGGGGCTTAAAGAGAAAATTGCGGTACATAAAGCTCTTGATTTTATCAAGGATACGGATATTGAGAAATTATTAAAGGAATACAATGTAATATAATGTGAATAAATTGTAATAAAAATAATCCGACATTTGTAATTGACGGCATAGCTTACACACGGCTGTAGGTTATGCCGTTTTTTACATTCGGAATATTAACAGAAATAATTAAGTTTTGGCAGATACATAAAAATTAACAAATTTATACTATAATAAAGCTACATCACTGACACAGACATTAGGAAGATTAAATAATATGATATATTCAGAAAAAGTAAACGTCAGATATATACCGTGAGGAACGGAGTATTGGTAATATTCATAACGAAATACTATATGGAGCAGCGGAAATGAAAAATAAAAGCGGAAGGGAGGTCAGGTAAACAGGTGGAAAAGTTAATAGACATCAGGATTATACCTGTAGCGCCTCTTATTAATCTCCTTATTCAGGATAAATCCACAAAGAAGAATATTATATGGGCAACGGATACTTATGAATCTCTTGGTCACGGATTTACGGATAAAGAGCATATGGACAAGAACCTTCTTTTGCAGCATGCGGAGATTATCAAACCTCGAATTCTAAAGTCGCAGGAAGCTCAGGCAGCCCGTACACGAAAAAAAGCGGAAGTCTTTACTCCTGCATGGCTGTGCAATCAGATGAATAATTACTGTGATGAAGAATGGTTTGGCAGAAAAGCGGTTTTTAATCTGGAAAAAGATAATCACACATGGGAAGCGATTGAAGATCCTATTACGTTTCCTAAGAATAAGACATGGAAACAATACATAGATTCAAGACGGCTGGAAATTACATGTGGGGAGGCACCGTATTTAGTATCCCGTTATGATGCTTCTACCGGAGAATTTATCGTTCCGACGAACCGCAGAATAGGGCAGCTTGATCGAAAACTAAGAGTAGTGAATGAAAACACCACAGAGTACGACGATTGGATAAAATGGTCAATTAGGGCGTTTGAGTCTTGCTACGGATATGAATATCAGGGGGATAACCTGCTGATTGCACGGATTAACTTGTTGCTTACATTTATTGACTATTATAAGGAGCGCTGGGAAAATGACCCGGATGAAAAGCTGTTGCGACAGATTACGAATAAGATTGTGTGGAATATATGGCAGATGGACGGTCTGAAAGATACTGTTCCGCATGGAAAGCCATACGAAGAGTTCTGTCAGATGACAATCTTTGATATGTTGTCGGACACGGTGGAAGAAGAGGAAAAACCGGAGGTTGTACCGTGCAGAATATATAACTGGAGAAAAGGTAACTCCGTTATTTTTAAGAAGCTGAAGGAGAACTGATTATGTCAGACGAAAAAACCAATAAACTTGTATCCAATAATGCAGAATACACGGATTTACTTCAGAACATTGGGATAGCGTTAAATAATGGCAGGCAGAAAGCGGTTAATCAGGTCAACCGGGCCATTGTCGAAACAAATTGGAATATTGGCAGATATATCGTTGAATATGAACAGGCAGGACATGAGAAAGCAGAATATGGTTCAGAAATTTTAAAGCGGCTGTCTCATGATTTGATCGAAAGATATGGAAAAGGCTTCGGAATGAGCAATGTGAATAAAATGCGCAAGCTCTATCTTACTTTTCCGATTTTGCAGACACTGTCTGCAAAATTAAGCTGGAGCCATTATGTAGAGCTGCTCAAAATTAATGATCCACAAGAACGATCCTTTTATATGCATGAATGCGAACAAAACAACTGGGGCGTAAGAGAACTGAAACGTCAGATGAACAGTATGCTCTTTCAGCGTCTGGCTCTCAGCAAAAATAAAGAGGAAGTTATGATGCTGGCAGAAAAGGGCCAGATTATTGAAAAGCCGGAAGATGTTGTTAAGGATCCATATGTATTTGAATTTGTTGGGCTTCCGGAATTACCTGTTTATAAAGAAGGCGATTTGGAGAAAGCACTGATAGATAATCTTAGTCAATTTCTTCTGGAACTTGGCAAGGGTTTTACTTATGTCGGCAGACAACAGCGCATAAATATCGGCGGTAGGATTTTTAAAATTGATCTCGTATTTTATCACCGTATTCTAAAATGCTTTGTTCTGATTGATTTGAAACGTGGCGAAGTACAGCATGAAGACATCGGACAAATGAATTTATATCTCAATTACTATAGAGAAGAAATGAATACGCCCGGGGATACAGAACCAATTGGCATTGTTATGGGTGCTTATGAAGATAAACTGATGGTGAAATATGCCACACAGAATATTTCTAATCAGCTATTTGTCAGCCGCTATCAGCTCTATCTTCCTGACAAAGGCCAGTTAGAAAATGAAATCCGTAGATTTATGGATGCTGATGCTGCAAGGGAGAACTAATTATGGGAAAGAAATTGTTTGATTATGTGATAGGGAATCCACCGTATAACGAGAATTTTGAAAACTCTGGAGATAATGGAAATTTTGCAAAACCTGTATACAATCAATTCATGGATGCTGTAGATGGTATTGCGGAAAAGGTAGAGCTAATTCATCCTGCTCGATTCCTTTTTAATGCAGGCTCCACTCCAAAAGCATGGAATGAAAAAATGTTGAATGATCCCCATTTTAAGATTTTGTCCTATGAAGCGGATAGCTCTAAGGTTTTTTCGAATACAGATATCAAGGGCGGTGTTGCTATCTCTTATTGGAGTGTTAACGAGGACTTTGGAGCAATTGGCACATTTACCGCATTTTCGGAACTTAACAGTATTATCAAAAAAATAAAATCGGTGAAAGCAGAATCTTTATCTGAGATAGTTTCTGGCAGAGGTGTCTACAGGTTATCTGACAAGGCATTAAAGGAATTTCCCAAAATAGAACAATTACAGTCCAATGGACATAAAAAAGATGTTGGTTCTGGAGCATTTCGCGTTTTGGACAAAGTTGTATTTTTTAAAGAGAAACCGGATGATGGATATGAGTATGTTAAGTTTTTAGGGCTCACCTCGAATAAAAGGGTCTATCATTATGGAAGAAAGGTCTTTATTGACTGCCCCGATAATTTTTATAAGTATAAGGTGTTTATACCCAAATCAAACGGTTCTGGAGCGTTAGGAGAAGTGTTGAGTACACCCCTAATCGGGGAACCCCTAATCGGGGCAACTGAAACCTTCTTATCTGTTGGTAGCTTTGAAACTTTATTTGAAGCAGAAGCGTGCTTAAAATATATTAAATCTAAGTTTGCTAGGGTAATGCTTGGTGTTCTTAAAGTTACACAAGATAATACAAAATCCAAGTGGAAATACGTTCCTCTCCAAGATTTCACTCCCTCTTCCGACATCGACTGGTCAAAATCTGTCCACGAGATTGACTTACAGCTTTACCGTAAGTACGGTCTGGATGAGGACGAGATTAACTTTATCGAAACGCATGTAAAGGAGATGACATAATGGCAGGAATTAAAATCAACACGACCACAAAGGTCACTCCGCAGTGCTATGCATATACTACTCCGGGAGTGCCGAAGCACGACGGCTGGACAAAAATCGGTTTTACGGAGAGGGATGTTGAGACCCGTATTAACGAGCAGACGCATACTGTTGGAGTGGAACACAAAACGTGGTGGCATCTGCGTGCCGCTTATATGACAGAACCATTCGGTACGTTTACGGACAAAGACTTTCATGCGTATCTTAAGAAACTGGGGATTGATCGTGAGAAAGGAACGGAGTGGTTCAGGATTGAGCCGAATGCCGCACGTGGAAATTTTGTGGATTTCACACAGAATCATGGCGTGGTATCAGAAAGTGATGCTGATGCAGTGATCCCGTATAAACTTCGGGATGAACAGAGTGATGCGGTGCAGTCTGCGTATGATTATTTCAAGTCCCATGAGAAGGGCGAATTCTTGTGGAATTGCAAGCCGCGGTTTGGAAAAACGCTCTCTGCGTATGACCTCTGCAGACGGCTTGCGGTTACCAATGTTCTTATTGTGACCAATCGCCCGGCAATTGCCAATTCATGGTATCAGGATTACGAGACATTTTTTGGCCCGCAGTCCGGATACCTTTTTGTCAGCACAGTAGACGGGATCAAAGACCGGAAATATGTACTTAGCCGTCAGGAGCATCTGGATAAATTGAGTGCACCCCGAGCCAATATTAAAGGCTGTATCGAATTTGTCAGCCTGCAGGATTTGAAGGGATCCATCTACTTTGGCGGAAGATTTGAAAAGCTCTCAGAAGTCAGCGCAGAAAAAGGCTTGACTTGGGATATTCTGATTATTGACGAGGCACATGAAGGGGTAGATACCTACAAGACCGATACAGCATTTAATCACATCAACCGGAAATACACGCTTCACCTTTCCGGAACGCCGTTTAAAGCTCTGGCCAATGACAAATTTCCCGAAGATGCCATCTATAACTGGACCTATGCGGATGAGCAGAAGAAAAAGCGTGACTGGGACAACTCCAGCGAACTGGAAAATCCTTATGAGAATCTGCCACGTCTGTCGCTCTTCACGTACCAGATGTCTGACATTATCCGAGACAAGGTGCGGCAGGGAATCGAGCTTGCTGATAACGATATTGAAGAGTATGCATTCGATTTGAATGAATTTTTCAAAACAAATGAGTCCGGGAAGTTTGTCCATGACGCGGATGTAGACAAGTTTCTTGATGCACTGACGACCCAGGATAAGTTCCCATTCTCCACGCCGGAGCTTAGAAATGAGTTGAAGCACACGTTCTGGCTTTTAAATCGCGTGGCAAGTGCAAAGGCGCTTGCAAAGAAGCTGGAGCTGCATCCGGTTTTCAAAGACTATGAAGTGATTCTCGCGGCTGGCGACGGGAAGCTCGACGATGACGACGAAAATGAAAAGTCTTTTGACAAGGTGACGAAGGCCATCAAGACCTATGACAAAACCATTACCTTGTCCGTCGGACAGCTTACAACCGGCGTGACGATTCCTGAATGGACGGCGGTTATGATGCTTTCCAATATGTCAAGTCCGTCTCTCTATATGCAGGCAGCTTTCCGTGCACAGAATCCGTGCCTTTTTACAGACGGTCAGGGAAATAGTTATCGTAAGAAGAATTCCTATGTCTTCGACTTTGATCCGGCAAGAACGTTGACGATTTTTGAAAAATTTGCAAACGACCTTATTCCGAAAACTTCCGGTGACAAGGGCGGCTTTGACCGGCGTAAGGAACATGTACGAGAGCTTTTGAATTTTTTTCCGGTATACGGAGAAGACGATCGGGGTTCCATGATTGAACTGGATGCAGAGTCTGTACTTACGGTTCCGCGTCATATTCACGCAAAGGAAGTTGTAGAGCGCAGATTTATGTCTAATTTCCTGTTTACCAATATTTCAGGTATCTTCGGAGCACCGAAAGAAATTATTGATATTATCAATAATATGCAGGCATTGGAGGAACCGAAAAAGCTGAATCCGGTAAAGGTGGATGAGTACACAACAGCTGACCTTAAATTAAATGACAACGGAGATGTTGAGATTCCGCATGATATGGTAATCGGTACAGCCGCCGATTTTTTTGGGGATAAAGTCTACAGTGATGTGGATAATCGGCTTACACAGGCAGTCTCTGACATTAAAGAACAGTATGGCAAAAATCCTGATTCGAAGCGGGATGAACTTGCTGAATTACGTGAAAGGTTTTCAAAGCCAATCGCAGGTACGCTGATTGAAACCGCTCGGCAGCAATACGGCAGTGAATTAAGGAAATCAACGCAAAATCATTTGGAGCGTAAAATTCAGGAGACAACGGATATTGTTGTAGATCGTGAGTACGGTAATTATAAAATCCGTAATAATCAACTTGAAAATGAACGGAATGATAAAATTTCAGAGTCTCAGAAGTCAGGAGCATCCATGTCGGATATTTCTCGTTTGGATGAGGAATATGAAAAACGAAGAAGTGAAGGCTATAAACAGATGGTGGAGAATATCCATAAGAAGCTGAACAGTGAAGATACCGTCAAAAAAGCTGCTGAAATAATTGTTGAAACAGTTGAAACAGAAAAGCTGAATAATGAAAAAGACTCCATTGAGGGAAATATTCGTGATCACCTGCGCGGATTCTCTCGTACCATCCCGGCATTCTTAATGGCTTATGGCAATGAAAATACTACACTATCAAATTTTGATTCCATGGTACCGGCAGAAGTTTTTTGGGAAGTTACTGTGAATCCTCAGAATGGGGTAGGCGTGTCTCTTGACCAGTTTCGGATGTTGCGTGACGGCGGATATTATTATCAGAAAGATTCTGACGGAAATGAAATTCGGGATAATGCCCATAAAAAACACTTTAATGGACATCTGTTTGATGAAGTTGTGTTTAACGATGCTGTCGGAGAATTTATGAAAAAGCGTAGAGAACTTGCGGATTATTTTGAAGAATCAGTCAAAGGGGATATTTTTGACTATATACCGCCGCAGAGAACAAATCAGATTTTTACACCGAAACATATCGTAAAGGATATGGTGAATAGTCTGGAGAAAGAGAATCCCGGCTGTTTTGATAATCCGGATGCTACCTTTGCCGATCTTTATATGAAATCAGGTATGTACATAACGGAAATTGTTACACGCCTTTATCAGAGCAGGCGCATGAAAGAACTTTTCCCAAATGATGCAGAGCGCCTGAATCATATTTTCGCGAAACAGGTATATGGCTGTGCGCCGACAGAAATAATCTACAGAATCTGTTTAAGATATATCCTTGGATTCAGCGATGAGATACATATTGAGAAGAACAATATTAAACTCCTTGACACTTTACAATTTGCTAAGAATGGAACGTTAGAGCAGGAACTTAAGAAAGTATTTAACCTGTGATATCCGGATTGTAAACTGGCCAAGTTCACAATTAAGCCGGAATATTATCGTCAGTTGATGAATGTAAAATACGGTGTACATTTCGAGTGTATAAGATATGGCAGTAAGATAAAAGGCTTACGGAAAGGATTATTAATTTATGTTTAGACCCATGAGAAGGATAAAACAACAGGTTTCCGACGAAGAGTGCATAAGAATCTTAAAGGAAGAAAAAAGAGCGGCATTATCGGTAATCGGTGATGACGGATATCCTTATACCGTACCGATTGATTTCTATTATGATGAGTCGGACGGACGAATCTATCTGCATTGTGCAAAGACCGGACATAAGATTGATGCAATTAAAAAATGCGACAAGGTGTGCTTTACTGTATGGAATCAGGGCTATAAAACCGAAGGAAACTGGGAATGGAACGTTACCAGTGTTATTGTGTTCGGGAGAGCTCGATTTATTGACGACAGGAGCTTTTGGGAAGATAAACTGAGAAAATTAACCGAGAAGTACTATCCGTCCGCAGAAGCGGTTGAAGCTGCAATGCATATTCCGTCGGTTAATGTTGTTCAAATGATGGCAATCGATATTGAGCACATGACCGGTAAACTCGTAAATGAAAAATAAATATCATTAGTATTTATAATTAAATCATGTATTAAAGGTAAAGAAAATGATCAAATATTATTTAATAAAGAATAAGCTTCTTGTTAAAGGTGATGTACTGAGCCCAAAAGGCGGATTGGTCGAAAATGCATTTGTTTACAGGGACGGTAATTGGCAAGAGGTGAACCCCGATATAATAAATGACAGAATAATCGGTTTCGATCCGTTTGACGACAGTATTTACGGTATGGGAAATGCTGAAATTATGGATGAACTTCAGGAAATAAGTGAAGAAGAAGCGAATAATCTTATTAAAGGAAGGGAATAATGAGCAACAGAAAAATCGTTATTTTAGAGATGTTAAATAAAGCAGACGGGCCGATATCCGCCTCTGACATGGCAAGGCAATTTAATGTAAGCAGGCAGAGCATTGTGGGTGACATTGCGCTGTTGAGGGCATCGGGAACCGACATTACCGCAACATCAAGAGGATATGTTCTTACGGAGAAAATGTTTGAAGACCACATATATGTGGGAACACTGGTATGTGACCACGGAGACGATCGTTTGGAAGAGGAATTGTATACGATTGTTGACATGGGGGGAGTGGTAATGGATGTAAGCATAGAGCATGCCATATACGGGGAACTTACGGGCAGGTTGGAATTATCATCCAGATATGATGTGGATATGTATTTAAAAAAGGTTTCAGAAAACAAAAGCGCAGCGCCCATAAGCAGACTTACGGGCGGAAAACATATGCATCGCATAGGATGCAAAAGCAGGGAAATATTTGACCGCATTAATAAGAAATTGTGCGATGCGGGAATTGCCGTAATGTAAATACATATATTTATAAATATATATGTTAATACATGTCTTGACACATAACTGTCATATGCTAAACTATATGACAGTGTTATTGTTGTGCCTGTAAAATGGCGTTTATTGCATTACGGAGGTAAATGTATGTCAAAATATGCGGTAATTGTTGTGGATATGCTTAATGATTTTGTCACGGGAGTATTGGCTTGCGAAAGAGGCAAGGCCATAGTTCCTGCCGTGGCAGAGCTTTGTAATGCGGCCAGAGAAAGCGGTATCCCGGTTATTTTTTCAAATGACTGTCATATCAAAGACGTGGACAAAGAATTGGAATTTTGGGGAGATCATGCCATAGCGGGAACAAAGGGAGCGGAAGTTATACCGGAACTTAATGTATGTGACAGTGATTTTATCGTACCGAAGCGCCATTACAGCGGTTTTTTCGGAACCGACCTGAATGTTCTTTTAAAGGATCTGGGTGTTGATACCTGTATAATTGCAGGTCTCCATACTCACATGTGCTGCCGCCACACTGCGGCGGATGCATATCAATACGGTTTTGATCTTGTAATTCCGAGAGAAACCACGGATTCGTTTACCGAAGAAGACTATAATTACGGAATGCGGTATTTTAAAGAAACATACGGAGCAAAGATATGTGACCTGAAGGATTTGATTGTTAGTTTACGATAAAAATATTTTGTTATATATGGGGCGCCCGTCGATTCGGGCGCCCCGTGTTGTTGTCGATATTTTACGGCAAGAAGATGAATAAAACTTAATAATGTATTATGCACAGTGAACTACTCCGACTTCTATAAGTCGGAGTAGTTCACATGAATAGAAAAATTTATACATTTTAGTATATAATAATTCTCAAAAAACGCAGGGATGAAACCAATCC
>OLOA01002218.1_pt1 | contig 17942 bp, 16 predicted proteins | sample 1672201 | NCBI WGS metagenome assembly OLOA01 (sample SAMEA3136658, study PRJEB25190) | human gut metagenome
GTATGACTTCCAAGCTTAAACGTGGGAGTTCGATACACAAAAAAACTAACCCAAATGAGTTAGTTGTATTAAAAAAGCTCGAATAGTTCGAGCGTATTTCCTTATGGAGCCTTAACTTTTCTTATATTCGAAAAATTATACTCCCAAGATTGATTAAATCAACTAGATAAATTATATATAAATTGTTATTAAAATTCAAGCCAATTATAGAAAAAATTTAGGTAAAATGATATAATAAAAAATATTATTACAATTACTTTCAAATTATGTTTATATGTGGGGTGAAAATAAAATGAGAGATTTTTTAGAAAATTTTCCAACTGAAGAAATTGAAATATTGGATAATCTTGGTAATCAGGTTACAAAAGTTAAAGGATTATTTGGAAAAGAAGGTTTAACTATAACAAATGTTTCTATTCCAATTGTTGAAGGTGAATATGTACTTAGAAAATTACCTAACGGAATAAATGAAAAATATATAATTATAAATAGTAAGTATAATAAAGGACATGGCGAAATATGTGATTTTTATAAATTGAAATTACAAAAAGAAGGTTTATTAGTTAAGGAAAATTATAAGAAAAATGTAATTACAAATAATTTTTATAATTGTGAAAAAGTAAATATTGACTCAATAGATAATACCATAAATGTAAAATTAAATAATAATGAAAAAGAAATGCTAAAAAAAATAGAACAAATTATTGATAATATTCAAAATAATAAAGAAAATCAAAAATTATTTAAAGAAATGTGCAACAGTATAGGAAAAAAGAGTTTCGTAGAAAAATATCAATCCTTCATATCATCAATGGCTGATCATATCACGGTTTTGTCACCTTTTATTTCATTTCTAACATCACTAATCAATAAATGAGAGGAAATTTATAATATGCCATTGCCTAAAAATCAAAGAATATATGCAATACAAAATGAAATATTAATGAAAAAATGGGATTTTAAAGAAAATGAAATAGAAGGATTAGACCCGAGTAAATTAACACAAGGTTCTCATATAAAAGCACATTTTATCTGTCCTGAATGTAAGAATAAATGGATTGGTTCAATTAGAGATGCTGCAAAATATAATGGATGTCAACTTTGTATGAAAAAAGCTAGATCAATAAATAATATTAAGTCAAAAATAATGGTAAAAGGTTCACTTTTTATTACTAATCCTGAATTGAAAAAAGAGTGGGATTACGAAGAAAATAACAAAATTGAATTATATCCTGAAAATGTAATGGCTGGGACTTCAAAAAAAGCTCACTGGATTTGTCCATTAAATCATAAGTTTGAAGCATATATTAGTAATAGAGCTTTAAAACATACAGGATGTCCAATTTGTATAGGACAAAAAGTTTTAAAAGGATTTAACGATTTAGAGACAACTCGACCGGACTTATTAAGAGAATGGGATTATCAAAAAAATGATAAAATAGGTATAACACCACAAAATGTTATGAAAGGTAGTCATGTTTTAGTTCACTGGATTTGTCCATTTGGGCATGAATATACAAAGCAAGTAAAAGAAAGATGTGCAGGACATGGATGTACGATCTGTGCTAAAGAATCTCAGACATCGTTCCCAGAGCAAGCAATATTTTATTATATTTCTAAAAAATTTCCAGATGTAAAAAATCGTTATGGAAATCCAGAAATAGATATATTTATTCCAACATTAAACTTTGGAATTGAATATGATGGCCTTTTTGCACACAAAAATAAAAAAGATAAAGAAGAAATAAAAGACAAAGCAATTAAATCAAAGGGTATTAATCTGCTTATGATAAAGGAAGTAATTGAAGAAAAGAATGATGATAAAAATGTAATATATTGTGTAAGCAATTCAAATAATACTTTTATGAATGATGTAATAAATAAAATTGAAAAAATAATAAATACAACATATTCATTGAACGTAAAATTTAAACCTAATATAGAAAAAGACAGGATAATAATTGAGAAGCAATATTTTTCACTAAGAAAAGAAAATAGTATTGTGGATAAGAGGCCTGACATAGCTAAAGAATGGGATTATATTAAAAATAGCACAATAAAACCAGAATATATATCATGTGGGAATAGCAGAAAATATTTTTGGATATGTTCTAAAGGACATAGCTATCAAGCTTCCCCTAAGCATAGATGTCATGGAACGAATTGTCCATATTGTGCTCTTAAGATATTTAAAACAGGAATTAATGATATAAAAACATTATATCCAATGGTTGTTAAAGATTGGGATTACAAGCAAAATTTAAAAATGCCAGAAGATGAAATTGCTATTTTAAGTCATAAATTTTATTGGAAATGCCCTAAAGGTCATTCATATATAGCAACCCTTAGAGCAAAATTAAAAAATGCAAAGTGTACTATATGTTCTGGAAAACAAATATTAATTGGTTATAATGATTTGAAGAGCATTAATCCTGATTTACTAAAAGAATGGGACTATCAGAAAAATGATATTCCACCAGAAAGTTATACTTATCTCAGCAATAAGAAAGTTTACTGGATATGTCAAAAGTGCGGATATAAATGGAAAGCTACTATATGCAATAGACCTAATTGTCCAAACTGCAAAAAAAATATGTTACTAATAAATGTTTATTCCATACAAACAGGAGAATTACTTGATTCATATAATGGTATAGTAGAATTGTGTAAAAATTTGGATATTAATTATAAACGTCAAAGGGGAAATATTACCTCAATATGTAAAAGAAATCAAAAAACACTTAATCATAAATATATTTTAAGATATCAAAAGGATGATGAATTTGTTGGAATTAATACGAATGAGGAACGTCTAAAAAAAATACAAAATTATATAAATAATGATATTTAAGAATTGAATTTAAAAAATATTAAAAGACAACTCTAAGTCACAATGACCTAGAATTGTCTTTTTCTTTTTGTATGTCTTTATCAAAATTATTAATATTATCTTGCATAGATTTTGCTCTTTCTTTTATATCTTTACAATATTTGTCATACTTACGAAGTTTTTTAATTTTAAGTTGAATATCATTTATTTCAGCAAGTATTTTAGATTTATCTTCTTCATTTTTAACTTTATGATATTTTTTCCAAAGGCTTTCTCTTTTATCCATAAAAATTTTATATTCCTCATAATTGATTTTAGAAAAATGATTTAAGTCTTCTTCTGTTTCAATGTTATTCTTTTTTATAAATACTATTTGATTTGAATATTCATCTAATTTTGTAATTTCTTTTCTAATTGAGTATGGTAGATATTGTTTAGGATGCTTCTTTGGAAATACGCCTAATAAATAACAATAGTATAAGTATAAGCCATAAATACCTTTATGCGATTTATTAGTCTTTAAGTATTCTTCAAAAATAGACTTTTGAGGTATAGGCTTAAATACAATTTGTCTTGATAAATATAATCTTTTGCTAATACCATCTTTAGAATATTCTTTACCAAATGCTTTTTCTATTCTAACCTTATCCTCATTATTTTTATAAATAGTTATAGTGTCATTTTTAGAATATATTTTGTATCCTAACTCTCTCATTCTTTGAACAACTTGTTTAAGTGTTACTGAATAACTAATAACATTATCTAAATCTTCTTTTAATATTCTATAATAGTCGTCACTTAATACTTTATTCTTGTAGGTGTTTTTGTAGCCAATATCTTCATCTAAAATTGATAATCCATATTCAGCACATAATGAGTCTGATATATGTCTTAACTTAGCTAGATTAGTTCTATTGTTATTATACTTTTTACCAGTTTTAAATGAAACAGAATTGACTATGAAATGATTATGAATATGATTAGTGTTTTGATGTGTTGCTACAACCACTTCAAAGTCCTTAAACATTTCTTCTGCAAACTTTACTCCAATCTCATGAGCAATATCAGAAGTAACTTCTCCTTCTTTAAAAGATTGATAACTATGAAACGCTAATATCCCATTTGTTTTTCCATATTCTTCTTTTGTAAAAAGCATATCTTCATAAGGATTTCTTTCAGAGCAGTTTATTGAACTAACATAACATACTTTTTCGTTTTTATAATTGTTTTCTGTATTCTCAATTTCAAGATAACTATATAAGTTTTTTCCATAATCTTTATTGATGGTTTTTTCGGGATTAATGATATAATTTATTGACTGTTTTAAATTATTTTTAATACTCCAAATAGAAGTAGTCGCCATAATTAAGGTTTAGCCTTTCTATATAGTGGATTTTTGGGGTGGGAGTAAAAATCCGTTGCTTGCTTATAGAAAGAATCAATCATAGATTAACTCTTTTAAAATAATTTCTTCAGTCATATTTCTATAATTATTCATCAATTTAACCCATTCAATTTGATTATTATCTTTACTTTTTTCAGATAGTTTGTCGTCATTTTCAATATAGTTACTCATTAAAATATTGTATCTTTTAGAGCATTCAATACTGACCGAAAGAAGATGATTTGTTAATTCATTTTTCATCAGTAATGACACATATAATCCTTTTTTATGATTTTTAATATAATCTAATCTTAAATATCCATACTTATTAATTTGTTTATAATCCTGTTTTTTAATTGTTAAATTTGGTAATAAATAGTCACCGATTTTTGTATATTCAATATTCATAATTTTATTATTTCCTTTCTAACTTTCTAATAATTTATTAGTTTTATAGCTTACAATTCCGTATTTATCTTTAATATCTTCTCTTGATATTGGAAAATTATTTGAATTGGTAAGTGCTACAAATCTAATAATTTTTTCATCAATTTTAGGTTGATATTCTAATATTATTTCATTAGTTTCATCATCAATTTTTTCGTACATTTCATAAAAAGAAGTTTCAAAATATTCATTCATTTTATTTAAATATTTGTTTAATTCATCTTTTGACATTCGACTACCTTTAATTATTTCTTCATTATTATTAATCATAACGGGAACAGCTACATCAAATATTCCAGCATCATAAAATCTTATTAACTCTTTAATAAATCCATTTCTAAAATTAATTTTCTCAAGAATTAAATTTCCTTTATCATCCTTTTTAATTTCAATAGTATCAATAAATTTAGAAATAAATTCTTGTTTTTCTGACTTATCCATATCATTCCATTTTGATTTCAATAATGAATTTAAAGTATCAAGTCTTATCATTTTTTCTCTTTCTAAGTCTCTTTCAGCAAGTAATTCGTGAGGTGAGTAATTAAAAGTTTCTAAATTAATTAATTCTAGTTTTTTACCTTCTAACTTGGCAAGTTTATCTTCAATTAGTTTATAATCTTCTTTAAAATCATCCATTTCTACAATACCTTTAATGTAGGCTTGTTTAATTCTTTCTCTTTGTTTTTCTAAACTTCTAATTTCTTTATCAATAAAATTTGTATCAATTTTACTATTCTTATCTTCTAGAATAGGTAAGAAAAACTTTTTAACAGCCATATCATATTCTAATAAATCATAAATAAAATTCTTCAACAGTTTTTCTACATGACTCTCATTGAAGTTAATATGACAATGTTCGCAAGTATAATACATATATTTTCTTTTAGTGCCACCAGAACCTTTACATTTCATTATCCTTCCACAATCTGGGCATTTAAGCCTTTGGAAAAAAGTATAAATTCTATCTCTAGTATAAGTTCTTTGATTTCTTTCTTTTTGTCTTTGGCATTCTTCCCATTTGGCACGAGATATAATGGGTTCTACAACATTCATATAAACTATTGGTTCTAAGTTTTCTTGTTTGCCAATTCGTTTATATTGTTCATAATCACCCATATAAATTTTATTATCTATAATCTTTTGAATAGTAGTATCTCTCCATTTCTTTTTAGGATAAATATCATTTTCTTTAAAGTAATTAGCAATTTGCTGAAAACTTTTACCCTCTAAATACATATCAAATATTTTTTCTACATAGGGACGAGTAGCATTATCAATAATCATTGTTTTATCATCAGCACTCTTATAACCAAATGGTCTTTGACCTGGAATATGTCCTGATTTAATTGCACCATTTAATCCAAATTTAGTTCTTTCTGATACAATTTCTATTTCTAACTGTGATAATATTGTTAGCATTCTTACAAAGAATCTTCCATTAGCAGTAGAAGTATTAACATCATCTCTATCACATAGTAGAAAGCAATTATATTGTTCTAAAACTGATATTAATTCTTCCAAATCACGAACTGAACGGGTAATTCTATCTAGTTTATAAGCAACAATATAATTTATTTTTCCTTCTTTCATATCTTGTAGCATTGCTTGAAATTGAGGTCTATGTTCCATATCCTTAGCAGATATTCCAGCGTCTTTATAGACCTTATAAACTTTTAAATCTTTAAAATTACATAATTGAAGCAATTTTTCCTCTTGTTCACCTAAACTAAATCCTTCTCTTGCTTGATCTTCTGTTGATACACGAATATAAACTCCTGCTGTTCTCCTTTCATTATCCATAATTATCATTCTCCTTTCTTTTTTAGGGTAGTGAAAGGCACCAAAAAAGGTGTCACATAACAAGGACACCTCTAGATTTTATTGATTATTTGTGCGACAAAAACAACCAATATTATGGGAGTATCTAAACTCTCAAATCAATTTAATGCCTTGCTATGTATTCTGACAATTCAGATAATGGAACTTTATTTTGTAAGTTTCCTAAATAAAAATATTTCTGTTCATTAAAGAACAAGTATAACTGGTTATTTATTATAACCTTATGAGGTTCAACATACGCTAGATTAGTATGTTCAACAACTCGTAAGCAACCTTCGTAGATTTTATATTTCTGCTTACTAAATTTGCAAGACCAATCGATTTTGGTTTTGAGTTCATCACTCATATTGATTTTCTTCTTAATTATTTTAATCATATCACACCACACCTTTCTTTGCAATAACGCACAAAAAAATCAACTATTTCTAGTTGATTTAATCATTAACGTCACATTGGTGCGACGATTTTATCTTATGGAGCCGTAGTTGAGTGAGTACACAACTTTTTCTCGCTTGAGGATGATATATAAATCATCCATCTATGAATATTATAACACATTTTATGCTTTTTTTGAAATACTATTTGTTAGTTAAGAAAGTCATCAACATATTCTTCAATTTGTGTTCTTTTAATTTCTTGTTTATAACTGTCAATTCTTTCATTTAAATAATTAATATGCTCTATATATACTAATTTGTCTTTTCCTTTAATTTTTGTTAGTAAAGATTGAATAAATTCTATCTTTTGTTCAATAATTGGAATTCTGCTTCCACTCCATGATTCGGAATGGGAGAATAGACATACATTTTTGAATATTTCAATATTATTTGTATTATCTAGCAAAAATAATATCAATTCTTCTTTTAAACTATTGTCTTTTTCTCCAATTACATAAAATAAATAGTAAATTTCCTCTTTGTTATTCTTAGATTCTAATATCTTATTTTTGAACCAGCCTATTTGATTATTTTTTATATTTTCCTCTGTAGCTGATTCAAATAATGAGTGTAATCGCAAATATCCTAAGTTAGAATCAATTATTTTATTGTAATTATAAGAAATTATTTCATTATGTTTAGGATGAGTCCATATTTTTTTTATAATATTTTTGATTTTACCTGTATGATTATATCTATCTTTTTCGAGGATTTTGTTTAATAAATCATAATTATTTATGCACAACAAATATCCTAAATTACCTTCATAATCTCCATGACATTCTACTGATTTCAAATATAATTCTTCAAGTAGCTTTTTATTAGCGAATGCATTATATACAATTTCAGCATATTCTTCATCAGCAAATGAAATTGTATAACATGAATACAAACCAAATTCATCTTGCTCTAATATTTCCTTCGTATAATTTTCTAATAATCCTTTGTTGTACTTAGAATATTCAATAACACTTTCGATTGATAAAGTATATTTATTAGTAGTATTTTGATTTTTTATAAAATCTTTTACTATGAATATATATTTTTTATTATGATAGTTATTAAGTATACATGTTAATAAGTAATATTTCTTTGTTGTATTACTTTTTATTATATTATCTATTATTGTATCTAATAAATCTTTATCTAATATATCTCTGATAAAGAACAGTCCGTTTACAAATGGACAGTCTTCATATAAATACGATTTAAAAATATCTTTGAATAAAGAAGCGTCTTTGTCTATTAAATATTTAAATAAGATATCCAATGAACTTTGTATTTTCCAGTTGTCGACTTTTATGTTTTGTTTTTCAACTTTATTTAAAGTTTGAAATATTTTTGTGTAAGATTCTTTATTTTTGTTTTCTAAAAATTGTATTAACTCTTTATTTGATTTTCCATAATCATATTTTTCAAATATATTTATTATTAGAAATTCTGGACATTCTTTATACTTTTCTAATGAAATTGGAATATCTACTTTTAATTTTTCACATTTTAGTTTTAGTAAGTATAATATTTTGCCCTGTGTTATAGAAATATTTTTCCAGTTAATAAAGTAGTTTTCATCTAAATATTGTACATCATTTTTTAATATTTCTATTTGATCATTGTCATAGAACCAGATTGACTCATTTAATAGTATTTTATAATTACATTTATTTTCATCGCATAGCTGAAACACAATATCAAATAGTTTTTTTCTGAATAAGAAAACATTTTCACTTTCTTGCAATTTTAGTGTAATAAGATTAATTGTTCTTGCATTTTTTCCCTGTTCACTAATATGAAATTCTAATTCTAGGCAATATAGTAAAGACTGTTCTAATAATATATGATATATATCTTTCATTTTAGAATTTTCTTCTTCTTTATACTTTGAATATAATATACCAGTAATTTCAATTTCTAATGCAAAACTAGGATATAATTCTTTTACTAGCCAATAATCTTTAAGGCTTTTACATATTTCATTATATAATCCTGGCTTTTTTTCAAGATACGACAATAGTAATTCAAAAGACATTTTTAAATATTCTGTATTTTTAAAATCAGATATTAGATTTAATAAACCATCATTTAAATAAACATTACTATTATATTTAATTTCTTCAGGAAGTTCCTCTTTGGTATAACTGTCAATTTTATTTTTAATTTTAAGTAATGCCTTTGAAGGGTTGACATTATGAAAATATTCTACAAATTTCCAATCATTGGTATAAGTTTCTTCATTCCATACTTTATTTATTTCTGCTGTTATGTAATTAAGTGTTTCTTCATTATAAAATTGTTCATTAATCATATTTATTGCATTAATAAATTTATTAATAAAATTAGGGTATAGTTTCTTTAACAAATCTGAAATTGTAATTGTTTTATCAACAATTAGATATTTGCATAATAGATAATTAGCAAAATTTTGATCACAAATTTTTAATGCATCTTCATTAAAATAGTCAATTAGTTCCATATCTCTTAATTTTTTAAATTCATTTACATCAAGAATTTGTAAATCACTTAATATTTTTTTTACAATTTCATTAGAAGTACTTATTGGAGATAGTAATGAGATGTAGAATAATATATCCATTTCATGAGATGATATATTTTTTTCTTTAAAAATACTATCGTAATAATTTTTAAAAACATCATACACACTATTTAAAGATTCTATCTTTCCGTCTCTAACAGCAATAAAACTCATTATTGCTAGTCGCGGATTGCCATTTGCTATTTTTAGTATTTTTTCTTGCCAATTCTTATTTTTAACATTATAATTTTTTTCTAAAATATCTATAAGTTCTGAATCTTCCATTTTACTTAATAGATAAATATTAGGTTCAATACATACATTTAATTTATTTAGAACATCATCTAGTAAATAATCTCTAACAGTTGCAACTATTTTTATTTCTTCATTTTTATTAGTTATTATTAAATCAATAATTGAGTTTAATCCATTAAGATTATTAATGTCATCAATAAATATAATATACTTTTTATCACTTTTTATAGATGCTTTTATATCATCATATAAATTTAAACCATTTATTCTAATGCATAATGGAGTGTAATTATCTTTTTGTTCTAGTTCTTTTAATATTTCTAATGAAATTTTGGTTTTACCATTACCTGGCTTCCCAGATATTATTGTCACTTTTGAATCCATAATATTTTTGTAAATTAAATCTTTATCTTTTCTATATATAAAGTCTAGCTCTAAAGGTGAATTAATTGAAAATTTATCATAACGTTCTATAAAAGTTTTAATATCACTAATTTGATTTGTATCTATCGGGATGTTTAAAAAGTCATATGCAAGCCCTTGATAATTTTCACAAATATCATGTGCCATTGAATCTATATCTATTAATGTTATTTTTATACCAGGTACCAAATTTCTTAATTTATTATCATCTCCAGGCTTTATATTTGTATTTGTATGAAAACAAATAATTTCTTTAACCTGTTCTTTTTTTAATCCTGTTTTCTTTTCGTTACATGCATCTTTAATATCTTTGATTAGCTTAGCAACTGACTTTTTTTCTACTGTACCATACATTAATAAAGTGTATTTTTGGGTTTCGTCAATTGAATAAGAATCGGGAGTTCCTTTGGTTGTTTTATTTGTACCTTCTTTACTTCCAAAATCATGCATATTACTAAATTCAAATTTTTTAGTACTATAATCTGAGCAAAGGCGTTGGAATTCTCCCGGACCTAGACTTAATATCGCATTTTGAATTTCTAGAAATTTAGACATATTTATCATCTCCTAACAAAAAAGTATCATTCTATTGAATGATACAAAACCTATTTTAATTCTACCATAATTTTAAATTTATTCAAATAGCTTATCCATAGTTACTCCTAAAACTACTGAAATTCTATACAATGTATCAACGGAGCAACCAATCTCACCATGTTTATACTCTAATCGTCTGATAAAATCATAGGATTTTCCAACATCAACTGCTAATTGTTCTTGTGTGATGTTTGCTATTTTTCTATATTTTTTGATATTCTTAGATACTTTAATCATTATATTATCTTCAAATTTAAAGTCTCTTTTAAATGTAGTCATAAATATTTCACCTCTAATTATATTGTCCTATTTATGACTTTTTATGTCCGGGAACAAAAAAGTCCTGTTAGTGTATTCACAGGTCCTGTTTTGTGGTGTATAATTATAGTTGAAAGGAGTGAGATAAATGGGAATTGCATCTTTAATTCTTGGTATAATTGGATTATTAATTTCCTTAACAATATTTAAAGACTTAAGTTTAATTTTAACAATATTGGGTATTGTTTTAGGAATAATAGCAATTATAAAAAAGAAAAGTAAAGGAATGGCTATTGCTGGTGTTATTCTATCTGTACTTGGTTTAATATTATGTTTTTCAGTAGATTCAAACAATTCAAGTACTGGTACAGGTATAACAAATGATTCAGGAAGTGGAACAAGTACTGTGTCAGTAACAACCGAAAAAGTAAAAGTAGAAAAAGTTGGACTTACTAAGGCTGGTGATTTAGTTGTAAAAGTAACAAACAACAATAAAGGCTCTGTTTGTTTATCTTCTATAACTGCAAATTTTAAAGATTCATCTGGTAATTTTGCGCTAAAAAAAGAAGCAGAAGATTCGTTTGTTGTTATTCCTGCTGAAAGTTATACATTAGTATATTTCTGGGGATTTGATGAAAATTATTCACAATATCCAGAAGTATCATTTAAAACAGAGTTAGCAAATATATCAGATGATTTTGCAGCTACTGGTATTAAACTTTCATCAAATAATACAGGCTCTCAAATAGCTGTTACTTTAAAAAATAATTCAGGAAAAGAGATAAAATCTTCTCGTGTGGTTGTAATTTATTATAAAGATAATGAAGTAGTCGGTGCCAAAACGGGATATGATGATTCAACAGTTTCAAATGGCTCAGATGCTTATATTAATGTTGATTATCCAGAAGATAGCAACAATGATAATGTTTCATTTGATAAATTTGAAGTTTATTACATCAATGCATCATTTGAATAAGAAAAGATGATATGAGAAATTATCTCTCAAAATCATCTTTTTCTTTTACATTATTTTTATTTTTTAAAATTTCATCTATGGTGTCATTACTGATAATTCTATAATCTTGCATATCTTCTAACACTTCCAAGTAAGTTTCTTTCTTACTATCTTTTTTTATCATTCTCTTAAATAGATTTATTAACTTCTTGAAAAAATCTTCTAATTGTTGCAATCTGTATTTAAGATTAAAATTATCTTGCTTTAAATCACTAATTAGTTCTTCTTGATTTTCTGTTTTAAAAGTGAGATTTTTAACTCGTAGTTCTAGTGCTTTATTATTTTCGGTAAGTACCTTAATTGCTTTTTTATCTTCTTTTATGGTTTGATTTAAACTATTAAGTGAAGAAGAAAGACCATTTATTTTTTTATATTCGTTATTAGTTTTATCAATTTTATCAATATAATTTTCTAATATTTTTTTATCTTCGTTTGATAGGAAGTAAGTATCTTTTTTTAAAGAAGCTTTTTTTAGATTTAATATTTTATCTTTTATATTGATTGTGTCTTTATCAAGTTCAATAGAATTGTTATTGATGGTTTCAAGATTCTTTTGATTTTTTTCAATCAAATCTTTAGTGTCTTGATAATTAATCATATCAGATACATGAATATCTTTATTTCTACCTTTTAATTTTTTCTTTAGAGTAGCATCTAAATTATATTCTTTATTATATTCTTCAATACATAAAATTCTCATTTTATCCTGTAATTTTTTTAGTGAATTTCTTGTAAAAACATCAGTTTTACCAACTTGCATAGACATACCAGTTTTACAATTATGTTTTATAGGTACACCAACTATATGAAGGTGTGGAGAAGTTTCATCATAATGAATAATAGCACTACAGATCTTAAAGTTTGGAAGTAATAGTTCTAAATCATCAACTTGTTTTATAAAAACATTTGTCATTTTATGCTTATATGTCATTGATTTAGTATCCCAGAATTTTTTATTTCCAAGTTCAATTATTATTTGTACTGCTAAATCACTTTTTGAATTATTACTAATTTTTTTGAAATAATCATCTATTTTTCTGTCATCTCTTGTTTGCTTATTATTATATTCTAATCTTGCTTCTTCAAATTCATTTTTATAAAAACGAAGTACATCATTATATAGTGAAGTAGTTCCTTTTATAACCACAATTTCATCTTGTCTATTATCATATTTTCTATAGTTATGTTTATCAGCTGTTGATAATTGCTTGGCATTTTGAATAGCGTTATTACTCATAGAATTAGTTCCACTAACATTATTTTTTGATGTTAATCTTACACTATTTTTCTTGTTTTTATCACTTCCAATATGGAAAGAGTAAGAAAGTTCTTCCATTTTATCACCATCCTTTTTTAGGTATATTTTGTTTTGACATAATATATAACCCCCTAGGTATCTTGTCATACTAACAAGATACCAGTGGGCTAAGGTTTAACACCTTAGAATCCGTTTGCTTTATTTCGTAATATTTCAAAACTTTGTAATGAAATAAAACTACATAAAGAATTGATAAAAATACTATCGCCACTTTCATTGAACAAGTTCAACAAAACGTGCCACGTATTTTATTTTTTTATTAATTCAATTTTAATCGGTTTACTAGGAACATCTTTTAAATTTCTTAAAGGCGTAAAAGATGCTTCGGTAGGAATGTAGTTAAATAATTTATCTAACTCATCTTTATCTTTAGTTACAACAATGTTATCTTCCTTGATATATATAATTCCGAATCTATATTCTTCCATTTTTACTTCTGGATCTTTTTTATAATAATCTTCTAACGGGAATACTCTTACAATGGCTGAATTGTCTTTTATAAAGTTAAAAAAGAAAACTTGATTTTTAACATAGTATGTTGCTTCAGTATAAGATACGTTGTAGAAATTTTTAAGCCTCATAACAATTTCTCCAACTTCTTCTTCAGGTAAGTAATTACTAAACCTTAATTCTCCAACAACATTTCCAAATACAGCAGGAGTTGGTCTATCAATATAACCTTTATCATATAGTTCGTTGCATGGTTTTGCAATTGATTCTCTAAAGTTGATATTTTTAACAAAGCATTCTTTTCCAACTAATTCAAGTTCAATAGTATCTACATAATTCATAACTAAAGTTGCTTTTTCTTCACGAGTTCTTTTATTCCAAGTTTTAATTCTTTCTTGATATTCTTCGGGGTGAAGCTTACTATTTATAAATGCGACATCACGAGATATCAATATATCTTTTGCTGAATAATTAAATACTTCAAATTTATCAGCAGTATTTATTTTTTCTTTCAGTGATTTAATTGTATCTTCAATTATTTTTGCCTTTGCTTTATAATCATCAAGAGTAAATGCTCCATCTACGTAAGCAAGCTTAGCTCTTTCTAATCTTTGCTTTTGCGTATTAATTTCCTTATATATTTTGTCTCTTGGTTCATCAAAATTTTTAATTACCATTGGAACAAAGAACTGATTAACAATTGAATCATATTCGGTTAGTTGATCAACAACTTCTTTAAAACCTCTTTCAATTTCTGATTCTTTTATATTTAATTTACAATCCCTACAATAATAATAGAAATATTCATTACCTTTTTTCTTGCTTGCTTTTCCACCTAAAATTCTTCCACATTTAGGACATAGACATTTTTGTAAAAATATATAAGTCAAAGTTCTAGAATATGCTCTTGAGTTATTTCTTTTTTGATGTTGGCATTCTTCCCATAATTCTTTACTAATAATTGGTTCAACAACATTTTCATAATACGTAGGATTTTTAGTTCTTTTACCATGAATAAAATCTCCTTTATATATTTCATTTTCAATAATATGCAAAATTGTATTATCTCTCCAATTTTCTTTGCCTAGAACTTTTTCTTCTTTAAATAAATTAGCAATTTTTTGATATGATAGTCCATTATGATACAAATTAAAAATTCTAATAACAATATCTTTAGTTGATTCATCAGGAACAAGCATTTTATCTACATGTTTATAACCAATTGGTGCTTGATGTGGAATGTGTCCTTGTTTTATTGCACCAGCAAGTCCAACTTTAGTTCTTTCAGAAGTTCTTTCTATTTCATTTTGAGATACACTCATCATAATGCGTGAAATCATTCTACCATTTGAAGTCGTGGTATTAATATCATCATATACAAAATCTAAATAAGCTTCATTTTCTTCCAAAAAACTTAATATATTTTCCCAATCATAAATACTTCTAGTGATTCTATCTTGTTTTAAAGCAATCATTGTATTTATTTTTTTACTTTTAATATCTTCTTTTAATCTTTCCCATTCAGGTCTATAGTTTCCTTTTTTAGCACTAATACCAGCATCCTCGTAATAATCTATTATTTCAAAATTATTTAACTTGCAGTAAGCTTCTAATCGTTCTTTTTGTTCTGGTAAACTAAATCCTTCACGTGCTTGGTCTTCAGTTGATACCCTCATATAAAGACCAGCACGAACTTTAATGTCGCTATTTAATATTCCCATAAACTTAACTCCTTTACAAAAAAAGAGGAGAAAGTAGTATTAGTAAAGTCTAAATACTACTGACTCCTCAAAATGTTAATTATTATAAGATTTTGTTTACATATGCAATTTATCATAGATGTACCTCTCTTTCTAGAGAATACTCTTTCGTTGGTTATTTATAATATCATTTTTGAAAACAATGTCAATAGCTTATAAACTTTTAATATATTCTTGTAAGTCACTAATATTAATGCGTTTTTGTAAGTTTTCTACATATACATCTTTGTTATGATTAAATGCAAGAAATGTAGTACTTTTAATTATTATTTTATTTGGCTCAATATAATTAATATTTGTTTTTTCAATTTTACGAATAGAACCGTTAATAAAAGTTGGTTTAACATTACAAAAATCACAAATAAATTGAATCTTTGATTGAAGTTCTTCGTCAATTGGAACTTCTTTTGTAATAATATTTAACATAAATAAAGTCCTTTCTTATCTTAAATCTTCATCCCATTCAGTATATGGAACAGGAGCAGCTATTAATTTTTTAGTTTCTGAATCGTACTTAATATACTTGTTGATTCTTAGTTCAAGTAAAGCATCTCTTATTGTTTCTTTATTATCAGTACAATATTTTTGAATATCTAATCCAATAATTCCATCATTAAATAAAATAATAGTTAAGAAACCTTTAGCATTTAAAGATAAATTTTGATCCGTTAAATATTTCATTGTTGACTTGTAAATATTAAATTGTTTCATTATTTTCACCATCCTTTCTTTTTTGGATGGATGATTTATAAACACAAAAAAATCATTCTTTCGAATGATTCATATATGTAAGTTCGGATTTTCCGAACAGATTCCTCAATGGAGCCCTTAAGGTTCTGGTAAAACAACCATTAAAAGCAACAATTTATAGGTAGTAACAACTGCTAACTAAAATTAGTATAACATGATTTTAGTAAAATTAACCAACATTTTAATATTTTAAGTAAATAAAATGATATAATAGGAACTGAAAGACAAATAGTAATTTGATAAAATGTTAAAACTCTTTGACAAACTTCCAAAAAACTTATGTAGATATGTTAAATGCTAATAGTATATAATTTTTGTGAAAGGAGAAAAAGAATGAATTTAGGAGATAAAATTTTACAATTAAGAAAGAAAAATGGACTTTCGCAAGAACAATTAGGTGAAAAATTAGATGTTACAAGACAAACTATTTCTAATTGGGAATTAGGTGAAACAACACCTAATCCAGAGCAATTAAAAAAAATGTCAAAAGCATTTAATGTTAGTGTTGATGAAATCTTGGATAATGATTCAAAGGAGTTTTTAATGAACAAAATAAGTAATACAGAACGACTAGCAGGAATAATAATCAAAATATTAAAAGTAATAGGATTTGTATTCATTGGATATATTATATTTATGATAATTGCAGTGATTGGACTAGGAACTTATACAGTTGTAAAAAAAGATAATGCTAATGTGGAAAGTAGTGCGACAACAATATGTTCTATTGACAATAAAAAGTATCAAATAGAATTTGGAACAAACAATTATTTTAAATGTAATAATTGTTCTAAAAAAATGTCAGATGAAATAAATGAGATTGTAGATTTTAACAATATTGACAATTCAATGATAAATATAGAAAATTATTTTAAAAATAATAATGGAACTTGTGAATAATTACAAATTACAATTTATCGTTATGTTAAAATGCATTGCTTGTAGCAACAGGGTATTTGTCATACAATTTATTTAATGAAAGGAAGAAATTATAAATGTTAAAAGATAATTTAAAAACATTAAGAAAAAATAAAGGACTTTCTCAAGAAGAATTAAGCGTTAAATTAAATGTTGTAAGACAAACAGTATCAAAATGGGAACAAGGATTATCTGTTCCAGATGCAGAAATGTTAATATCTATATCGGAAGTATTTGATACACCAGTTAGTACAATTCTTGGAGAGAACATTGATGAACAGGAAAAAAACGACTTAAAGGTAATATCAGAGAAACTAGAGGTTATTAATGAACAACTATCTAAAAAACAAAAGCAAAAAAGAAATATATTTGTTAATACTTTAATAATAGCTGATGTTTGTTTTTCATTTATTATTTATCTTATTAGCACTGTTAGGTAGTCCATATCAAAATTGGGATTATAGTAATCCAGAATGGGCAGTTATTGGAACTATATGGCATTCATTTGAGTGGGTATATTTTAAAGTAGCTCCATTTATGATTGTTGTTATAACGGTAATTGGAGTAATACTTGTTAAAAGAAATAAATAATAGCAAATTACAATTTATTGATGAGATTAGTTTGGAATATAACTAATCTTTTTACTATTCATATACTTCTTAAAAAATAATCGTGAAATTGTGGTATAATTATATAAGAGAGAGCTTAGATTTATTTTTTAGAATGG
>OLOA01002229.1_pt1 | contig 17886 bp, 18 predicted proteins | sample 1672201 | NCBI WGS metagenome assembly OLOA01 (sample SAMEA3136658, study PRJEB25190) | human gut metagenome
GGCGGTTGCGCTCCGACACGCGCCTGCGGGCGCAGCCCCAAGGGGGAAGGCTTTTTATTTTATAAGCTCTTTATATATTTCACCCTTACTAAACGGTGTCCCGGCGGCGGCCTGTTTGGCGGCGGCGGCGGGGGGCAGACCGCCCGCTTGCAGGGCGCGGGCGGCGGCGACGGCTTCTTCCAGGGTCGGCGCGGCGGCCTGCTCGACGGCGGCAGGGTCGGTACCGGCCAGAACCAGCACATACTCGCCGCGGGGGTCGTTGTCCTTATAAAAGGCCACGGCCTCGCCGAGAGTCGTCTTTTTGATTTCTTCGTGCAGTTTGGTCAGCTCACGGCAGAGCGAGACCGAGCGGTCCGCACCGAAGGCAGCGGCCAGGTCGTCCAGCGTGCCGCGCAGCTTGTGCGGGGCCTCGTAGAAGATCATCGTGCGGGTCTCGTTCTGCAAAAAGGCCAGCCGTTCGCGGCGGTCCCGCTTGGGGACGGGCAGAAAGCCCTCGAACACAAAGCGGGCCGTGGGCTGGCCGCTGGCCGCCAGCGCCGTGACGCAGGCCGATGCCGCCGGGATGGGCACGACCCTGATGCCGCGCTCGTGGGCCTCACGGACGATCTGCTCGCCGGGGTCGCTGATGCAGGGCATACCGGCATCGCTGCACAGGGCGCAATTCTCCCCGGCCTCGATGCGGTTCAGGATGGCCTCGCCGTGGTGGAGCGCGTGCTCATAGTAGCTGACCATCGGCTTTTTGAGGCCCAGATGGTTGAGCAGCCGCAGCGTGACGCGGGTGTCCTCAGCCGCGACGAAGTCCGCCAGGCCGAAGGTAGCCGCCACACGCGGCGGCATGTCATCCAGATTGCCGATAGGCGTGGCGACAAGATATAAAGTACCGGGCAATGTGAAAACCCCTTTTGATGTTGATATAATAGTATTATACCTGCAATAACAGACAAGTGCAAGCCAAAAAGAGAGGAGATAGGAGTGAGAAGATAGGAGATTTTCCCACAGCAGGGTTCTCTCCTTTCTCCTAACTCCTATCTCCTCTCTGAAAATTACTCTCCGCTCCGCTCCTCAAACCCGTATTCGTGTTCCTTTACGGGCAGGGTGGTGACTTCAACGTTCTCGATGCGGGCCCAGTGGTTGCTGCGCTCGATGAGGGGGACAAGGGCATCGAGGGCGGCACGCTCGCCCTGAGCCTCCAGCGTGACGCTGCCGTCCCAGTTGTTGGCGACCCAGCCGGTCAGGCCCAGATGCAGGGCCGCGGCGCGGGCATAATAGCGGAAGCCTACGCCCTGCACTGTGCCGGTGAAGCGCCAGCGGCGGCGGATGGCGCTCATGCGTCGATGCCAGTGACGGTGTAATCCCTGGCCTCGACAGCGGTCTTGAGGTCGGCGTCGGCCACATCGTGGGTCAGGGACACAACGGCAGTGCCCTTCTCGTGGCTGACCTCGGCGCTCTGCACGCCGTCCAGGGCCTCCAATGCCTTCTTCACGGTGGCCTCGCAGTGGCCGCACATCATGCCTTCAATGTGAATCGTCTTTTTCATGGCAGTTCCCTCCGTTTGGATGGTTTTATTTTCCGGGGCAGGCTGCACGGGGCAGCTGCCGGTGGGGCAGGGGATTTCGGGCGCAGACGCGCGGACCGGGGCTTTGCGCTTCGGCGGGGCATCGTGGGCGGCGCTGCGCGGGTCAAAGGTGTTCAGCCGCAGGGCGTTCGTGACGACGCAGACGCTGGACAGGCTCATGGCCGCGGAGGCGATCATCGGGTTTAGCGTGATGCCGAAGCCTGTGAACACGCCCGCCGCCAGCGGGATGCAGATGGCGTTGTAGAAGAATGCCCAGAACAGGTTCTGATGGATGTTGCGCACCACCGCGCGGGACAGGCGCACCGCGGCGGGCACATCGGCCAGGTCGCTGCGCACCAGCACAACGTCGGCGGCGTCCAGTGCGACGTCCGCACCGGCGCCGATGGCAATGCCGGTCTCGGCGCGGGTCAGGGCGGGGGCGTCGTTGATGCCGTCACCGACCATGGCGACGCGGCCCTGCTTTTGCAGTGCGCGGACCTCGGCTTCCTTGCCCGCGGGCAGGACGCCCGCAATGACATGGTCGGCGTCGAGGCCGACAGCCGCGCCGATGTGGCGGGCCGTGGCGGCGTTGTCGCCGGTCAGCATCACGACCTGCAGGCCGAGAGTTTGCATCTGGGCGATGGCGGCGGCGGAGGACTCCTTCACGACGTCGGACACGCCGATGACGCCTGCGGCCTTACCGGCCAGCGAGAAGTAGAGCGGCGTGATGCCGTCGGCGCTCATCTCGTCGCCCGCCTGCTGCAGGTCGTCGGGCAGGGCGCAGGTCTCGCGGATGAAATCGGCATTGCCGCCCGCAATGACCTTGCCCGCGACCTTGCCGCGCAGACCCTTGCCGGGTATGGCCTCAAAGTCGGTCACAGTGGCGTAGGACAGATGGTCCTTCTCGGCGCGCTGCAGGATGGCGCGGGCCAGCGGGTGCTCACTGCGCAGCTCCAGACCGGCGGCCATGCTGAGCAGGAATTTCTCGGGCACATTGCGGGTGCCGAAGATTTTTACAACGTTGGGCTCACCGGTGGTGACGGTGCCGGTCTTATCCAGCAGCACGGCGTCGGTGTAGCCGGTGGTTTCGAGGCTGGCGGCGGTCTTGAACAGGATGCCGTTTTTGGCACCCACGCCGCTGCCGACCATGATGGCGACGGGCGTCGCCAGGCCCAGGGCGCAGGGGCAGCTGATGACCAGCACGCTGATGCCGCGGGCCAGCGCAAATGTAAAGGTCTGGCCCAGCAGCAGCCAGATGACAAACGTGGCCGCGGCGATGCAGATGACGGTGGGCACGAAGATGCCGGAGACCCTGTCCGCGGTCTTGGCCAGCGGGGCCTTCGTCGCGGCGGCGTCGCGCACCAGGCGGATGACCTGGGACAGCGTCGTGTCCTGGCCGACGCGCTCGGCACGGCAGGTCAGCGCACCGTTCTGGTTGATGGTCGCGGCGCTGACGGGGGAGCCGGGGAACTTGTCCACCGGCATGCTCTCGCCGGTCAGGGCGGCCTCGTTCACGGTGGAGATGCCCTCGGTGACGGTGCCGTCCACGGGGATGCTCTCACCGGGGCGGACTAAAAAGAGATCGCCGACGTTGACCTCACTGACTGGGACTGTGACCTGCTCGCCGCCGCGCAGGACGCAGGCGGTCTGGGGGGCCAGCTTCATCAGGCTTTTCAGTGCGTCGGTGGTCTTACCCTTGCTGTAGGCTTCCAGCGTTTTGCCGACGGTGATGAGCGTTAAAATCATGGCCGCCGACTCAAAATAAAGGTCGTGGCGGTACTGCATGACCAGGTCGTCGTTGCCGGTGGACAGGCCGATGCAGATCATGACGATGGCGAATACGCCGTAGGCCAGCGACGCGCCGGCGCCGAGGGCGACGAGGGTATCCATGCCGGGCGCGCGGGTCTTGATGCCCTTCCAGCCCGAGATGAAGAACGCGCGGTTGATCCAGCAGACGGGCAGAGTCAGCACCAGCTGGGTACCCGCGTACAGGATGGCGTGCCAGCCGCCGCCGTGGAACACACTGCCCAGCGGCAGGCCGATCATGTGGCCCATCGAGACGTACATAAGCGGGACAAGGAAGCAGAGGCTGGCAATCAGCCGCTTTTTGAGCTTGGGAGTCTCGGTGTCCTCGAGCTCGGCGCTTTCGCTCTCGGCGGAGGCGAGGGACGCGCCGTACCCGGCGGCGTCCACGGCGCGGAGGATGCGCCGGGCGGTGGCATCGGGGTCGGCGTCGGGGGCGTAGTCTACCTGCATCGAGTTGGTCAGCAGGCTTACGGCGACGGATGCCACACCCGGCACCGCCGCAACGGCTTTTTCCACATGGCTTGCGCAGGCCGCGCAGCTCATGCCGGTGATTTCATAGCGTTGCATGGGGATACTCCTTTTTTGGTAGTGCAGAGAAAGCCTTCCCCCCGAGGGGGAAGGTGGCGCGGAGCGCCGGATGAGGGGAGAGCTGACGGATACTGCCCGTGAGCGGGTGGCGTTGGCGGGGTCTGCCCTCATCAGTCACCTTCGGTGACAGCTTCAGTCTCCGCGCTAAGAGCCGCCTCCGGCGGTTGCGCTTCGACACGCGCCTGCGGGCGCAGCCCCGAGGGGGAAGCCTTTTATCTTATTAAAACAGATTTTCCGGCAGAACGATGTCGCTTTTCGGGACCTGGGACCAATCGAAGGTGCGGGCCAGGGCCTGGGGCGTTGTAGGGGCGGGGGAGGCTTGCAGGCCGCAGGCAAAGGCCAGCTTGCCGATGATCTCCTCGGGGGTGTATTTCTCCCGCAGGTTCTCGAGACTCTGGTCGCCGTCGCGCTTTGAGAGGCGGCGGCCATCGGAGGCCAAAAGCAGCGGAAGATGGTAGAATTTCGGCGGGGTCAGGCCCAGCTCCCGGTAAAGCCAGAGCTGGCGCGGTGTGCTGGACAAGAGGTCGCTGCCGCGCACGACCTCATCGACGCCCATCAGTGCGTCGTCCACAACGACGGCCAGCTGGTAGGCAAACACACCGTCGGCCCGCCGCAGGAAAAAATCCCCGCAGTCGCGGGCGAGGTTTTCTTCATAGTGCCCCATGTGGCCGTCCTCAAAGGCGATGACCTCGTCGGGCACCTGCACGCGCCAGGCGGGGGCGCGGGTCTTGGAGCGCTCGGCAATTTCAGCGGGCGTCAGGCCGCGGCAGGTCCCGGCGTAGATGACCTGCCCGTCGCTGCGGTGGGGCGCACTGGCCGCGTGCAGCTGACTGCGGCTGCAAAAGCAGGGATAGACCAGCCCACGGCGGGACAATTCGTCGAAGTACCGCTGATAAATTTCGCTGCGGTCACTCTGGTAGACCGGCGGCGTCGGGCCGTCAGCGGCAAGGCCGAGCCACGCCAAATCGTCCACAATGGCGTCCGCATAGCTGCGGGGGCAGCGCTGGGTGTCCAGATCCTCAATGCGCAGCAGCACCTGCCCGCCCTTGCTTTTGGCGCTCAGCCAGGCCAGCAGGCAGCACATGAGGTTGCCCAGGTGCATCCGCCCGCTGGGGCTGGGCGCGTAGCGTCCCGTGCTCATTCCAGCGTGTAGGTGCCGTCGCCAAGGGCACGCAGATGGACACGGTAGAAGGCGGCCACGGCCTTTGTCATGGCCTCGGCGTCGGCGACGCTGGCCGTCTCGACGGCACTGTGCATCGCGAACTGGGCGCAGCCGATGTCTGCCATCGGGATGGGCAGCGTGTGGCTCTGCAAATTGCCCAGCGTGCTGCCGCCGGCCTCGTCGGCGCGGTTCGTGAACACCTGCACCGGCACGTCGGCCTTCCGGCAGATGGCGCGGAAGATCGCGCCGCTGACGGCGTTCGTCGTGTACTTCTGGCTGGCGTTGTACTTGAGCACCACGCCGCCGCCCAGCCGCACGGGCGCGCAGGGGTCGGACTTCTGCGGGAAGTTCGGGTGGGTCGCGTGGGCGTTGTCGGCGCTCAGCATAAAGCTGTTGGCCATGGCGCGGTGGCTGGCCTGTGCGCTGTGGGGTACGGCCTCAAGGATGCGGTCCAGCACGTCGCGCAGGTAGCTGCTCGCGGCACCCATCCGGCTCGAGGAGCCGACCTCCTCGTTGTCGAACATCGCCCAGACCGGGGCGCAGGCGCTGTCGGTCTCCCCGGACGCATCCAGAAAGCCCAGCAGCGTCGTGGCGGCACATTCCAGATCGTCAATGCGCGGGGCCATGAAAAATTCACCGTCGGGGCCGATCTGGGTCGGGGCCTGGCGGGTGACGAGCTGGAGATCGCTGTCCAGAATGTCGGCGGCCTCCACGGCGAGGGACTCGGCGACGAGGTCGGTCAGGGTACGGCTGCCCGCGGGGCCCCACAGCGGCTGCATATCGACCTGCGGGTTGAAGGTGTGGCCCTTGTTGATGTCCCGCTGAAAGTGGATGGCCAGCGACGGGATGACGAGCAGGTCGCGGTCAAGGTACACAAGGCGGCTCTCGATGCCGTCCTCGGTCTTGACGAGGGCGCGCCCGCCGACGGTCAGCGGGCGGTCCAGCCAGGTGGACATGATCATCCCGCCGTAGCCCTCGACGCTCAGGCGGCGGCAGCCGTCGTTTTCAACGGTGTCGGCCTTGATTTTCCACGACGGGGAGTCGCTGTGGCTGGCCACGATGCGCCAGCCGCCGATGGCGTGCTGCGGCACGCGCCACGCCACAACGGACGAGCCGTTGCGGGTCGTGTAGTAGCCCTTGCCCGGCTCAAGGTTCCAGTAGTCGGCCTCCTCCAGCCGGGTGAAGCCGGCGGCGCACAGCCAGCTTTCGGCGGTGGCAGCGGCGTGGAACGGGGTGACGGACTCCTGCAGAAACTCTACTAAATCATCGTACATAGGTTGTTTTCTCCTCTTGGGTGATTTTCCGCACATTTGGCGGTGAATATTGTAGGGCGGGGTGAGGTCAGGCTGCCCTACCTTATAATCATACACAACTATATTACCGCAAACATTCCCAAGAAACAAGTTGCAAACGCGGGGAAAATACCCTATACTTAGTATATTCAAATAGGCACTTTTGACAAGTACGCACTTTTTAGAAACCGCTACCCAAAAGGAGAGTGTGAGCAATGCACCCGAACGAACACTGTAACTGCCGCTATGCGGATGTGGGCTGTGACAGGATGGAGCAGGTCATGGACCAGATCAGCGGCAAGTGGAAGATGCGCATTTTATTCATGGTGGGCGCGCACGGTACGCTGCGCTACGGTGAGCTGCGCAAGCTGCTGGACGGCGTGACCCACAAGATGCTGTCGAACCAGTTGAAGGAGCTGGCCGCGGACGGGCTGGTGCAGCGCATCGACTACAACGAGGTCCCGCCCCGGGTCGAGTATCGCCTGACCGAAAACGGCGAGGCGCTGATGCCGATTTTTGACGACATTCAAAAATATATCCGCCGCCAGAGCTGCGGCGACTGCTGCAAGCAGGAAACACGCCACACCTGCTGTGAATAATATAAGGTAGGATTGGGGGCGTTGGTATGCGTAGGTTAGCGATTCTCTTAGCGGGGGCCGCCCTGCTGGCCGGGTGCGCGGCCCCGGCGGTGCCGGAGGCGGCGTCCACGGTGCAGGCGGTATCGTCCGAAGCGGGCACCGGGCACGCAGGCAGCCGGACCGAGCAGCTTGCCGTGCTGGATGGGCTGGTGGATTTCGGCGCGGACACGGCAGGCTGCAGCCTGAAAACGGCCCGGGCCGCGGCGGTGCTGGTGGAGTACCTGAGCGCGTCGGAGTTTGAGGATGGTACAGCGGATACCTGGCGGGCCGGGCTGAGCGGCGACGCGCAGGAGCGGCTGGCGCTGAACTGGCCGGGCATCCTGGCCGAAGCACAGGCGATTTGTGCCGACCCCGCGGCCTGTGCCGATGAGCTGGCGTCCGCGGGCGTGGAGACGGATTTCCCCGGTATGGAGCTGGGCGGTGTGCCGGATAAGCTGACGGCGCTGGACGCAGTGCTGTGCGCACAGGGGCAGCCCGTAAAATAGTAACAAAAAAGACAGCAGGTACGCAGTTTTTGCGTGCCTGCTGTTTTTTCGACAGCGGAAAACAGCTGTCCCTAAAATAAAACGGCGTTCGGTCTTATAAAGCGGCAGGATTCGACAAACGGTTATGGTAAGATGAGGGTGTTCCGAGAAACGGACACCATAAATGATACAAAATGAAAGGCCTACAAGCTATGAAAAAACAAAGTCTGAACGCACTCGCTGCCTCCTACCGCGCTGACCTGCTCTACTACATTGAGCGTGCCAAGCTGGGCAAATGCCCGCCCCACTGGCAGGCCTACTGCTTTGGGGAAATCGCTGCTGCCAAGGGCACGGATGCCTACCCTGAGGACGGCGACGCACTGCTGGACGAGCTGCACCGGCTGGTGGACAACGTGCCCCAGATCACGAACCGCGAGGAAAGCGTGGCGGAGATCGCCGCCTACCGCGGGCAGATGCTCTTTTACTTTGACCGCGACTACTACACGCTGGCCGAGCTGGTGCGCCTGCCGGACCGGAAAAAGTACGGCGCCTGCGTTTACATTGACGCCGACGGCAGCAGGCAGGACCGCCCGGGCTATGCCAATGACATAGCACTGCAGGTGGACGAATGGCGCAGGGAGAACGGCATCCCGTTTGACAAGTCGACCATCGCCGCCAGCCCCAGCGAGGCAGACGGCGGCGAGTTTGACACGATGGACGAGGCACTGCGGTACCTGTACACCTGCCTGAATTTCCCGGACAGCGTATTATGCTGAAAAAATCCCGCCGGAAAAGGGCATCCGACGGGATTTTTTGTGCGGTATAGCGGAGAACGGAGGCGGGGTGGGGGCACCCCGCCCTACGCATGGCCCGGAAGGGGAGGCAGGGCGAACGGCTACGGGCGGATATGGAATCCGCCCCTACGGTGTAGGGGGCGATGCTTGCATCGACCCGGGAAGCTGACGGCTTTACAGCTCGTACAGCTCGGTGTATTTCTTCTTTAAATAATCGGTGAAGTGGTGCGGGTCGAACTTGCCGCCGCAGAGGCTCTCGACGAGCCAGGCGGGTTCCTTCATGCTGCCCCACTGCCAGACGCGCTCCTTTAAGGCGGCCTTCAGCGGCTCCACGTCGCCGTTGGCCCACTGGGCGTCAAAATCGTTTGTTTTGCGCAGGTCGTCGAGGGCCTGTGCGCCGTAGGCACTGCCGAGGGCATAGCTCGGGAAATAGCCGATGTCGCCCATGGACCAGTGGATGTCCTGCAAACAGCCGTGGGCATCGTCGGGCACATCGACGCCGAGGTACTCTTTATACTTGGCGTTCCAGGCGGCGGGCAGGTCGGCCACGGCCAGTGTACCTTGCATCAGGGCCTTTTCCAGCTCATAGCGCACCATGATATGCAGGGAGTAGGTCAGCTCGTCGGCCTCGGTGCGGATCAGGCCCGGTTCGGCGCGGTTGACGGCGCGCCAAATCTCCTCGGCGGAGACGTCGGCCAGCTGCGCGGGGAACAGTTCCTTCAGCGTCGGGTACAGGTAGTGGACAAAGGCGCGGGAACGGCCCACCAGGTTCTCAAACAGGCGGGACTGGCTCTCGTGAATGCCCATCGTCGCGCCGTGGGTGACAACGGTGTAGTCGTAGTCGGGGTTGATGTTCAGCTCATACAGCGCGTGGCCGCCCTCGTGGGCGACGCTGTAGAGGTTCGAGAAGATGTCCCGGGGCATGTAGTGGGTCGTGATGCGCACATCGCCGCGCCAGAACTCGGTGGTGAAGGGGTGCTCGCTCTCGGCCAGATAGCAGTGGGCCGGGTCAAGACCCCACAGCTCCATGATCTTTTTGCTGACCCGGCGCTGGGCGTCGATGGGCCACTCCTGGTCGAGGAAGTCGGTGCGCACGGCCTTGCCGCGGGTCTGGATGTCCGCCAGCAGCGGAACGATGGTTTCGCGCAGCGTCGCGAAAAATTCATCGCACTGGGCAATGGTAAGGCCCTTCTCGTAGCGGTCCAGCAGGACCTCATAGGGGTCGCGGTCCGGCGCAAAATACCGGGCCTGGGCGCGGCGGGCGGCGATGAGCTTTTCCAGATACGGCGCGAACAGGCTGAAATCGTTCGTGCGCTTGGCCTTGGTCCAGGCGGGCACGCTCTGGCTGCACAGCTTGGTGAAGGCGGCGTACTCGTCGGCGGGGATCCGGGCGATCTCGTCGTACTGGCGCTGCAAATTGCGGACCTCGGCGCGCTCCTGCTCGGTCTCGGCGTCGGCAGCGGCTTCCTTCAAAAGGGCGGCGGTGCCGTCGTTGACCAGCAGGTCAAAGCTGGCGCGGCTCAAAACCTCGGTGGCCTCGGCGCGGCCATCGGCGCTGCCCTCGGGCGCGACGGTCTCGGCGTCAAAGTCGATGACGGTCATGGCATACAGGTAGGCGTACAGCTGCTTTTCCAGCGCACGCAGGCGGATGATGGAAGGCTTCATGGTGGTGACCTCGTTTCATAGTGATGCCTTCCCCCGATGGGGGAAGGTGGCCGAAGGCCGGATGAGGGGCAGGTCTGCGGGGGCAGCCCATGAACAGGCTGCGGCGGAAGGCCGGCCCTCATCAGTCCGCTTTGCGGACAGCTTCCCCCGATGGGGAAGCCCTTATAAGCATCATACCACACCTCGCGCACTTTTTCCATTGCCAACCGGGCAAAAGTGTGGTATTGTGGATATACTACTACAAAAAGGAGGTCGCCCGCCATGCCGGAGCAGCCGCTTGTCAGTATTATCGTGCCGATTTATAACGCCCAGGATCATATCGCCCGCTGTGTGGAGAGTATCCGCCGCCAGACCTACCGGAACCTTGAAATTCTGCTGCTGAACGACGGCAGCCAGGACGTCAGCCTGGAGGTCTGCAAGATGTATGCCAACGTCGATCCGCGCATCGTGCTCATCGACAAGGCCAACAGCGGCGTGGCCGCGACCCGCAACATGGGCCTGCGGGAGGCCAGGGGCAAGTATCTGCAGTTCGTCGATGCCGACGACACGATCCAGCCCTACGCCACGGAGCTGCTGGTGCAGCGGGCCGAGGAGAGCGGCGCAGATTTGGTCATTGCGCACTACAACCGCATTACGCCGCCCCGCCCCCGTGCCGAGGATGACCCCCGCCCCGAGCGGCCCACCAAGGTGCAGACCTACGGCTTCCTGATGGAAGGCCCGATGACGAAGGAGGAATTCGCCGCGGGCCTGATGCAGGAACCGGCCAGCTTTTACTACGGTGTGATGTGGAATAAGCTCTACCGCGCAGACATTGTCCGCGCGCACGATGACATTATATGCGCCGAGGACATGGACTGGTCGGAGGACTTGTATTTCAATTTGAGCTATATCCGCTATGCGGAGAAGTTCTACGCGCTGTCGACGCCGATCTACAACTATTTCAACACGCCCGGCAGCGCGGTGCACACGGCGCTGAACCCGGTGAACATCGTGGCGACCCGCGCGACCCTGTTTGCATATTATAAGGAGCTGTATGAGCATCTGGGCCTGTATGAGGAGTACAAGCCGCAGATCTACAAGTATCTGGTGGCGGTGGCAGAGGCGTGAGCGCGGCGAATAGTACGCGGTAGGGGCCGGGCATGCCCGGCCCGGCGGTGCAGGGCTGACGGACGCCTGCGGGAAGGCTGCGGGCCGGACATGTCCGGCCCCTACAGAGCAACCGGTGGAAAACGGGCAATAATAAAATAAAAAGTAATAGGGGAGGGTTTTTAACCCTCCCCTACGTATATTCTGTTTTACACCCAATGCCCGAAGCGGTAGACCGGCTTCGTCGGCTCGGGGGGACGCAGGTCGTCGCCAAGATAGATGTCGATGGCGTTGCGCTGCATGCGGCGGGCGACCTTGTCAGGCAGATGGGCAAAGCCCTCAGCCAGGTTGGGCGGGCGCTTGACCGGGTGGTGGCAGTCGCTGCACAGAATGTGCACTAGGTTCCACTCGATCAGCTTGTGCAGCCACTTGGCGGTGTGTCCGTCCCGGATCAGGCCGGTGGCGTTGATCTGCGCCAAACACCCGTCGCAGACCCAGTTGTAGAGCAGCGTCGGGTCCTCGGTCACAAAGGGATAGCGCTCCACGTGGGCCAGAATCGGCGTGTACCCCTGCGCACGGATGGCGTAGAGCGTCTCGTCGATGCCCGGCGGGTGCATCGTGGTGGGAAACTCGATCAAAATATAGTTGCTCCCCGCAAAGGCCAGCTGGCGCAGGTCAAGGCTGGGCAGCGCGGTGGAGTAAAACACCTCGGCGCCCATCTTACCGGCCAACCGCAGGCCCTCGGCCTTGCAGGCCGCGGACACCTGAAGGAACGCTGCCTTGCGCCGCGCGGTAAACTGCTCCACGGAAATGCGCTCATAATAGAAGTGCGGCGTGAACACAATGCCCGCCGCACCATCCTGTAATTCCTTGCGAATGAGCGACATTGACATATCCAGATCTTTGGCACCGTCATCAATGCCGGGCAGGATGTGACAGTGCAGCTCTACAAGGGCATTACTCATGCATCGTTTCCCTTTTTATCTTCGTCGTAATAGCTGTAGGAGTAAGCGTAGGAGTAGCCGTCGCGGCGGCCGCTCTGCGTGCCGTTGTAGCCGTTCATGACAACACCCAGGATGTGGGCGTTGACGGCCTCCAGGTTCTTTTTGCTGAGCTGGGCACTCTGGATGGTGGTGACACCGGGGCGCACGACCAGCAGCACGCCGTCTGCAATGCCGCAGAGGACCGCAGCGTCGGTGACAACGCTGACAGGCGGGGTGTCGATGATGACATAATCAAATGCCTTCTGCAGGGAAGCGAAAATCTTCTCGGTCATAGGGGTGGAGAGCAGCTCGGTGGGATTCGGCGGGATCGTACCGGCGGTCAGGACCGTGATGCCGGAATCCTTGACGCGGACAAGCGCCGCGGCCAGTGCGCCTTCATCCTTGGAGGTGATGACGTTCGTCAGACCGGTATGGTTGCGCGGAATGCGCAGATAGCGGGAGATCGTTGCCTTGCGCAGGTCACAGTCCACCAGAACAACACGATTGCCGGAGGCGGTCAGTGTCATGGCCAGGTTGAGGGCTACGTTGCTCTTGCCCTCCTCCGGGACAGAGGAGGTAATCAGGATGGTCTTGCAGTTGCCGGAGGTAGACAGGAACTCGAGGTTGGTACGCAGGGATTTGTAGGCTTCCACATACTGGAACGGTGCGTCACTGCCGACAGTATACAGTTTGCGATGGCTGGTGTTTTTGCTTGCCTTGCTCATTTCTTTTTACCTCCCTGATATTCCGGAATGACGCCCACAACGGCGAGGTCAAGATACTTGGCCACGTCGTCCTCGGTATGGATCTTGTTGTCCAGCAGGACGGTCAGCAGGATGATGCCGACGCTGATGACCAGGCCCAGCACGCCGCCCAGCATGGTGTTGCGGCCCACGTTGGGGGAGACAGGGGCCGGGTTAATAGCAGCGTTAGAAATGACCTTTACAGAGCCGGCCTCGACGGACTCGAGGATGACGTCGGGGGAGATTACAGTGATCTGCTCGCAGACCTGACGCGCCCACTCGGGGTTGTCGCTCTTGACTGTGACCTTCATGACTTGAGTGTCATCCACGGCGCTGACTGTGACGCGGCTTGCCAGCTGCTGATAGGTCAGGGACAGACCCAGGTTGTCAATGACCTGCTGCAGCACGGTGTCGCTCTTGATGATGATGCTGTAGGTGGAAACCAGCTTGGTGGCGGAGTTGATCTGGTCGCTGGTGACGTTGGAGGTGATGTCCTGACGGGTGTTGACGATCATCAGGGCGGAAGCCTCGTATTGCGGGGTGATAAGGAACTTGGAGACACCGAACCCGGCAGCGGCCAGGATCACGGTGGCGAGAATGACGGCCAGCAGGTGCTGCCGGACGGCGTTCAGGACCTCCAAGAGGTCAATCGTTTCGTAACCTTCGTTTTCCATGTGTGGGTCCTCCTGTTAAATATTCTGGCGGCGTTTCATGCGGCTTCTGGCGGTGATGGTCAGGGCCAGAAGGATCACGGCGACTGCGCCGTAGATGATAGCAAACAGGCCGAAGCGGCCAAAAAGATTCTGCACATAGGTGACGATCAGCTGCTTGACCGAAGCGGGATTGATGCTCAGCGCCTCCATGTGGATCGCAGGGAAAATAATGGTGGCGGCCAGCGCGCAGAGCGCCGCAGCCGCGGTGAAAGCAAACGTTAGGCAGCGCACGCCGTAGCGGGAGCTGCCGGCTAAGCGCAGCATCACAAAGAGGCTGACTGCGCAGAGCACCGCCATGATGGCGACGGCCACCGGCACAACACGGCTGCACTTTTCAATAAAAGTGTACAGCTGGCTGGCCAGGGGTACCGTGACATAGTTGGCGTAGTCCAGACGGCAGGCGTCGGCGACGACGACGACGGCGGATTCCACATCGGATGTGACCTCGACGCCGCGGCTGTTCAAATCGTTGATCAGGTTGTCATACGTCGTGTTCAGAATCGCGTTGCGGGTATCAATGGCGGTGTCGCCCTGGTACAGACGGGTGATGGAATCCGCCATATCCGCCGTGATCTGGTCGCGGGAGAGGGCGGCGGTCATCACGTCGGCGGAGAAGCCGGACGATGCGCCGTAGCTGATGAAGTTGTCATACAGATAGCTGTAGGCGGCCTCACTGAAATCACTGCGGTTGACCTGCTCCTTCATGTAGGAGGCGCTGCAGATCGTTGTCATCAGGACAAGGCAGAGCGCCAGCATTGCCAGCAGCAGACTGGACAGCCAGCTTAAAACCGTGGCCCATACAACGCTGCCCTTGCGGTGGGGGTGCGGAGCTTGTTTTTGTGCCATACATACCCCCCCTTAGCTGTTGGCGTCCAGCAGAGGACCGGACACGTATTTGGCATAGACGAAGAAACGGTTCGGCGTGAAGCCGAGCGCATCGAAGGGATAGCAGGTGTACAGGATCAGATTCTCGTCGGTGCGGGTGAAGTCGTAGGCGGTCTCGTCCTGATAGTCGAGGATCTCGGTGCCGGTGACCTCATAGGTGTAGACGCCGTAGTGGGTCGTGATCGTGACCGTCGCGCCGGCCTCGGCGTGCTGCAGGTCATTGAAGAAGGTGTTGTTGTGCCCGGCCAGCAGGATGGTCTTGCCCTCGCCGGGAATGCCGACGCGGGCGTCGTCCTTGTAGGTGCCGACGCCGGCGTTTAAGATTTTGCTCGTGTCGCCGTAGTAGACCGGGGCGTCCACGTTGGTGCCGGAGATCGTGATCGTCGCGTAGCGGTCCCCCTCGGACGGGTAGGTGACGGAGCTCAGCGGCAGCCTGTCCGGCTGGGCGTCCGGCTCATCCACCGTACCGCCGTTGATGACAGTGGCGGCATTGTCCAGCAGATCCCTGGGCTGCGCGACCTCCGTTGTGCTGAAGAACCAGCCCAGCAGGGCCTGGTACGGGGCCAGTACGGTGTGGCCCACGATAAAGACCAGCGCGGTGCTGACCAGAACAAAGGCCAGCGGGACCACTACATAAGCCAGTGGACTGCGGCGCAGAAAAGAGTGGTTCTTGCTTGCCTGCATGGTGATATGCTTCCCCCCCTGATATGATTGATAATTACGGCATCCTACATTATAAACTATTTTCTATATAAAAGGAAGGTCTAAAACAGGAATAAATTGACCAATTCCGTGTAAACAACGAAAAACGGGCAGAGCCAGAGGTTCTGCCCGCTGCCGGTCAAAAACCGGACTTATGCAGCTGGATTACAGTGCACGCTCCTTGCGGACGGCCATGCCGAGCATGCCGACAACAGCCAGAGCAGCGACAGCAAAGACAACGGCGGTGTTATCGCCGGTGGCCTTGATGACAGCGCCGGAAGAAGCGGTGATGGGGTTCGCAGCGGAAGAAACGGTCTTGACGCTGGAAGCGGCGGCACTGTTCTGGGCGGCGTTGCTGACAGCGTCGCTGGCAGAGGTGTTGTTGTCAGTGGTGGTGGTAGACAGAGGCCGGGCGATAGCACAAAAGTCAGTCGTACCGTTGACGGTGACGTTAACACTGACAACGAACTGGGAAGAGTCACTGGTATCGAGCGTCGGGTTGGAGATGACGATACCGGCAGCACTCAGCATGCTGTTCATGGAGGCCACAGCGTCGTTGGCAGCCTTGAGGGCGACGTTAGCGTCAGTGGTGCCCTTGATGGTGTTGGCGGCGTTAGCGGCAACAGCCTTCAGGGAATCCATGTTGGCATAGATGACGTTCAGCTGGTCAGCGGTCAGCTTGTTGACCGTGTTGTCGATGGTGGTGACGCCGTAGCTGGCAGCGAAAGACAGGATTTCATCTTTCGCACGCTTTGCATTATTGGACTTGTTGAAATCAGCAGCAAAAGCGGAGGTAGCGAAGACGCAAGCCATCACAACACCCAGCAGAACGGCAGCGAACTTCTTGAAGTTGTTCATTGGTAGTATCCTCCTTTCCTCAAAAGATATATGGGTGTGTTGCCCATATACCATACTGCAGGAAATTCATACTTTCCCCTTTTAATATGGTTCTCAAATTATAGCACAATGCCGGGAAAAATTCCAGCACATATCCGTAAAATGATATGAATTTTTCGGAATTTAGAAAATTGAACAAAGAAAAAAGTGTCAAAACGGTAAAAACTGACGCGCGCCATACAAATGTGTACCAGCGTTATAAAGTAATGTGCGAAGGACCCAACGAAACGGCAAAAAATGTGCGTTTCTCCCCGCCCGGTTGAAAGCCGCCCGGCAGTGTGATACAATAAAAGCCAAACAGGAAAGTGAGGAGAAGCGGCATGCAGACCTGCAATATTATGGGCGTGAACATCGCCGTCACCGACATGGACAAAACGCTGCGCCTGGTGGAGGACAACTGCGAGGCATGGCGCGGGAAATATATCTGCGTGGCGAACGTCCACACCACCGTGACGGCCCACGACGACCCGACCTATCTGCGGGTGCAGAACGGCGCGGTCATGGCCCTGCCGGACGGCGGGCCGCTGTCCAGATACAGCCGCAAGAAGGGCTTTGCCGACGCCGCCCGCGTGACAGGCCCCGACCTGATGCGCGAGCTTTTGAAGGAGAGCGGGACAAAGCACTACCGGCACTATTTCTACGGCTCCACGCAGGAGACGCTGGACATCCTGCGTGAAAAAATTACGGAAAAGTACCCCGGCGCGGTCATCGCGGGGATGTATTCTCCGCCGTTCCGCTCGCTGACGGCGGACGAGGATGCGGAGATCGTGGAGAAGATCAACGCGGCAAAGCCGGATTTTGTCTGGGTGGGCCTGGGTGCGCCGAAGCAGGAACGCTGGATGGCCGCCCATGAAAACCGCGTGCAGGCGCTGATGCTGGGCGTGGGTGCGGCCTTTGACTACGAGGCAGGCAACATCCGCCGCGCCCCGGCCTGGATGCAGCGCTGCAATCTGGAATGGCTGTACCGCCTGATGCAGGACCCGAAGCGGCTTTTCAAACGCTATTTCGTGACGAACACCAAGTTTTTGTGGTGGAGCTGGAGACACTAAGGGAGGCTTGCCCCTCTGAGGAAGCCTTTTGCGAGCATCGCCCCTTTTTATGGGTGGCGGTGCTCTTTTTTGTTTGTTTATACGCTCTTTTCGGTTTTCCACGCTCTGCGGCAAAAAACAGCGTGCGGGGGTGGTATAGTGCAAAGCGTCCGAGACATATACTGTACATTTACGGAGGGCTTGCACGATGGCTGTACTGAACGGGGAACGTATGCACGACACAATGGAAAGGCTGCTGCCCGGGGCGCGCAGTGCGGCGCTGCTGTGGCAGGGCGCGGCAGTGCTGGGCGGCGCGGCGCTGGGGGGCGGGCAGGTCTACGGCGGGGCTGCGCCGTTTGGGCTGGCGCTGGTCATCGGCTGCCCGCCGTCCTACTGCCTGGCCGCGGCGCTGGGTACGCTGGCGGCGGGGCTGGCGTTCCAGCCGATACTGCTGGGCGTCAAGCTGGCCGTGGCTGCCGTGGCTGGTCCTTGTGGGGCTGGGAGGTATCGCCGTCCTCATGCTCATGAGTGACGAGGGCCGGGCTCAGCTGGTCTCGATGGGCGCGCTGACGCTTATCATCGTGGCCATCTACTTCGGGCGTCAGTTTGTGCGCTCGTTGAAGTAGCGGAAACGCACGGGACCTCGGCCGGTACGCAGATGTAGGCGGCCTAGTCCATGATGGGGGCACCCCGACGAATCGCTCGGGGTCGTATGCTGTTGTGGTTTTGGTTTGTTGTGATTTGCTGGCATGCGCTATGCTTTGTTTATGCGTGTGAAGGAGTGGGCGGCTCTTGAGGGCTTGAACGAGCAGACGGTGTGGAAGTGGTGCCGTGAGGGCCGTATGCCCGTTGCGGTGGAGAAGGCGGGGAGCGTGTGGCTGGTCC
>OLOA01002233.1_pt1 | contig 17873 bp, 15 predicted proteins | sample 1672201 | NCBI WGS metagenome assembly OLOA01 (sample SAMEA3136658, study PRJEB25190) | human gut metagenome
GGCGCGGGCAGGGTCTACGCCGTGGAGCCCGTGCCGCCGATCCTCTCCGTGCTGCGCCGCAACCTGCGCCGCTGTCGCAACGTCGAGATCCTCCCCTACGCCCTCGGCACCGAGGACAAGGCCGTTACGATGGCCAACGATTCGGCGCGCGCGACGGGCTACTTCGGCACGGGGCAGAACTTCGTGAACGACGGCGGCACATCCGCCGCCGCGGAGTTCCCGGCCCGGATGCGCCGGGGCAGCGAACTCTTCGCCGGCCTGGAACGCCTCGATTTCATCAAGTGCGACATCGAGGGGTACGAGGTCGTGGTGATGAACGAACTGCGCCCGCTGCTCGAACGCTTCCGCCCCACGGTGCTGATCGAGACCGGCGGTGAAAACCGCCCGCAGATCGTCGCGCTCTTCACGACGCTCGGCTACGCGGGCTTCACCCTCGACCGGGGCCGCGAAATACCCCTTACACCCGACACGACCAAAGACATCATATTCAGACATGCGCATTGACATCCTCACCGTCGTACCCGAACTGCTGACCTCGCCCCTCAACGAGTCGATCCTGCACCGTGCGCAGGAGAAGGGGCTCGTCCGGATCGTCGTCCACAACCTCCACGACTACGCCCACGACCGCCGCAAGACCACCGACGACTACCCCTTCGGCGGCGAGGCGGGCATGGTTCTGAAGTGCGAACCGGTTTTCGAGCTGGTCGAGAAACTCCAGTCCGAGAGACACTACGACGAGATCATCTACACCTCGCCCGACGGCATACGCTACGACCAGCACGAGGCCAACCGCCTCTCGACGCTCGAAAACATCATCATCCTCTGCGGCCACTACAAGGGCATCGACCACCGCATCCGCGAACACCTCGTCACGCGCGAAATCTCGATCGGCGACTACGTGCTCACGGGCGGCGAACTGGCGGCCTGCATCATCGCCGACTCGGTCGTGCGGATCATCCCCGGGGCCATCGGCGACGAGGCGTCGGCCCTCACGGACTCGTTCCAGGACAACCTGCTGGCGCCGCCGGTCTACACGCGCCCGGCCGAGTTCCGCGGCTGGAGGGTTCCCGACGTGCTGCTCTCGGGCAACTTCGCCCAGATCGCCCGGTGGCAGGACGAACAGTCCCTCGAACGCACCCGGCAGCTGCGGCCCGACCTGCTGGGCGAATAAGCGAATGCCATGAAACGGAAGACTTCGCTCATCGTCTGGGGTGCCGTCCTGCTGCTCGCCGCCTACGGCATCTACGACCTCGTACGGGAGGTCAGGCGCAGCTATACTTCCTGCTACGCACACACCTATTCGCATGCCATCGGGCAGATGATGGGGCCGCGGTTCGATTCGCTCACACCCCGGGGCGAGGGCATCCGCATCGGGGTGGTCGACGCCGGTTTCGGCGGGCTGCGCGACGACCGCTTCACGCGCCGTCTCCGGGTCGCGGACTACCTCGACCTGACGGACGGCGACACGACGGGATTCTTCCGCGACGACTGCGACCACGGCACCCGGGTCACACGGAACATCGGGGGCTTCTCCAACGACACCCTGCTGGGGCTGGCCTGCAAAGCCGACTACTACCTGGTGAAATCCGACCTCGAGCACGGCGAGCCGCGCGAGGACGAACGCCGCCTGTGCCGGGCCCTGGCCTGGCTCGCACAGCGGCAGGTCGACGTGGTCAACATCTCGCTGGGCTATACCGTATTCGACGATTTCGACGGCTATACGCCGCAGATGCTCGACGGCCGCACGGCGCTCTGCTCGCGTTTTCTCGACAGCCTGCTCGATGCACACCCGCGCATGGTCGTCGTACAAAGCGCCGGCAACGAGGGGAAAAACAAATGGCGCCACATCTCGTTCCCCGGGGATGTCGCCGAGGCCGTCACGGTCGGCGCGGCCGACTCCGAAGGCACGGGGCGTTCGGGCAAGAGCGGCACCGGCTACTACCCGCACCCCGTCAAGCCTGACCTGGTGGTGTACGACTCCCCGAACGGCACGTCGTTCTCGACGCCCGTGGTCACGGGGCTGTGTGCCGCCCTCATGGGGTACAGGCCGATGAAACGCCGCGAGCTGATCCGCCTGCTGCACGCTTCGGGCACCCGCAGCGCAGCGCCCGACCTCGAAACGGGCTACGGCATCCCGCAGTGCGACACCCTGCTCGGATTCCTGGATACCCCCGCTGAATTACAAACCCTACCGCTAAACGCAACGCAATGAAATACTACCTCATCGCCGGCGAGCCCTCGGGCGACCTGCACGGCTCGAATCTGATAAAAGGACTCCTCAAAGCCGATCCCGAAGCACGGCTGCGCTTCTGGGGCGGCGACCTGATGGCCGCGGCGGGCGGCGAGGCGAACCTGGCCAAGCACTACCGCGAAACCTCATTCTTCGGCATCGTGCAGGTGCTGAAAAACCTGCGGACGATCAAACGGCAGATGCGCGAATGCCGGGCCGACGTCGCGGCATTCGCCCCCGACGTGCTGATCCTGGTCGACTACCCCGGCTTCAACATAAAGATGGCGCGCTGGGCCAAAGAGCACGGCATCCGCACCTTCTATTACATCGCCCCGAAGGTCTGGGCATGGCGCGAGTGGCGCGTGAAGGCCATCCGCCGCTATGTCGACAGGCTGTTCGTCATCTTCCCCTTCGAATGCGGCTACTTCCCCAGGCACGGCGTCGAACCGATTTTCGAAGGCAACCCGCTCGTAGACGCCATCGAGGCCCGGCGCACCTCGCTCCCCTCGCCCGACGAGTTCCGCCGCCGGCACGGGCTCGACCGCAGGCCGATCATCGCCCTGCTGGCCGGCAGCCGCCGGGGCGAGATCCGCGACAACCTGCCGCTGATGGCCGACCTGTCGCGCAAATTCCCGGAGCACCAGTTCGTCGTGGCGGGCGTAGCATGGCTCGACCGCGCGCTCTACGAACAGTATATGGCCGGCAGCGGCATCCGTTACGTCTGCGACCAGACCTACGAGACGCTCGCCGCGGCCGAAGCCGCCGTGGTAACGTCCGGGACGGCAACGCTCGAAACGGCGCTGCTCGGCATCCCCGAAGTGGTGGTCTACCGCACGCTCTGGTTCCAGGTCAGGCTCCGGCCCTATGTACTGAAAGTACCCTGGGTGTCGCTCGTGAACCTCAACCTCGGGCGCGAGGCGGTCGCCGAGGTCATTCAGTCCGACCTCGACACCACGCGCGCCGAACGCGAGCTGCGGGCGATCGTCGCGGGCGGGGAGAAACGCGGACGGATGCTCGCCGACTTCGCCGAATTACGTACGGTTATCGGGGGCCCGGGCGCCAGCGACCGTTTCGCCGCCCGGATGGTCGCGGAATTGCGCGCACCGGAAACGAAATAACCAAAAGTTATGGACGATTTCACGATACTCCTGCTCGGCGGCGTACTGCTGATCGTCGTCGGCCTGCTGGTAAAGCGGTTCCCGATGCTGATCGCGGGCTACAACACCATGCCGCCCGCAAAGAAGAAAAACGTCGACATCGGGGGCTTATCTTCGTTCATGCGGCGCCACCTCGTGATTATGGGAGCTTTATGGATCCTATTTACGGTCGTCCTGGAACTGACCGGCCAGACGGACACGCTGGCAGTGATTTACGTAATTTACCTGCTGCCTTACGTCGTTTGGATGCTCGTTCGGGCACAACGGTACGACCACAACTGAAAATAACGAAAGACAACGCCATGAAAATCATCTGCATAGCACGCAACTATGCCGCACACGCCGAGGAGCTCGACCGCCAGGTCGGCGGCGGCACGCCGTGCCCGCCGGAGCCTGCCTGGTTCCTCAAGCCCGACACGGCGCTGCTGCGCAACAACGACCCGTTCTACATCCCCGCCTTCTCGCAGGAGGTGCACTACGAATGCGAGCTGGTCGTACGCATCAACCGCGTAGGCAAGGGCATCGCCGAACGTTTCGCGCACCGCTATTACGACCAGGTGGGGCTGGGCATCGACTTCACGGCCCGCGACCTGCAACGGCAGGCCATCGCCGAAGGGCTGCCGTGGGAGCGCTGCAAGGCATTCGACCGCTCGGCGGCCCTCTCGCCCCAATTCGTATCTTTGCAGGAGCTGGGCGGCGACGTGCAGTCCCTGCATTTCACGCTGGAGGTGAACGGCCAGACGCGCCAGCGGGGCGACACGTCCGGGATGCTCTTCTCTGTCGACCGGATCATCGCCTCGGTGTCGCAGTACATGACGCTGCGCATGGGCGACCTGCTCTACACGGGCACGCCGGCCGGCGTGGAACCCGTACGCCCGGGCGACAATCTGCGCGCCGTGCTCGAAGGCCGCGAACTGCTCAACTTCGACATCCGCTGACCCGGGAACGAAGACACATGAAAACTAAAAACATGCTATAACCATGTTACTCAAAGACAAACTCAAGCCTTACCGCCTTCTGCTGGCATCGCAGTCGCCGCGCCGACGGGAACTGATGACGGGCTGCGGGCTCCCGTACGAACTCGCCCCCAAATACGAATGCGAGGAGGTCTACCCCGCCGGCATGCCCGGCGAAGAGGTGCCGCTCTACCTCTCGCGGCTCAAGAGCGAAGCCTACCCGGCGGCGCTGGCCCCGAACGAAATCCTGCTGACGGCCGACACGGTAGTGGTCTCCGACGGCGAGGTGCTCGGCAAACCTCTCGGCCGCGAAGAGGCCGTGCAGATGCTCCGCCGCCTCTCGGGGCGCCGGCACACGGTGGTCTCGGGCGTCACGCTGCGTACCCCCGGGCGGACGCACACCTTCGCCGCCAAGAGCAGCGTATGGTTCCGGCCGCTCGCGGACGAGGAGATCGCCTATTACCTCGACGCCTGCCGTCCCTACGACAAGGCCGGCTCGTACGGCATCCAGGAGTGGATCGGCTACGCCGCCATCGAAAAGATCAACGGCTCGTTCTACAATGTCATGGGGCTCCCGATTCAGAAAGTATACACCGAACTCGACAAATTCCTCAAATAAATGAAACGCACACTACTTACCCTGTTCTGTACGCTCCTCGCGCTGGCGGCCTCCGCCGACGAGGGCATGTGGCTCCCGAGCCTCATCTCGCAGCGCATCGACGACATGCGCGCCAAAGGATTCCGCCTCACGGCCGAAGACATCTACTCGATCAACAAAGCCTCGATGAAGGATGCCGTGGTGCTGTTCAACGGCGGCTGCACGGGCGAACTGATTTCGTCCGAAGGGCTGCTGCTCACCAACCACCACTGCGGCTACGACGCCATACAGGCGCATTCGAGCGTCGAACACGACTACCTGACCCACGGTTTCTGGGCCATGTCGCGCCGGGAGGAACTGCCCAACAAGGAGCTCGACGTACGCTTCCTCGTCCGCATGGAAGAGGTCACCGACCGCATCGCTGCGGGCGAAACGAAGGCCGAAATCATCCGCCGGGCCGAGGCCGAAGGCAAGGGCTACAAGGCCTCGGTCGAGCAGATGTACTACGGCAACCAGCAGTTCCTGTTCATCTACGAGCAGTTCGACGACGTACGCCTGGTCGGCGCGCCGCCCTCGTCGATCGGCAAGTTCGGCGGCGACACCGACAACTGGATATGGCCCCGCCACACGGGCGACTTCTCGCTCTTCCGCATCTACGCCGGCAAGGACAACAAGCCCGCCGCCTACTCGCCCGAGAATGTTCCCTACCGCCCCAAGCGGCATTTCACCATCTCGACCGCCGGGGTCGAAGAGGGGGATTTCACGATGATCTACGGCTTCCCCGGCAATACGCAGGAGTACATCCTCTCGGACGCCGTGGCTTACATCGCCGAGCGCTCCGACCCGGCCAAAATCGCCATCCGCACGGGGCGCCTCGACATCATCTCCGCGGCACAGGAGAGCGACCCGGCGCTGCGCATCCATTACGCCGCCAAACACGCCTCGATCGCCAACGCATGGAAGAAATGGCAGGGCGAGGCGATGGGCATCGGCCGCCTGGGCACCGTGGCCTCGAAACGCGCCTATGAGCAGGAATTCGCCGCCTGGGCGCAGGACAAACCCGAATACCGCAGCGTCGTCGCCGACCTCAAAGCCGAATACGCCCGCATCGCGGACGCCTATTTCGCCCGCGAGATCACACGCGAAACGCTCGGCGCACTGCCCGAGCGCTACACCCCCGAGGAGCGTGCCGAAGCCGCCTTCGCACGGCGCGAGCAGACGGAACGGGCACTCTTCGAATGGCTTTTCGGCCAGTATGCCCGCCGCTGCCCCGTGCAGTACCAGATTCCGGCATTCCTGGCCGGCGTCGCCGCCAGCGGGTCGCCCGAAGCCTATGCCGGCGAGGTATTCGACACGCTGTGGCGGGAGGGCGCCGACACCACGGCGGTGCACGCCCTGCACAAGGACACCGAACGCATACTCGGCCACATCGACTGGATGCTGGGCACCAAGTCGCTGCGCAACCTCAACAGCGGACGCCTCAACGAACTCTACACGACCTACATCAAGGGGCTGCGCGAGTGGGACACCCTGCGGGCCTTCTACCCCGATGCCAACCTCACGCTGCGCGTGGCCTACGGCCATGTCGGGGGCTACGAATATGCCGACGGCGAATACCACAAGCCGCAGACCACCCTCGACGGCATCATCGCCAAGGACAACCCCGAGATTTACGACTACGACATCCCGCAGGCGCTGCGCGAGCTCTACGCCACGAAGGACTACGGACGCTGGGCGACGACCATCGACGGCCGCAGGACGGTACCCGTCTGCTTCCTGGCCACCAACCACACGACGGGCGGCAACTCCGGTTCGCCGATCATCAACGGCAGGGGCGAACTGGTGGGGCTGAATTTCGACCGCACATGGCGCTCGACGATGAGCGACGTGGCGTTCGACGAAACGATCTGCCGCAACATCGCCGTCGACGTCCGATACGTGCTGTTCGTCATCGACCGCATCGGCGGGGCGGGATACCTGTTCGGCGAAATGGATTTCAGCCGCCGCAAATAGGAGTAATTCACGAAAAAAACACTATATTTAGCCCGCATAACAAAATCAGCCTCTATGAAAACAATCCTCTACACATGGTTCGCCGTCCTCCTGTTCGGCATGGCAGCAGTATCCTGCGGCGATGACGACACGAAAAACAACGACACGACGGGCATAACCGGCTCGTCGTGGAAAGCATCGGAAACGGTGGGCGCCGACCGCACGACCAAGAAATACACGTTCAAGGCCTCCGCCAACTGGGTGGCGCAGAGCGACAAACCGGAATGGTGCAAGATACTCACCTCGTCGGGCGACAAGGGCAGCGACCGGCAGCTCAACATCTCGGTCGAAGCCAACGAGACCGGCAGCACGCGCAGCGCGAACATCACCGTACAGGTGAGCGGCTACGCGAGGGCGGCGCAGTTCGCCATCACCCAGCTCGGGAGCAGCAGCGGCGGCACGGGCGCAGACACCGAGCTCAACAAACAGGTAGACAAGATCCTGGAGTATTACTACCTGTGGAACGGCGAATACCAGCAGATGTCGCGCGACCTCTCGCTGGATTACATCAGTTCCAGCGACAATTTCCTGAAACGCACGCTGCTGGAGATGACGACCAACGACCTCGACAAAAAACGGCAGAGCAACGGCAGCTACTCGGTTTACTCCTACCTGCTGCGGACGCCCCTCACGAAGGCCGTCGCCGGGACGACGCGCGGCGTAAGCCACGGGGTCGTAAAGGAGAAGGAGTATGGCTTCGGCATCGCGGGCCTGATGGGCGTGAGGTTTGTGGACGGCAACAACCAACCTACGGGAGAGTACGGGCTGGTCATCACGTCGGTCTACCCGGACTCCCCGGCATCGGAAGCAGGGTTCCGGCGGGGCACGTTCTTCGCCCAGTACAACGACGCAGCCATCACGGCCGCGAACCTGAATTCGGTTTACAGTACGTTAATAGCTCCGGGAGGAAGCCGCACGGTAAAACTCACCGAGAACAGGCAAGGCGCGCAGCCCGTATCGGTCACGGCACGCGAAATATACCCCAACCCGGTAATCCACAGCGAAGTGATCACCTCCGGAGCGCATAAGATCGGCTACCTGGTCTACGACAGCTTCGACGCGGCCTACGACGACGAACTGCTCGCTGCCGTCAAGAAACTCAAAGACGGGAACATCACCGACATGGTGCTCGACCTGCGCAACAACGGCGGCGGGCACGTCATCTCGTCGAACATGCTTTCCACCTGCATCGCCGGCGCGGCCTGCCAGGGCAAGGTCTACGAATATTACCGTTACAACGACAGCCGCATGGCCACGGTCGAAAAAACGGAGAGGGAGACCGGCAAGGAGTATGACACGGCGGCAAAAAAATTCTTCGACGAATTCTATTACGGCGACTATTACGGCGTCGACCTGCGGAACTACGCGCTGAACATGACCCGGCTGTACGTGCTCGTCACGGGCAACACGGCCTCGTCGAGCGAAGCCGTCATCAATACGCTGCGCGGGTTGGACGGCTTCACGGTGAAGCTCATCGGCGAAAAGACCAACGGCAAGAACGTCGGCATGGAGGTCAGCAAATTCACCGTAGGCAATTACAGCTACGAACTGGCCCCGATATCGTTCCAGGGCTACAACGCCAAGCAGGTGACCGTCGACAAGAACGGACTGGCGGTCGACACCGCGTGCGAGGAATGGGACGGGGAGTTGAAGGATTACGGCGACAGGAGCGAGCCGATGCTGGCAGCGGCCCTGAGTCAGATCACCGGGCAGAGATCGGCAAGCGTATCGGGCACGCGCAGCACCGCGCCGGGCGTACGTCCGGCAACGGACATCGCATTGCCCGACTTATCGAACCGCCCGAGCGGCATGATCGTATTCCTGCCGGCTTCGGAGGAGTAACGGGAGACCGTCCTAAAGCGAGGTGCGGGGAGGATGCTATCCTCCCCGCTCTTTTCGTAACCAGGCACCTGCGCGCGTGTCATACGCCCGGCGGCTCGGCTTGGCCGCTGTCTCCGTTCCTGATCCCGTCTATGCCACCGCCACCGTCTCTGCATGGCAAGTATCCCGGCCACCGCTGCGGCCGCAACTGCCCTGCGGCCGTCTCGGCCTGCAAATGACCCACCTCCGTTTCCGCCCCGGCCTCGATCCCTGCCGCCGCTTTTGCCATCAGATGCAGGCACAGACATCGACACCGCCCCCGCGGCAGGTAGAGCACGGCGGTTTATGTCGCCGAGATGCCGCTACCGAAAGAATAATCCGTATTACATGGAGAAAAAATTTGGCGGATTAAAATTTATGCCCTATATTTGCACACCTGAAATCCGAAAGGATACGTGCAATGCCCAGGTGGTGAAATTGGTAGACACGCTACTTTGAGGGGGTAGTGAACAATTACGTTCGTGCAAGTTCGAGTCTTGTCCTGGGCACAACTAAAAGAAAAAGACAATTGATGATCAATCAGTTGTCTTTTTTTTGTTTGCTGTCTTGCACGAGAGTAATAAAAAGCCTGCGAGATCATTTCAATCTCATTAACACGAACTTGCCTGAATTATATTGATTTTTTCCTCGCACACTTCTTCTTATAATGTTTTATAATCTCCCTTGATGCCTTACTCATTCATCTGCTTTTTTTATGTTTCACTTTCGGACTCGATCTGCAATTACCGCGTCTGACCGAAATTGTCCATAACGATATGATTTGACCTCATCCTTTTTTCCGGTTCGTTCCGCATGAAAGAATAAGCCCGGTATTTCACATCGCCCAATATCAACAGACATTCTATAAATTTTTGAATTTTGATAAAAAAGTTTACCTTTGAATCAATCTACATGCATGTCAGAACTGGATAAACATATCACGCTCGAAAATTTCGAACGATTATACTCCGAGTATAAGCCTCGTTTTATCATTATCGCCCGGTCATACATCCGCAACAATATGGCCGCGGAGGACATCGTTACCGACAGCTTCCTTTATTTTTGGGAAAACAAGGACAAGCTGAATATTACTACGACTATCCAGGCATATATTTTAGGATCCGTGAAACATGGCTGTCTTGAATGGCTGCGCAACCAGAAAAACAGACTCAAAATCCAGCAACAAATACATACGACGGCTTACCGCAGCATCAAAGCCAAAATCACCGTTTTGGAAAGTACCAACCCCGAAGCATCCTTTACGGCAGAAATAAAATCCATCATCGAAAGCCAGATCAACAAAATGCCCGAACCCATGCGGCAAATCTTCCTTTACAACCGCTTCGAGGGCAAGACTTACCAAGAAATCGCCGAAATTACAGGAATCAATGTGCGCAACGTCACAGCCAATATCCAACGGGCTTTGGCCATCATGCGAATCGCACTGAACGACTATCTCATCATTTTAATTATCGTCCTGTATTCCAGCGTTATACGATAATTAAAAAAATTACCATTTTTTTAAGAAAATTTATTTAACGAAAAACGCACTTTTTCGATGTAAATGTCGTGCGCCCACGCACCATATAGTTGTAAACAGACAAAGCATAATTTCGTTATCGGGAAAAATTACCAAGGGAAAAATTATGGATTCGCTGCGGGCTGCCCAAATTCATAATGCACTCGCCACACTATGTAAAAAAATGGACAAAGAATTATTATATAAGTACATAAACGGCCAAACTTCCGAGCAGGAAGAAAAAACGATTGTAGACTGGCTCGATGCCGACCCCAACAACCAGAAAGAACTAAATGCATTATGGTCTATGCAGGACGCACTTATCGCAAATGTCCCTTATCCGCACCACCCCCATCTGCAGCTGCCGACCAGACGCCTGAAATGGTATCGCCAGCGCTTTATTCGTATCTGTACCCAGGCTGCCGCAGTATTACTATTGGTCGCTGGCAGTTGGTACGCTTCCAGAACCGTCATTATCGAAGATACCGCAAAACAATATCTGTCCGTTGCCGCACCGGCAGGACAACGTATAGACATTACACTCCAGGACGGAACCAGCGTTTGCCTGAACAGCGGGGCAAAACTGGAATATCCGATACGGTTCAATAGGAATCGCCGTGTGAAACTCTCCGGCGAGGCCATGTTCAACGTAGAGCATGATGCCGCCCATCCCTTCATCGTGGAAACTTTCGCCTGCGACGTGGAAGTGCTGGGTACGAAATTCAACGTAACGGCAGACGAACTGACACACGACTTCACGACTGCATTATTGAGGGGAAAAGTCAAAGTAACCAACAAACTGGCAAGCGGCGACCAGATTATATTAGACCCGAACGAAAAGGTATGCCTAAACGGGAAGCGTCTGGTATTGACCAGGATTGAGAATACGGACGACTATTTATGGACGGAGGGTATTCTGAATCTCGTTGGACACCCGTTTGCCGACATCATCGCCAAAATGGAGAAAACATACGGTGTGAAAATCCAGATCCAAACGGCCGAACTTCCGCAGATCGACGTTATCCGCGGAAAAATCCCCGTCAATATGGGGCTGGACTATGCGCTAAGGGCCTTGCAGAAAATAACCCCGTTCCAATATGAGAAAGACGAAAACAATGTAATCCACATAAAATAACTATGACGAGATTATCTAACAAAAACCGACAATGCCTATGAGATAAGACTATGAATTTTCAAAGTCGCAAAAAAAGCCCGCAGGTGTAGCAACCACCCGCAGGCATAGCGGCTAATAGAATTTGAACCAATCTAACAACCACTAATCTACAAATCTATGAATAATAAATTTATTCAGCAAATTAAATGCTGGTTTACTTTTCTATTCATGATTTGCTCCACGTTCTCCGCATGGGGAGCGTATGCCCAGACCGCGAAAGTAACATTGCAGATGGACAATGTTCGCATGGAGCAGGTTATGAATGAAATAGAAAAACAGACCAGCTATTTCTTCATCGTAAATAAAGGCGTAGACATTAACAGAACCATCAGTATCAATGTCGCCGATAAACCGCTCGATACCGCTTTGCAGGCAATGGTCGCCGGAACGGATACCGAGTACAAAATCTACCAGCAGAACATTTATCTTTCCGCAGCCCCGGACAAGAAAACCGCAAACAACGGTTCCACAAAGGTCAGCGGTGTCGTGCGCGACACCAAAGGGACACCCGTTGTCGGGGCATCGGTGGTCGTAAAGGGAACGACCATCGGCGAAAGTTCCGGACTTGACGGCGCTTTCTCGCTCCAAGTCCCCGCACCTGTGGAAACCGCCGAATTGTATATCAATTTCATCGGCTACGACCCCGTAACAGTAAAAATCGGCACACAAACCTTTTTTACCATAACACTCAACGAAGCAGCCGAGCAGATTGAAGACGTGGTGATCACGGCCCTGGGTATCAAACGCTCGGAAAAGGCGCTGGCCTACACCGTGCAGCAAGTGAAGTCCGAAGCCGTGACGACCGTGAAATCCGCAAACTTCGTAAACAGCCTCGCAGGTAAAGTCGCCGGAGCCGTTATCAACACCAGTTCGTCCGGTGTGGGCGGTTCGGCCAAAGTCATTATGCGCGGTATGAAGTCGATTATGCAGACCTCGAACGTACTTTATGTAATCGACGGTATTCCCATGCACAACTTCACCAGCGATGGCAGCATGGAATTCGGATCACGCGGCACAACGGAATCCATCGCCGACATGAACCCCGACGACATCGAATCCATATCCGTTATGACCGGAGCCGCAGCCGCGGCATTGTACGGTTCCGACGCCGCGAACGGTGCAATGCTCATTACCACCAAGAAAGGTAAGGCCGGAGCAACACAGATACAGGTTTCGAGTAACACGGAATTTATGAACCCGCTGCGCCTGCCGGATTTCCAGACCCGCTACGGCACGGGGCGTAAAGGCAAAGCCAGCGGTTCGACGATCCACAGCTGGGGCGCACCGCTCAACCAGGCGGCACGTTACAACTACTCGCCCGAAGATTTCCTGCAAACAGGTCACATCCTGACGAACTCCGTAACACTGTCCGGGGGTACGGAGAAAAACCAAATCTATTTCTCGACCGCAGCGGTAAACTCCAAAGGACTGATCCCCAACAACAAGTATAATCGTTATAACTTTACATTCCGCAACACGTCGAACCTGCTGAACGACCGTTTGACACTGGACGTAAGCGGCAGCTACATCATCCAGAAAGACCGCAACATGATAAACCAGGGCGTGTACTCAAACCCGCTCGTATCGGCTTATCTCTTTCCCCGCGGCGATGATTTTTCGCTCGTAAAGGCATTCGAGCGCTGGAACCCCGCACGCAAAATCTATGAACAGTTCTGGCCGCAGGGCGAGGGCGGCGACCTGCGCATGCAGAATCCCTATTGGATCGCCTACCGCAACCCCCGCGAAAACAGCCGTAAGCGCTATATGTTCACAGGCGGCATTACCTATAAAATCACCGACTGGATGAATGTCGCAGGACGTATCCGCGTCGATAACACCAACAGTTTATATACGGAAAAACTGTACGCCACATCGAACCCCACGCTGCTGGAGAACAGCAAAAAAGGTAAATATACCGAAACCCGCGGCGAAGAACGACAGACCTACGGCGACGTAATGCTCAACCTCAGCAAGACGTTCAAAGAGAAATTCTCGCTCGACGCACATATCGGCGCGTCGATCAAAGACAACCGCTTCGACGAACTCTCGGTATATGGCCCCATTGCCGGCGCTCCCAACATCTTCAATGTCGTGAACCTCGACAAGAGCCAGAAGAAAACGCCGAAAACCGGCTGGCACGAACAAACGCAGTCGTTTTTCTACTCCCTGGAACTGGGCTGGAAGTCGCAACTGTTCGTAACGACGACCGGACGTAACGACTGGGCGTCGCAACTTGCCAACTCACCCCAAAAGTCGTTTTTCTACCCCTCGGTCGGCGTATCGTGGCTGCCCAGCAGTACATTCAATTTCCCGGAGAAGTTCAACTACCTGAAAATCCGTGCTTCGTGGGCTTCGGTAGCAAACCCCTTTCCGCGGGAACTGACAATCGCCACACACCCTTACGACGACACCATTTCCGGCTGGGACGACAAATCGAACTACCCTATCGGGCAGCTTTACCCGGAGCGGACGAAAACCTGGGAATTAGGTTTCGACGCCCGGTTCCTGCATGGATTCACACTCTCGGCATCGTGGTATCGCGCCGACACCTATAACCAGACTTTCAATCCGAATCTGTCCGCATCGTCCGGCTACTCCGACATCTATATTCAGACCGGACACGTGCGCAATACGGGTGTCGAGGCAAGCCTGGGATACGACCACCAATGGAAAAACTGGAATTGGAACTCGCAGTTTACTTTCTCCTGGAACAAAAACAAGATCATCGAACTTTGCAAGGAGTGGTACAACCCGATCACCGAGGAAACGATCACCATGAACAGACTCCAGATCAGTAAACTGGGGCGTGCGAAATTTATTCTCAAAGAAGGCGGTTCGATGGGCGACCTTTATTCCACGACCGACCTGCGGCGCGACGACAAAGGCAACATCGAGATCGACGAGGGTGGCAACGTCGTCGTAGAGGACAACCTGCCCGACATGAAACTCGGTTCCGTATTCCCGGACTATAACCTCGCATGGCGCAACAGCGTATCGTGGAAAAACCTGAACCTCGGATTCCTCGTGACGGCACGCATCGGCGGCATCGTCAATTCACTCACGCAAGCCAACATGGATCTATTCGGCGTGTCCGAAGCAACGGCTGCCGCGCGCGATGCCGGAGGTGCTTTGGTAAACGGCCGCAGCCTGGTAAACCCGGAAACCTGGTATACGGCCATAGCGTCGCAGGGCGGAATACCCCAGTATTACACCTACTCGGCAACCAACGTCCGGCTCCAGGAACTTTCGCTGGGGTACACGATTCCCCGCAAATGGCTGCACAACATATGTTCGATCACCGTATCGTTCGTTGGCCGCAACTTGTGGATGATGTATTGTAAAGCGCCGTTCGACCCCGAAGCCGTGGCATCGACAAACAATTTCTATCAGGGAATGGACTATTTCATGATGCCCTCGACACGTAACCTGGGATTCAATATTAACATTAAATTCTAACGGCTATGAACAAAATAAAGACAATAATTCGTGCCGTTGCTCTTATCGCAATAGTAAGCGCATCGACGGGATGCCTTGACAACTTCGAAGATTACAACCGTAATCCGAACGAAGCGACAGACGACGAACTGGAACGCGACAACTACCTCGTGGGGTCGAAACTCACCAAACTGCAAAATATGGTGATCCCCTCGGAAGAACACCTATACCAATTTGTCGAAGCACTCGAAGGCGACTTCACCAGCTGCTGGTGCAACTTGTTGGGGAAGTAATCCTCGAGGGTGCGACCGTTGATGGTCCACTTGCCGGAGCCAGGAACCAAACGAACGCGGGCGACGGCCTCCTTGCGGCGACCCAGGCCCGCGCCGGGCGCAGTGATGGACTGGCCGGCACCCGCGGGGGCCGACTCGGTCTCGGACGTGTAAGAGCTGGGGACGACTTCCTCGTCCAGCTCAGCGGAAACGATGGTCTCAGCCACGGTTCTCCTCAGTGTAAAAGGTGCTCAGCGACCACAGGTCACTGCGCGACCTGGGTCAGTTCGTAGGGAACCGGCGACTGGCCGGCATGGGGGTGCTCCGGGCCAGCGTAGACGTGCAGCTTCTTGAACTGCGCGCGGCCGAGGGAGTTGTGAGGAAGCATGCCCTTAACGGCCTTCTCGACGGCGCGCTCGGGCGTCGCGGCGAGGAGGTCACGGTAAGCGGTCGCGGTCAGGCCGCCGGGACGTCCGGAGTGGCGGTACGCCATCTTCTGGTCCAGCTTCTTGCCGGTGAGGGCAACCTTGTCCGCGTTGATGATGATGACGTAGTCGCCCATGTCCATATGAGGGGCAAACGTCGGCTTGTGCTTCCCACGAAGGAGGGCAGCGGTCTGGGCTGCCAGGCGACCGAGGACGACGTCGGTGGCGTCAATGACGTACCACTTCTTGTCCGCGTCCCCAGGCTTGGGTGAATAGGTGCGCACGGGCGTAACCTTCAATTCTTGTTGGTCATGGGACGCCGCGCCGGTTTTTCCGGGGGCATCCGCGATGAAACGGTTCGCGCGAGGCGTCGGCGAGCGCTCCTAGCGAGTGGGAGACACCAGGTACTCTGCCAACGCACAGCACTTGCCATATTATCGGCACGTGGGCCAACGGTCAAAGCACGTCGGCTACTGTGTCACATTCCTCAGCCGCCGTCGCCGCAGCAGGTGTCGCGCCTCGCACGGGTCTGGAGCGCACGCGCCGCCCACTGGGTCGGGTCTGGGTAGTCGACGCCTTCAAGTGTGAGCCCATGGGCTGGGGCAACCGGCGCAGCCTCACGACGCGAGCAGGCACGCAGGATCCGCGCCGGATAGCCGACATCACGCGCCCCCTGCCCGACGGGGAGGAGCGCCCCCACGAGCGAACGGACCATCGAGTGACAAAAGGCGTCGGCCTCGACGGTGAAGACGAGGGTCCCCTCGAAGTCGCGCTCGGCACGCAGCGTGCGCAGCGTTCGGATCGTCGTGGCCCCCTCACGCGGACGACAGAACCCCAGAAAGTCGTGCTCCCCGAGGAGGGCAGCCCCCGCCTCGTTCATGGCGTCCTCATCAAGGGCACTATCAACCCACAGGCGATCCCACCTGCTCAGCGGTTCAGGTCGGTCAGACACACGGTACGCGTAGCGACGTCCGAGCGCACTGAAGCGCGCGTCAAAGCTCGGGTCGACGACCGCCGCCGAGTAGATGCGCACGTCGCACGTGCCGTGTGCAACGGCCACGCAGCGCGCACGCGCACGCTCCCCGTAGCGCCCCGAGAGGATCTTATTGAGGCGACGCACCAGTAACGAGGCCGTGGCCTCCTCCCCGCCCGGTCCACGCCGAGGAACCAACCGCGCCCAGACCTCGTCGTCGACATCGAGGTGACAGACCTGGTGGCGCGCGTGCACACCCGCATCGGTGCGACCGGCGACCGTCGTCACGACGTCCTCGCGCGAGACCATCGCGAGCGCCGCCTCAATCTCACCCTGGACGGTACGCAGCCCAGGCTGGGCGGCCCACCCGTGAAAGTCCGTGCCGTCGTAGCCGAGGTCCAGGCGCAGGCGGCGAGCGCTCACAGCTCCCACGCCCGCACGCCGCCGATGATGCCCGCATCGTTAGGCACGACGATGACGTCCTCGCCCATCAGGCGCAGGTTCGAAGCCGTGATGCGCTTCGAGTTACCGCCACCCAAGTAGAGGCGATCCCACATATACATAGGACGCAAACCATCCACGACGCGACGAACCCGCCGCGACCAGTGCACGTCCCCCAGACGCAAACGCTCATGCTCACCAATGTAGTCGTCGTAGGTCAGACCCCATCGAACCGGACCCTGCGACACCTCGACGTGGGGCGCCAACTGCCCCCCATCAAAAACCGCGTTACCCAAACCCGTGCCCAGCGTGATAATCATTTCCAGGCCCCGCCCCGTAATCGCACCGGCCCCCGCAACCTCAGCGTCGTTAAGAACCTTCGTGGGCAAACCAAGAGCCGCCTCAATGGCCCGGCCCATGTCGAAATGATCCCAACGCTCCACCAGCTCAGGCAAGACACGCGACCGGGGACCATCACGCGTAATGTAGTGCGGCGTCGCAATAACGACACCGTGGCGAATCATGCCGGGCATCCCCATCGTCACGCGCGTCGCAGGAGGCAACACCTTCGCCAGACCGACGACGGTCTCAACAAGCAGCTCGGGGGGCAAAGGGTAGGGAGTGGGCACCCTGCGTGCCGGAGCCATCATGGTCCCACGTTCATCCACAACGGAACCCTTGATACCCCCGCCACCGCAGTCAATCGCCAACGTCATCTCACGAGTCATGCACCCAGGCTACCGGATACGGCAAGGGCCGGACACCCCATGCGGGATGCCCG
>OLOA01002235.1_pt1 | contig 17860 bp, 19 predicted proteins | sample 1672201 | NCBI WGS metagenome assembly OLOA01 (sample SAMEA3136658, study PRJEB25190) | human gut metagenome
CTTTTACGTTAAGTGAAAGCTTGCAGGCACCCTGCTGTGGTGCACACCAGCCTACGCCGTGTGTAAAACCGGAGATGTCTTCAATCTTCTTTGAGTAAACCCACTTTCCTTCTTCTGGAATAGGAGCTGGCTCATGCTTTGCACCCTTAGCAACAGGGCACATGTTTTCAACTTCCTTAGTGTAAATCATTGTGAAACTCCTTTCGAAATATAAATTACTTAATTAGGTTATGGATATTCTTAAAAACCACACCATTGGATACATTTTCTCATAAATTGACAATTTAGTCTATACCAAACCGAAAAAAAGTTATTAATAAGGAATAAAAAATTGCATATTCGCCTTATAGTTGATATCCACATATCAATAAACGTCATTACAGGCATTTTCAATTTCATTTAAAGCCTTCTTGTTATAGATTTAATTATATCAACTATATTTATCGGTAAGGTATTTGACCTTATCAACCTGTTAAGATAAAATTAAGTAAATAATTAACAATCGCCTCACTGGCAAGAATAATGGTAAGGTGACACCTGACAGTCAGGTTTTTAATAGACTGATATTCAAAAAAGGGGAATCAATATGAAATACATAGACATGCACATACACACAACCGCTTCTGATGGTTCATGTACCCCGGAGGAGGTATGTCAGAAAGTAATCGAAAAGGATCTTGCTGCATTTGCAATTACAGACCATGACACGGTAGACGGAATATTGCCGGCACTTTCATATATGAAGGAAGCCACCGGAACCGAACATGCTGACACTCTCCCGGATTTCATTCCGGGCATAGAGCTTTCCGCCATGTACAAGGACAGGGAGATCCACATCCTTGGATATTATGTGGACTATACCAATCCTGAATTTCTCGCTATACTTGACGATATAAAAAATGATCGTATCAAGCGTAATACTGCCATGTGTGAACTCTTTCAGGCACAGGGTATTGACATGACCATGGAGAAGCTTGCCCACGGCAATCCCGGTTCAGTCATTACCAGGGCACATTTTGCCAGGGTTCTTCTTGAAGAAGGCATTGTAAAGAACAAGGAACAGGCATTTAAGAAATACCTTGGGGAAGGCTGCAAATGTTATATAAAGAAAGAGGAAATTCCCTGCGAATATGCCATGAAAATTCTTAGGAAATACAGTAAGGGTGCTTTTCTTGCCCACCCTATGCTGTACAAATACGGTTACAGGGAGATTGAAGAATTGATAGAATATCTTATCCCTCTGGGACTTAAGGGCATAGAGGCGTATCATTCATCAAATAACGGCTACGACAGCGGACGTCTTCGTGAGATTGCTCTCCACTATGATCTTCTGGTATCCGGCGGCTCTGATTTTCACGGTTATATCAAGCCCGACATAGATATAGGCAGTGGACGTGGAAGCCTTCGTGTTACGGAAGCTGTATATCAAAACTGGAGCAGCAACCATTTGTAATTGCCTACGGCAAGAGTTGCTGCAACGTAACGATGTCACAGACATCATTACAATAAATAAAACACAGCCTTGGATGATCCAATGGCTGTGTTTATCTGTCTATACGAAATATTACTTATCTTCTGACTCTACTGCTGTTCCCTGCTTCTCAAGCTCTGCAACTGCATTCTTGTGCATTGGTATTCTACAGTTCTTATTGTTACCGAACTCTACAATGATAGTTGTGTCATCAGGAATATCAAGGATTGTTCCGTAGAAACCACATGTAGTCATGATATTGTCACCAGGCTCCATAGCCTTGTGCATTTCTTCTGTCTTGTTCTTCTGCTTCTTCTGAGGTCTGATCATCAGAAAGTAGAATATACCAACAAAGATCACGATATACATTACAAGCATAACAACTGAGCTTGTTGTAGATCCCTGTGGTTTACCGGATAAAACTGCTGCTAATAAATTCATTATTATTCTCCTTTTTCGTTACTCGGCACAGTCCACAAATCAATGGAGCGCCTCACTTTTTAATTTGTAATGTTAAACATTCTCATTACTTGTCAGACTTTCTATCATGGACTTCTTGTATTCAGGATACCTGTTCTCCCTGATAGCCTGTCTGATCTCTTTCATCATATTATTATAAAAATACAAATTATGCAATACACAAAATCTCATACCAAGCATTTCATTTGCCTTTAAGAGGTGTCTTATATATGCTCTGCTATAGTGGGCACAGGCAGGACATCCACATCCCTCTTCTATCGGTCTGTCATCTGTTTCATACTTTGCATTCTTAAGATTAAGCTTACCATGCTTTGTATATACATGGGCATGACGTCCGTTTCTTGATGGATATACGCAATCAAAGAAATCCACGCCTCTGTCCACAGCCTCGAGGATGTTCACAGGAGTGCCTACACCCATAAGGTATGTAGGTCTGTTCTCAGGAAGATACGGAACTGTTACATCAAGGATATTATACATCTGCTCCGCTGTCTCACCTACCGCAAGTCCTCCAACTGCATATCCCGGAAGATCAAGCTCACTTATACGCTTTGCGTGATCGATCCTTATATCCTCATATATGGCGCCCTGATTTATTCCAAATAAAAGCTGCTCCTTGTTGATTGTATCCGGAAGACCATTGAGTCTGTTCATCTCATTCTTACATCTCACAAGCCATCTGGCTGTTCTTGCCACTGAATTCTCCACATACTTTCTGTCTGCCAGTGCCGGTGCACACTCGTCAAATGCCATTGCAATGGTAGACGCAAGGTTTGACTGGATCTGCATGCTCTCCTCCGGTCCCATAAAGATCTTTCTTCCGTCCACATGGGAATTGAAGGTTACCCCCTCTTCCTTTATCTTTCTGAGTCCCGCCAGTGAGAATACCTGAAATCCGCCCGAGTCTGTAAGTATCGGTCTGTCCCAATACATAAACTTATGAAGTCCGCCCATCTTCTTTACAACCTGATCGCCGGGTCTTACGTGAAGATGGTAAGTGTTCGACAACTCAATCTGACAACCTATTTCCTTAAGATCTGTCGTTGCAACCGCACCCTTTATAGCCGCCGCTGTTCCTACATTCATGAACACCGGTGTCTCCACCGTTCCATGAACGGTTTCAAATGTGGCACTTTTGGCTCTGCCGCATTTTGCAACTATTTCATATTTATACATCAAATACTCCTTATTACTTTAATCATCTGTTACAAAAACTGTCCACATGATATAATGCACCAAATACCGCTTAAATGCAACACCTAATATATAAAAACAGACATCATTAGGAGCAGCAAACCTCCTCGGATCCGCTGCTCCTGCTTAAACCAATATATCTAACTGCACTATACAATGATCTTTTACGTTTAGTTCTTAGCTTCAAGTACTGCGTCTACACTCATCTGTTCATAATTTCCTGAGTTGTATCTGTAGTATCCGATCTTAACTGTATCTCCCGGCTGGAGCTTTGCGATCATCTTCTGAAGCTCTGTGATATCTGTTACTGTCTTACCATTAAATTCACAGATGATATCGCCTGTCTGAAGACCACACTTCTCTGCTGGTGAGCCTGAAGACACTGCTGTGATATTGACACCTGATGGCATTCCAAAGCCCTTTGTGTACTCATCAGTTACTGTCTGGGCTGTAATTCCAAGGTATGCACTTGATGATGTGCTTGTTGAAGCATTTGTACCGTTCTTGATGATATCCTGGATAATATCTGAGATATCTGAGATAGGAAGTGCATAACCCATGCCCTCTACCTGGCTGTCTACTGACTTAGCTGTGTTCATACCGATAAGCTCACCCTTCATATTTACAAGGGCGCCACCTGAATTACCAGGATTGATGGCTGCGTCTGTCTGGATAACCTTAACTGTTGAACCGTCTGAAAGTGATATCTCTCTGTCTATTGCACTTACATATCCTACTGTTACTGACTGTCCATATCCAAGGGCATTACCTATGGCAACACAAGGTGAACCAACCTCAAGATTATCTGATGAACCCATTGTGATAGCCTTTATACTGCTCTTTGTGCTGTCTTTGATCTGATCAAGGGGTACTGATACAACCGCCACATCATTGTCCTCATCATATCCCTTAACTGTTGCTTCCACTGACTCGCCATCAACAAAGCCTACGCTTAATGCCGTGGAATTCTTAACTACATGATAGTTAGTAAGGACCAAAAGATTACTGTCATCCTGGCTGATTATTATTCCTGAGCCTGCGCCCTCTGTCTCCTGCTGATATGTGTTGAACCAGTTCTGGTATGTGTTCATATATGTTCCTGATATGGAAACAATGGATGGCATTACATTCTTTGAAACTGTTGTAACATCATACACTGTATCTGTTGTGGTTGATGTCTTTGTTATAGTAGAATTATCTGCTGAATTATCCGTAGAAGCTTCTGTATCCGATGTGTCGGCAGTAGTGCTCTCTGTTATCACGCCGTTCCTGGCAAATAACTTATCTGAGCCATACTTGACTCCCTGGAATGTAGCTCCTGCAAGGATCCCGAATACTGCGCCTGCACATGCCATCCATGCCAGCTTTCTTCCAAATCCATTATTATTTTTCTTTGCTGATTTCTTTTCTGTATGCTTCTTATTCTTAACAGGAGGTGTCTGGCTGCCGCCGTTATACCCTGTACTTTCTGTAGATGTGAAATTGTTAATATGCTGAGTTCCTGCTGATGTGAAACTGCTGTTCATATGTTGTGTGCCTATGGTTCCGTAGCCGTTATACAGGTGCTGGGCACCTGCATTTCCATAACCGCTGTTCATACGCTGGGTTCCTGTGCTTCCATAGCCGCTGTTCATGTGCTGAGCACCTGTGGTTCCATAGCCACCACTCATCTGCTGTGTATAGCTGTTATCCATGCCCTGATTTTCTTTGCGGCTGTATCTGCTTCCTGTATCCAGATCGCCTGCCTGTGTGTATCCATTATTCACACTGTTTTCTGCAGACTTGCTGTTTACATTGTCCATGCCCTGTTCTTCTGTATGTGTGCATCTAGTCTCCTGGGAGGTCTCTGCTCTGTCGGTGCTTCCAGATCCTGACTCAAGCTTATCTGCCTCCATTCTTCTGCTCTCTGTCTCCGGTGTATCACTACCGAACGCATCAAAGCTCCTGTTCATGTTGTTCTGTTCATTTGAATTACTGTTATCCATATATGTCATCCTTTCTGTAGTTAATTATCAATGTCTGTATCATTTACTCGAGTTGATCATCTATGTCATTTCCTCTTTACAGGTAATAATATAATCGGAAAATGTGACGCAAATGTGTTTTTAATGTTTAAAAAATGTGTCATTTGCCCATATATCCACCTTGTTAATAAATATGAATTAATATATAATTTTCTATACATAATTTAAACTAAGCCCTTTGGGAGGATACTATAATGTTCAGAGTCTGGGGAAAGATAATGAAGGAAAACCGCCTGGTAAAGGACACAGTTATCGAGATAGATGACTACGAAATGTCCCGTACCAAGCGTGTATATAAGGCACTTGAAGATATGTGTTACGAATTTGATCTTGCCGTACCTATATGGCTTAAGAAAAATCAGGAGGATTTCATCTGCTACGCAAGGACCAGATTTACCTCTGATAACTTTATCGATTCCATTGATTTCGATTATCTGGATTTTCATGTGATCGAGGAATAAAAGTCACCGGCTACAAAGGTCAGATACACTTATAAAAAATCATGTATATCCATGCAAAATACTCATAAGCAGAACGTGTGTATATACAATACAATACAATACTCATAAACAGAGTGCATGTCTGTGCATAACCAGAGCACACACATTTGCATTAACAAAATATATGAACATAAGGAAACAATAATGTTTGAAATTAAAAAAATCTCTAAATCCTTTGGAAGAAAGAAGGTTCTTTCATCGGTTTCATTTAATGTTGAACCCGGAAGCTGTGTAGGTCTTCATAAACGGATCAGGGAAGTCCACGCTTCTCAATATTCTGGCAGGATGTATAAAGGCTGACTCCGGAAGCTTCGGCTTCACCGGATCCGGTAAGAGGATAAGCTTTCTGCCACAGGACAATCCCCTTATTCCGGAATTATCCGCTATAGACAATATTAAATTATGGCACTCCGGTGGCAATAAAGTCCTTACCTCTGAGTATGCAGTCTCCATCCTTGAGAAGCTTGGGGTAAATGCATTCCTCCATAAAAAGGTAAAGGACATGTCCGGCGGTATGAGAAAGAGGCTCAGCCTTGCCATCACTATGATGGAAGCCCCTGATCTCCTACTCCTTGATGAACCCCTGGCAGCTCTTGACATGCTGTGCAAGAATGGGATACTGTCCTATCTCACAGAATACAGAAATTCCGGCGGAAGTATAATAATCGCCACCCATGAAGCGGCGGCTCTCAACATCTGTACTACAGTCAATATACTGAGAAACGGAACTATGACCGTGGTGCAAGGCTCAGGAAGCAGGCTTCTTGAGGAGGATTACATGCGTCTTCTCCTTGGAAAGGATATATAAGGAATAAATGTTTAAACGATTGATCTTAACTGACCTAAAAAGAATAAAGACATTATTTGTGCCAATGCTTATTGCCTCCTTTTTTCTTGCTGCCATAATATCCGGTCTGTCTGTACTCTCAGGAAAATTATTATACAGCAAGGATAAACAGGAGCCTGTTGACATAGGAATAGTAATGTCCGCAGATTCAAGTATGTCTAACATGGCATACAACATGGTCTCCGACATGAAAAGCTACAGCAGCTACACCAATATAATAAAATATCAGGACAAAGCCTCCGGCATAAAAGCTGTTGAATCCGGAGAATTAAAGGCTCTGATACTGGTTCCCGACAACGTGCTGTCAAGCATTATGAACGGGGAAAATGAACCCATAGAGGTCTACTACAATCAGGACGGGACCCTTACCACCTACCTGCTAAAGGATATATTTGTATCTACCTCATCAATGCTTGGAACCTCCCAGGCAGTCATATACGCCTACCAGAGGATGGCACGGAGCATGGAATGGCCCGATGAGATTTATTCTGCCATGCTCCAGGAAATAAATGAGCTTACAATAAACTATGTATTAAACAGAACAGATATATTTGCAGAGATACACGCAGACGCCACAGGAGTCTATACTCCAACGGAGCATTATCTGGCGTCCGGCATACTTATACTGCTGTCCCTCCTTGGGATAATATATATTTCATTTATCAAAAACAACAACCGGGCATATATCATAAAATTAAAATCCCATGGTATCGGTGGGGTGAAATGCTCTGTAAGCCAGATGATTGCCATGACATCAGGCTTGTATGTAATATTCATTCTGCTGTATGGAATACTTTTTATAGTCTCCCGGCTGTCAGATGGTCTGGACATAAGCTTCACACCATGGATATTCCTCTATGGACTTTTGCTGTGTCTTACAGTTTCCTTATTTACCCTTGCAATAGGAAAGCTTCCTGTAAGCCAGGCTGCCGCAGGGCTGTTATATCTGTGTATCCTTATTGCCCTTGCTTATATAGGCGGGCTGCTGGTTCCACGAAATCTGCTGCCGGAATTCGCAGGGGATATCAGCGGATACTCACCATACCACCTTCTCCACAAGATGTTGTGCAGATGTCTGTACGGCTAAAGCAAACGAGGGGCACTAACGAAAACAATTTTAACTGGTTAATATTAAGGACAAGAAATGAAGAAATTTTTGATACTTTTTAAAAGAATGTGCATGAAGCCATTAAATCTTATAATATTATTGATTCTGCCGGTCATAGCCATCACCTTCCGTATGCTTCCGGAGAAGTCCGTGAAGAGCAGCATTACCACCGGCATATATATTGAACAGGAAGACCAGTGGCTTGACAGCTTTAAGAAGCTTATGGGCACTCATAGTGACGCCTTTGTATTTGAATTTGCAGGATCGTCAGATGAATTGAGAAATGCTGTGGAATCAGGAAGATATGATTGCGGATATATAATAAGTAAGGATTTCTCGGCTAACTTCATAGAGGATTACAAGTCTGCAAGGATAAATGTCCTTACAACAAGCAACACCTCCTACGACACCGTAACCATGGAGATTATCATGTCAGAGCTGTTAAAGGCTTATGATGGTGCCATAATAGATCATTATCTGTCGGTGTCCTCTTTGGCCTCCCCATATTATACAGATGACGCAGAGAAACTCCTTGATACTGCATATTCCGAGATACTTAATAGCGACGAGATATTCTCAATCTCTGCAAATGATACCGGTGAATTTGCCAGCATCAGGCTGTTGGACTTCACATTTCCTTTTGAGAAATTCGCAGGCTTTGTAATATTCACCGCTTCACTTATGGGACTTCTGACCTATAAAAAAGATGAAAATGACAATATATACAAAAAGCTTAACAAGTCCGGTCAACTTAAATTCTATGTTGTAAATGTACTGGTTTATCTGCTGCCTGCTGCCTTGTCAGGCTTTATTGCAATAGGAATATTTAATGGCTTTGATAACACCCCGGCACTTCTTCTCAAGATGTTATTGTACATCCTCATATGTATGATATTCTGTTCAGTGCTTGAGATTTTCGTGAAAAGCTACAGGGTATTCACCGCCGTACTTCCTATCATTCTGGCATGTACCCTGGTGCTTTCACCTATATTTATAGATCTGACTGATAAGAATGTAATGTTCAGGCTTCTGTCATACCTGTTCCCACCAACTTATATGTAGGTTATGATACTTATACTATAAAGCGTTCATCCTTAACTGAGATCTCTGCTCTTGCGGCAGTGGTTTCAGTTATTTTTTTTGTGAGCATGTCCACCGCTTCCACAGGGATCAGCGCTGTAAATCTCACATTTTCAGTGTACTCCGTTCCGGCTATTATCACATCCTCATTATTAAGCAGGTATGATATCTTTCCTGAATCGTTGTAATTTGTAATTATGTCAACTTCTTTTATTTTGTACTTCTTCTTGATACCGGCAGCATTTAACGCCACCTTGGCGGCTTCCGTATATGCTCTTACGAGACCACCTGTTCCCAGAAGTGTTCCACCGAAATACCTTGTGACAACTATGCATATATCAACCACCTGATTGCCTGTTATCACTTCAAGTATAGGCTTTCCCGCAGTTCCCGAAGGTTCCCCATCATCAGAAAACCTGAGCAGTGTATTTTCATTTCCAATGGCAAATGCATAACAGTTATGCCTTGCGTCATAATGCTTCTTTCTTATCTTCTCAATAAAGGCAAGAGCCTCCTCCTCGGAAGCAACAGGCTCCGCATAGCCGATAAATCTGGATTTTTTCTCTACTATCTCATCTGTTCCCGAATTAGTTATGGTAAAAAAAGTGTCTGCCATAATTACTCCCTTCAAAGCAAATTTGATCCACAATATTTTAAAAATTAAAAGCCACAATGCCTTGAGTGTGCCCAAAACATCATGGCTGTTTTTACCGGTCTTACTGGCTGAGCAATTTTGTAAGCTCATCCATAAATGTATTAACGTCCTTGAACTCTCTGTACACCGAAGCAAATCTTACATATGCCACCTGATCAAGATCCTTTATCTTATCCATAACAATCTCACCGATCTGTGTGCTGTCAACCTCCTTAACTTCAAGGTTGAAGATTTCATTTTCAATATCATCAATGCACTTTGTAACCGCTTCTGCTGAAACAGGTCTCTTATGACAGGATTTGATAACCCCTGCCTCTATCTTTCTTCTGTCGTAGGTTTCTCTGTTCTTATCTTTCTTGATAACGATAAGAGGAATCGTCTCAACCTTCTCATAGGTTGTAAATCTTCTTCCACAAGCATCGCACTGTCTTCTTCTTCTGATAGAATCGCCGTCATCTGCCGGTCTTGAATCAATTACTCTCGTATTATCTACGCTGCAAAATGGACATTTCATATGTTCTTTTCTCCTTATACCTCTGCTCTTCCTATTTCGGGGCACACATCTACCAGAACTATGTCCGGTCCAATCCTGACTACATTACAGAAATCTATGTAATATTCCTCTGCCACTCCAAAGCACCAGAAGCTCTTGCTCTGATTTGGGACAATGATAGCCAGTATCTTACCTGAACACGGATCAAATTCTATATCTGTTACATAACCCAGTCGCCTGCAATCCTTGCAGTTAATAACTTCCTTCTCTCTCAATTCACAAAATCTCATAGGACACCAGATGAATTATATTATAATATATTCTATGCTTCCACATGAAATTGATGAATTACTCATATAATATTATCATTTATGCCACCGTCAACTGTATTACGGTGACACAAATGATATTCATAGTTCTTATAATGATCTTTCATACCGATCTTTTTATACTGACCTTTAGTGATCCTTCGTAATGATCTTAACCGGACACTTTGAGGCACATGTACCACAATGGTTACACAGCTCAGGATTAATATGTGCAAGATTCTGGTCAAAGGATATGGCCTTCATCTCACAGTTTCTCACACACAGGGTACAACCGATACATCCTGTCTGGCACACCGCCTTAACCTCCTTGCCCTTTTCCTTTGAATTACATCTTACAAGATAAGGGGCATCATAAGGAACCAGCTCAATGAGCTTTCTAGGGCAGACAGATACACATTTGCCACATGCCTTACACTTGTCCTTGTTTATCACTGCAATTCCGTCCACTATATCTATGGCATCAAATTCACACACTGCTTTACATGAACCAAATCCTGTACATCCATAAGTACATCCCTTAGGTCCGTTGTTAGGATTGTTCTGTGCCAGCCTGCAGTCCTTAGGTCCTACATACTCATACACATCCTTTGCCTTCTCGCAGTCTCCTGCGCACTTGACAAATGCCACATATCTGGTATTCTCCACATTCTCAACACCAAGCACTGCACTGATCTTTTCCGCCACTGCCGCTCCGCCTACAGGACATGCTGAAGGTGGCATTTCGCCCTTGGCAATAGCTGCTGCCAGACCATCACAGCCGGGATATCCACATCCACCGCAGTTATTTCCCGGAAGTGCCTCTCTTATGGCGACCTCCTTAGGATCAACCTCAACCTTTAATTTCTCTCCGGCAACACCAAGGAGTATGCCCACGAGAATACCTATACCACCAACTACCGCTACTGCAATAAGTACTGCTTCAATATTCATAGCCACACCTCCTACATCATTCCTGCGAAGCCGAAGAATGCGATAGCCATAAGTCCTGATGTAAGAAGCACGATAGGTGTTCCCTTAAATGCCTCAGGTATATCGCTGTACTCTATCTTCTCTCTTATTCCCGCAAGTATTGTGATTGCTATCGCGAATCCCAGTGCAGAACCAAATCCGTTGATAGTACTCTTTAAGATACTGTATTCTGCCTGAACATTGTTAAGTGCGATACCAAGCACTGCACAGTTTGTTGTGATCAGCGGAAGATACACACCAAGTGCCTCATAGAGAGGCTTAACCTTCTTCTTAAGGAACATCTCAACCAACTGTACAAGTGCTGCAATAACAAGAATGAACACTATGGTATTGAGATATTCAAGATGAAGCTTCACAAGTATTCCGTAATATATACCGCTTGTTACACAGGAGGCAATGGTCATTACAAAGATTACCGCACCACCCATACCTGTGGCTGTCTTAACTGACTTGGATACTCCAAGGAACGGACATAAGCCCAGGAACTGGCTGAGTATTACGTTATTTACAAGGGCTGCTCCAATAGCAAAAAGTAAAAGCTCCATTATGCCTCACCGTCCTTTCCTGTTTCCCTGGCTTCCGGCTTATTCTCGGCCGGCTTAACCTCAGGTTTTACTTCTGTATTAATCTCAGGCTTTTTCTCAACAGGTTTTGCTGCTGTTTTCTGTTCAACAGGCTTTGTCTCTGCCTGAGCCTCTGCTGCCTTCTTGCCGGCACACAATACATTTGCACAGCCTGCACAACCCTCAGGTCTGCAGAACTCTGATGTATCCTTGCCCTCCGCTGCTGCCTTTGCTGCCTTTTTTGCATTTCTCTTATTTAAGAATGCTATAAGAAATGCAAGTACAAAGAATGCACCCGGTGCCAGGACAAATATTGTTATCGGCTTGTAATATGCAAGTACATCACCGATGGCTTTTAATGCACCGTTGCTGTTTGATGACAGAAGATTTCCGTCACCAAGTATCTGATAGTTAAATACACAGCCCTTACCGATAAGCTCTCTGAAAGCACCTATAACAGTAAGACCTATTGTAAATCCAAGTCCCATTCCAAGACCATCAAAGAGTGATGGCATAACCTTATTCTTTGACGCATAGCTCTCTGCACGTCCGAGAATGATACAGTTTACAACTATAAGCGGAATGTAGATACCAAGACTATCGTTCAGTGATGGTATGAATGCCTGAAGAAGAAACTGTATAACTGTAACGAATGATGCGATTATTACGATATAGGCAGGTATCCTGACCTTGTCCGGGATAACCTTTCTGAGTAATGATATCGCCACATTTGAAAGCACCAGGATACAAGTCGTTGTAAGACCCATTCCTGCACCGTTTATTGCTGAAGAAGTAACCGCAAGTGTAGGACACATACCAAGCATCTGTACAAATGTAGGGTTTTCTTTAACAATACCATTGTATAAGCGTTCCGTACATTTACCCATTAGTTGTTACCTCCTTCTATGCTCTTAAAGTAACTTATACCGGAATTAACGGCATTGGTTACGGCATTGGTAGTTATAGTGGCACCACTCAAGGCGTCTATCTCATTGTCTGCTGCGGCACCTGACTTGGTATACTTGAACTCGTCCACCTTCTTGCCTGCGAACTGCTCCTTAAATGTATCCTTGTCAGCCTCCATACCAAGACCTGCTGTCTCGGAAAGTGAAAGGAATGAGATACCGTTTACGGTTCCGTCCGTTGTGATACCCATGGCAAGCTGGAGGCTTCCGCCATAAGCTTCATTTGATGTTACAAGGAATACATAACCCACTGTCTCACCGGATGAATCCTTAGCTGCTACCGCCTCATCTATTACATCACTGTCAAAGCCTGCTGATTTTAACACATCTGCCGCATCGGAGCAGTCATACTCTTCAAATGAATAGGCACCGTTAAATACTGCCTTGTATGCCTCTTCCTTGGCATTCTGCTCTGCCTGTGCTATAGGCTCCTTTGTAATGTCATATACATATCCAAGGGCAAATCCTGCCACACAGGTGATTATAAGTATCGCAGCAACTGCAATGACAATGGACTTCTTATCAACACGCTTGCTGCTGCCCGCCTGTGAACCCTCTGCCTTGAGAAGCTCTGCTCCCTGTCCGAAGGACTTAGGCATTGTAACCTTCTCAATAAGAGGCACAAGAAGATTTGCAAATATAATTGAATATGAAACTCCCTCTGCTGAACCTCCGAATATTCTGAAAAGGAAGGTCAGAAGTCCAAGGAGTGCACCGAATATATATTTGCCCCCCTTTGTTATAGGGGATGTAACATAATCTGTTGCCATGAAGAACGCACCTAACATAAGTCCGCCGCCACACAGGTGAGCTGCAAGATATGTTGGGTCAAAGCCGCCATTTGCCGCACTGTATACTGATATGAGCACTGCAAATGTTCCTATGTACATAAGCGGTATGATGGGGCTGATAACTCTCTTGACGATAAGGTAGATACCGCCCACAAGGATACATATAACCGAGGTCTCACCGATGGTTCCCGGTATTGTACCCTTGAACATATCAAGAAGATTTATGGCACTTACGCCATTTGCCTTAAGCTCTGCAAGCGGTGTTGCTGTTGTCACACCATCGTATGTGAAGCTTGTCATCTGTCCTGCAAATGAAATAAGCAGGAAACATCTGGCACCCAGGGCAGGGTTCATGAAGTTCTGTCCAAGGCCGCCGAACAACTGCTTTACTATTACTATTGCAAATGCACTTCCAAGGATTGCCATCCATACAGGCACATCCGGTGAAAGGTTAAGGGCAAGAAGAAGTCCTGTTACAATGGCACTGCAGTCCTTGACTGTCACCTTTCTCTTAAATAAAACCTGACAGCCCCACTCAAATAAAACGCAGGAAACTATACAGGTGAGCACCAAAAACAGTGCATGATATCCAAAATTGTATATTCCAAATATGGTTGCAGGCATTAATGCGATGATAACATCTGCCATCAGACCTGTAGTCGTTCCGTCATCTCTTACGTGAGGAGATGATGATATCTTAAATGTCTGTTCCACTGTCTTCACCTCCTACTTTTTCTTTGACGCCAGGATCTGTTTTCTTGTACCTGCTATGGTCTGGGTCAGATGTCTCTTCGCCGGACAGATATAAGAACAGCATCCACATTCGCAACATTCCATGCCGTGATTTGCAAGGAATGCATCTATATTTCCATGTTCTGCGTACTTTGCCAGAAGTGATGGAACCACTCGTCCCGGACATACGGATACGCAGCGTCCGCATCTGATACAGTTGGACGGCTCGTACTTTGTAACTTCATCATGGGTCATGCATAACAAAGCTGAAAGTCCCTTGACTGATGGGATATCCAATGTGTACAATGCCTTACCCATCATAGGGCCGCCGGCTATGATTTTCTCCGGCATTTTATCATCCTTGAAACCGCCTGCTGCCTCTATAAGCTCCTGACAGTTGGTTCCTGTTCTTACAAGTAGGTTGCAAGGCTCCTTTATGGCATCACCGGTAACTGTAACTATCCTTGATATAAGAGGCTTGCCTTCAACAACTGCCTCATATATTGCCACTACTGTATCTACATTATGTACTATACAGCCGGCATCGGCAGGAAGCATTTTTGAATTGACATACCTTCCGGTATTTGCATATATGAGCTGTCGCTCAGCTCCCTGAGGATACTTTGTCTTTAATTCATTGATTGTTATCTTATCGTTGTCCTTGGTAAGCTCTCTTAAAAGCTTGATAGCCTCAGGCTTGTTATCCTCTATGGCTATGATACCCTTGGCATTATCAAAGAGATTTATACAGATTTCAAGTCCATGGATCAGCTTCTCCGGCTCCTCAATCATTCTTCTGTAATCGGAAGTAAGATACGGCTCACACTCAGCTCCGTTGACGATTATGTAATCAATCTCGTCCTCGTTCTTAGGAGTAAGCTTGACATTTGCAGGGAAGCCAGCACCACCCATACCGACAATACCTGCCTCCTTGATGATATTTCTCACATCATCCCTGTACAATGTTTCAAGCTCCATCTTGTTCTGTGAATAATCTACAGACTCGAACAGGCCATCATTTTCAATAACTATGGAATTAACCTTACTGCCACTTGATGTCATACGTGGCTCAATCACCTTAACGGTTCCTGAAATTGACGCATGGATATTGGCTGAAACGAAGCCTGCAGCTTCTGCTATCTTCTGTCCTGCCAGTACTCTGTCACCTTTTTTTACGATCGGCACAGCAGGAGCACCTATATGCTGACTTAATGGATATACGCAATCTCCCTTTGGGAGATATTCCACTACGGGCTTGTCCATGGTCAACTTTTTTCCTTCATTGGGATGGATACCACCTGGGAATGTTAATTTGCCCATTGATCTACCTCTTTCCTGGTTATTTGTATGTCTGTGACTACCCCTTCTACCAACATGAAACAGCGGTAAAAATATCCGTAAAGATATCCGCAAAAATATTGATAAAAATAATCACAAACACACCCTTTATAATAATACTTTAGGGGCTTAAAAACAACCAAAATATAGTGGAAAATTTTGATAGAAGTGTTGATCAAATGCTATATGTTGATTAATTGGTATATGTCTGTCAGAATCTGGTCTGTGAGAGAAATGTTATTTGTCAATATTTACTCTGTAGGTAATGGCAACTGCCAGGATACCTGTAACGATACCAGCTATGGTTCCTGATATGATAAGTACCGGGGCATAATAAAGCACATGCTGATCAGCCAGCATAATCATTGCAAGAACCAGCTGTCCCATATTGTGAGCCACACCTCCTGCTATACTTACGCCTGCAATAGAGAAGAATTTTAGTTTACATAACAATGTCATAACCAACAGACTTACCATAGCACCCGCAAGACTGTACAGCATTACTGTTATATTCCCGAACAACATGGCTGACAGCACTATCCTTATAAGGGATACCAGCACTGCTCTTCCCACACCAAGCTTGTGAAGTACCACTATGGTAACTATGTTTGCCAGTCCCAGCTTCACTCCAGGCACACCTAAGTTTATCGGTATAAAGGTCTCAATATATGAAAATACCATAGCAAGGGCAATAAACACTCCTGTTACAGCTACGTTTTTAGCTGATGAACGGGATGTGGCTGAAGTCTTTGAGTCTTTGCTGTTTTTGATATTTTTCCTATTTTTGATATTGTTTTTTGATGGCTCTTTTTTTGCTTGTTTTTTCACTTGCCTTTTTGTTGATTTATTGAATTTGCTCATAGTATGTTTTTATTGTCCTGTCAATTTTCTTCTTCGTCTTATTTCTTTTTTATCTTATTTGTTTTTTCCATTCTGATAATTCTTGTTTATCTTATTTGTTCTTCCAATTCTGATAATTCTTGTTTATCTTATTTGTTTTTCCAATTCTGATAATTCTTGTTTATCTTATTTGTTTTTCCAATTCTAATAATTCTTGTTTAATTTATACTATCCTGTTTAAGACGTTTTTACTCAATAGCATAGTCAGCTTCTAATCGGCTTACCTGATATCATAGTCAGCCCCATCTCCTCCGGTCACTGTCACGATGACCTTGTGTGGCAGGCATACAATAGACTCGCCGTTCTTGCTTATACTTCCCTGTTTCACACATAAACGATCAGGGCAATCCGCGTCCTTCATCATGGCTTCTCCACCTTTGATCACAAGAGTATTATTTCCATTCTTACCATTGATGGAATAAATTCCGTCATCCTTAAGACTATATGTGGCAGTTTCCTTTCCGTCCACATACACCTTAACCTCACTACCGTTTTCAGGCAGAAACTTCATACACAGATATGCAATTATTCCTATAACAAGCATCGTCGCCGCCAGTATAAAATCTCTTTTAATTACCATTTCCTTTATTTACCATTTCCTGCTATATGTGATTCTCTTTGTTATATTTTCCGGACACATGAATTTCTATTATGTTTATATTTGTATTTGTGCATTTGTATTTGTGCATTACCTGACGTAAAAAATTCCTTTGCCTTATGAACGTTATTGACTTGTTCTCAAAATATTGAAATTCAGGTCACGGAATTTCTTTACCTTTCTTGACTCATTTTCCAGTATTCTAAATTCAAGTCATTATTTCCCACTATTATTTATGACCTATTTTAAGGATTTTAACTTTCAGGTCATTTCCTCTTGCGTTTTTCCTTGACTCTTTCCTCGAATTTTAACTTTTAGGTCATAGCAAGAGATATACCCGTCGGAGCAGGCATTTTCTCCTGCCAAATCAAATTTCTTTTCCCTCTTTGAAACGCTTCATCATCTCATTTGTCAGGCTGAACTCTCCCGGTTGAAGGACAATGTCCTTTCTGTGCACCCATTCCGCATATTTAAGCTCTTCGGAATCCATGTAAATCCTGTCATCTCCGTCAACATCACAGTAAAATCCAAGGAGGATATCATTTGCAGAGCCCCATGGCTGAGACTTGTAATATCTTATATTCTTCACCCGGACGCCTGCTTCTTCCATCACCTCACGCTGGACAGTTTCCTCCATTGTCTCACCGATCTCAGTAAATCCGGCAACAAGAGCATTATACCTGAAACCTGTACGGTATCTGGTGATCAACAGCTTATCGCCGTTAGTAACGCCCACGATCACCGCCGGCATGATCTTCGGGTACACGTGGTTGTTGCAGGCATCGCACACCATGGCACGTGCCGCCAGCGAGTGGTGCATGGG
>OLOA01002241.1_pt1 | contig 17835 bp, 14 predicted proteins | sample 1672201 | NCBI WGS metagenome assembly OLOA01 (sample SAMEA3136658, study PRJEB25190) | human gut metagenome
GTAGCCGCTGTTCTTTTCTACCCGAAAAACTGCCATTTCACGGATGCCTCCTTTCTGTTTTTGGGCAAAGAAAAAGCCGCAGGCTTTTTGTGAAAGTCTGCGGCTATGCCGATTGTTAGATATTCAATTCTTTGTGTTTCCGCACTCCATATCAATTACCACCGAAACGGTGATGTGATTTTCAATGCGTTTATTGCGGAGTTTATCGCCCTCGCCATCGAACACAACATGACGAGAAAACAACGTAAAGCGGATGATTTCCACTAGATTCCTCTTTGTAGCGAAACTATCGCTTCGATATGCTTCGTCCTCGGGAACAGATCCACCGGCTGGACCTCAACGGCTTTATACCCGTGCTCGGTCAGCCACTTGGCATCCCTTGCCGCTGTTGCGGCGTTGCAGCTGACCATGACCACGGTCCGCGGGGCCATCTCGGCAATGGCGGTCAGGGTCGCCTCGTCGCAGCCCTTGCGGGGCGGGTCTACGACGATCACGTCGGGACGCGCACCCTCGGCGGCGAGCTGGGCGGCGGCTGCACCGGCATCCTGACAGCGGAAGTCCGCTCTGTCCGCGTCCAGTCCCAGCCGCGCGGCGGTCTCCTTCGCGCCCTCGACAGCCTGCGGCACGACCTCAACGCCGACTAAGCGCTTGCAGTCCACCAGCATCGAAAGCCCGATCGTGCCCATGCCGCAGTACAGGTCCAGCAAAAAATCGTCCGGCTTCAGCCCGGCGTACTCCCGCGCCTTGGCGTAGAGCACTTCGGCGGCGGGGGTGTTGACCTGGTAAAATTCATGCACACCCATCCGCAGCGGCACACCGGCCAGCGTGTCCTCAATGACGCCGGAGCCCAGCACGGTGCGGGTCCTGCGGCCCAAAATCACGTTCGTCCGCTCACTGTTGCGGTTGACCAAAATCGTCGTTAAGGCAAACTCTTTTTGCAGTGTGGCGCAGATTTCCGCCTCGTTCGGCAGACCGTTGCCGTTTACCACAAAGCACAAAAGCCGCTGCCCGCTGTGCCAGCCCTGACGCATGTACAAATGGCGCACGCGGCCCGTGTGGGTCTCCTCGTTGTAGGCAGTGATGCCGTTCTCCTCCAGCAGCGCACAGGCGCGGGCGGCCAGCTCGTTCATCCACGCGGGCTGCAGCTTGCAGTCGGTGCAGGCCACAATGCGGTGACTGCGCCCGGCAAAAAAGCCGGTCACAATATGCCCGTTCTCGTCGGTGCCCACGGGCAGCTGGACCTTGTTGCGGTAGCGGTCCGTGTCGGGTGCGCCCAGCACGTCCTGCACCGGTACGTCCAGCTTGCCCAGCCGCGCAAAGGCGTCCCGTACAAACTGGGTCTTGGCGGCGCACTCGGCCTCATAGCTAATATGCCGCAGCCCGCAGCCGCCGCAGGGGCCGGCCACCGGGCAGTCCTGCCTGACGCGGCCCGGCCCGGCGGTCAGCAGCTTCTCCACGCGGCCAAAGGCATAGGTTTTCATCGGCTTGACAATACGCACCTCGGCCACGTCGCCGGGGGCGGTCAGCGGCACAAAAACGGCCTGACCGTCCTTGTGGGCCACGCCGTTTCCGTCATTGGAGAGCGCTTCGATCTCCAGAGTAATGATCTGATTTTTCGTAAAAGGCATGTCTGCTCCTTATAAATAGTGCGGGAAATGTTACGGGTTGATGGCCTGCGGTGCGGCAGGACCCTCCTTCTCCAGCGTGGCCAGGTACTTGCTCGGCGGCACGCCCTTGACCTTCTTGAACACGCGGGAAAAATAGAACTGGTCAAAAAAGCCCACAGATACGGCGATTTCCGCAATCGACAGGCTGGAATTCTTCAGCAGGCTGCACGCCTCGCTGATGCGGTAGCTTGTCAGGTAGTCAATGGGGCTCTGCCCGACGTTCGACATGAACACGCGGTACAGGTGGCTGCGGCTGACGCCGACGGCCTTGGCAATATCGTCCACCGAAATATCATGCGAGTAGTTGAACTGGATATACTTGATGGCGGCCAGCACGTACTGGCTGCTGGACGAGCCCACGTTGGGCATCGCCTCGCGGGCCTCCTTCATCAGGTGCGCCATAAAGATATACAGATAGCCCGTCATCAGGGCCTCGCACTGCGGCTCCGGCCCGCGGGACAGGTAGATGTTGTACAGCGCCTCCCGCACGGTCTGCGGGTCCTTGCAGTGGTGTACGGGGTGCGCGTCGGAGAACGGTGTCTGCTGCACCAGCTTGTTGGCACACGCGCCGTTGAAGCCGACCCAGTAGTACTCCCACGGGTCTGTCTCGTCGGCGGCATAGGTGATGAGCTGGTTCGGCTTGGCCAGGAACAGATCGCCCTCCTGCAGCGTGTGCGAGGCCCCGTTGACCTGATACACACCCTTGCCTGCCACCACCAGATGGATCAGGTAGTGGTCGCGCACGCCGGGGCCCCAGGTGTGGCCCGGCTGGCAGTATTCATGCCCGCAGTTAAAAATCGAGAGCTCGACGTTGTCGGTGTAGCTCTGCTTGTAGGATTGCTTCATCTCATTGATGGTCATGGCGGCACCTCGCTCGTGTGATATTTTCATTATACCAAGCTATTCATCAAAAGTCCATAAAAGAGGCGGAAAAAATGTTTGCTTTTTTTGCAGGATTTGCTATACTGAAAACAAGAAACCCGCAGAGAGCCGCTCCTTTGGCTGTCTGCCTAAAAACATAAGGCTCAATTTGTGCATATCTACGAAAAGAGCCGCCCGACAGGAAAGGTGAGTGGAATCATGGCAAATACCATTGAACTCAAACAGCAGATCGCACAGGGCGAATACGACGCCGCCTTTGCCAAGCTGTACGGCGCAGACGCCGTGCAGGAGCAGCGCAAGCGCTATACCGACCTGATCGACGAATTTGAAAAGAAATACGGCACCAACCGCACGGTGCGCCTCTATTCCGCCCCGGGCCGCACCGAGATCGGCGGCAACCACACTGACCACAATAACGGTGTGGTGCTGGCAGGCTCTGTCAACCTGGATATGGTGGCCGTCGTCTCCCCGAATGAGGAAAATGTCATCCGCGTCAAGTCCCTGGGCTTTGACAAAATTGACGATGTCGATGTCACCAACCTCGTCCCGCAGCCGTGCGAGGCCGAGCACTCCGCGTCCCTGATCCGCGGCGTAGCCAAGGGCATCGTGGATGCGGGCGGCAAGGTGGGCGGCTTTGACTGCTACACCACTAGCAACGTGCTGCGCGGCTCCGGTCTGTCCAGCTCCGCAGCCTTTGAGGTCTGCATCGGTGCCATCCTGCGCGGCGAGTACAACAACAATGACATGGAGAAGTTCAACCAGGTCAAGATCGCCCAGATCGGCCAGTATGCCGAGAATGTGTTCTTCGGCAAGCCCTGCGGTCTGATGGACCAGACCGCCTGCGCCGTCGGCGGCGTTATCACCATCGACTTCAAGGACCCGGCCCACCCGGTGGTCGGCCAGACCGCCATTGACCTGGCGAAGCACGGCTTTGTCATGTGCATCAGCGATACGAAGGGCAGCCACGCCGACCTGACCGACGACTATGCCGCCATCCGCCATGAGATGGAGAGTGTGGCCGAGCAGTTCGGCAAAAAGGTCCTGCGCGAGGTCGATGAGGACGAGTTCTACAAGGCTCTGCCCAAGCTGCGCAAGGCCGTGGGGGATCGCGCCGTCGTGCGTGCGATGCACTTCTACAACGACTGCCGCCGCGCCGCCCAGCTCTGCGACGCCGTGCGCGAGGACGATTTTGAAACGTTCCTGCGCCTGATTATCGAGGGCGGTCACTCCAGCTTTGAGTTCAACCAGAACGCCTACAGCATCAAGAACCCGAAGGAGCAGGGCGTGCCTGTGGCCCTGGCCCTGAGTCAGCGCGTACTGAATGGCCACGGCGCGTGGCGTCTGCAGGGCGGCGGCTTTGCCGGCACCATTCAGGCGTTTGTGCCCGTTGACCTGCTGGACGCCTACAAGGCCGCCATCGACGGCTGCTTCGGCGAAGGCAGCTGCCACGTCCTGAACATCCGCAACTACGGTGCCGTGCCCGTGACGCCGGATATGTGAGCGTATAAAAGAGTGTAAATAAAGCCGCAGCTGTGCAGAAAACGCATAGCTGCGGCTTTTTGTGCTTTTTAATATCATCGTGCGGTAGGGGCCGGGCATGCCCGGCCCGGCGGCTGCCCGCAAACGAGCGCCTCCGTACAGCCGCGGGCCGCACATGTGCGGCCCCTACAAACCAGTGGATAGGCAGGCAGCAACTCCGCAGAGGTCGGCGTCCCCGACGACCCGTGGCCGTTTCCGTCGCAGCAAGCGGCGCCCATGGGATGCATAAAGGCATCCCACAGCCCGTAGGGGCGGATTCCATATCCGCCCGGGCACCCTCCGCAACCGCAGACCTTGCGGGAGAAAATAAGTCCCTCCCTGAACCGCAGCCTTATTTCCCGTTCCTCTCCCAGATCAGTGCCAGCCCCTTGAACAGCAAATCGGCGTCATAGATGATCTTCCGCTTGCAGCAGGGCATAATGTACGGCGCTAACCCGCCGGTGGCGACCACGGTCAGCGGCTGGGCCAGCTCGGCCTCGACGCGGTCCGCTAACCCGTCCAGCATGGCGGCGGTGCCGAACATGGCCCCGTTGTTCAGCGCGGCGACGGTGTTCGCGCCAATCAGATGCTCCGGCGGCTCGGGCGCGATGGGCGGCAGCTGCGCCGTGCCCGCGCTGATGGCCCGCAGGCTCGTCTGCACGCCGGGCACGATGAACCCGCCCAGAAACACCTTTTTGTACGATATAACGTTGTATGTCGTCGCCGTACCCAAATCCACGGTCATGCAGGGCAGGGGATAGTGCTCCGCTGCCGCAGCGGCATCGGCGATGCGGTCCCGGCCCACCTTGGCGGGCTCGTCCACGGCGAAGGTCAGCCCGGTGTCCAGCGTGTAATTCACGACCAGCGCCTCGCGTCCGGTCAGCCGTTTGCAGGCGGCGGCCAGCACGCCGGTCAGGCGCGGCACGACGCTGCACACAATAACGCCCTCACAGGCGGTGGGGTCCACAGGCAGGCGCCGCAGCAGAAATTTCATCTCGGCGGCGTACTCGTCCTCGGTGCAGCGGGGGCGGGTGACCATGCGGGTCGTGAACGCAATGGTGCGGTGGTCCGCCCCGTCCAGCCCGCCAATGCAGATGTTGGAATTGCCGATGTCAACTGCTAAAACCATAGTGAAGTCCTTTTTATAGATAAAAGATAAGAGATAATAGTTAAAAAATAAGGTGGATCGCGGCTTTGCGCCGCTCAAAAATATTATACGCATTTGCATAGAAAGCGTCAATCTGCTATAATGACTACAGCGTAATTTTGTTTTCGCCAAAGGCGAAAACTCCACTCTACTAATAAGGTGTTGATTTTTTATGCTGCTTTCCAACAAAACCGTCGTCCTCGGCATCACCGGGGGCATTGCCGCCTACAAAATGCCCAACGTGGCGCATGCACTCGTCAAGCTGGGCGCGGATGTACACGTTCTTATGACGAAAAACGCCACCGAGTTTATCTCGCCGCTGGTGTTTGAGACGCTGACCCGCCGCCGCTGCCAGGTCGATACGTTTGACCGCAACTTCCAGTACGACGTGGCCCATATCAGCCTTGCCAACGCGGCAGATTTGATGCTCATCGCCCCGGCCACGGCCAACGTCATCGCCAAGCTGGCCCACGGTCAGGCCGACGACATGCTGACCACTGTCACGCTGGCCGCGACCTGCCCCAAGCTCGTCGCGCCCGCCATGAACACCCACATGCTCGAAAACCCCATCACCCAGGATAACCTCAAAACGCTGGAACACTACGGCTTCACGGTCATCCCGTCCGGCTCCGGTATGCTGGCCTGCGGCGACGTCGGCTCGGGCCGTCTGCCCGATGAGGGTGTGCTGGTCGACTACGTCCTGCGGGAGCTGGCCTGCGCGAAAGACCTTAAAGGCAAAAAGGTCGTCGTCTCCGCCGGTGCCACGCAGGAGCCGATGGACCCCGTGCGCTATCTGACGAACCACTCCACCGGCAAGATGGGCTACGCCGTGGCCCGCGCCTGTATGCTGCGCGGCGCAGACGTCACGCTGCTGGCGTCCAGCGGCTGCACGCTGCCGCCCGTGCCGTTTGTAAAGACCGTTCCGTTCACCACTGCCGCCGACCTGTTTGAGGCCGTCAAGGCAAACGCCATGGACGCTGACGCCCTCGTCATGGCTGCCGCCGTGGCCGACTACCGCCCGGCCACTGTCGCCGCGGACAAGGTCAAAAAGCACGACGGCGAGATGAGTATTGCCTTGGAACGCACCGACGATATTTTAGCCTGGGTCGGTGCGCATAAGCCGGAAAAGCTGTTTGTCTGCGGCTTCTCGATGGAGACCCGCGACTTGATTGAGAACAGCACGGCCAAGCTGCACAAGAAGAACATGGACATGATTGTGGCCAACAACCTGAAGGTGCCCGGCGCAGGCTTCGGCGTGGACACTAACGTTGTGACCATCATCACCGCCCAAGGCGTCACCGAGCTGCCCCTCCAGAGCAAGGATGCCGTTGCCGGTCACATTGCAGACGCGATTGCGGGAAAGTAAGAAACAGACCGCAAACGGCCAAAGCCCTTTCCCGAAACCAAAAAAATCATACCCCCGCCCCCACCTGCATATTCATTTGTGAATCATGCAAAGGGGGCGTTTTTATGTGCGGAATTGCGGGGCAGGTCGGGCGCGACCCCCGGACCATCCAGCGGCGGTACGCGGCCTACTGCGCCATGCAGCAAACGCTGGCGCGGCGCGGGCCGGACCAGCGCGGTATGTACATCTGCGGCGCGGCGGCGCTCATCCACGCGCGGCTGGCGGTTGTGGATCTCGAAAACGGCCTGCAGCCCATGCAGCTGGACTGGCAGGGTGAAACCTACGTGCTGGTTTATAACGGCGAGCTCTACAACACGCCCGAGCTGCGCGCCGCACTGGCCGCCTGCGGGCACAGCTTCAACGGGCACTCCGACACCGAGGTACTGCTCCACGCTTTTGCCGAGTGGGGCGCAAACTGCGTGCCCAGGTGCAACGGTATTTTTGCGTTTGCTGTCTGGCAGCAGAACGCAGGTACGCTGTTTTTGGCGCGTGACCGCTGCGGCGTCAAGCCGCTGTTCTACACGCAGGCGGAGGACTCGCTGATATTTGGCAGTGAGCTGAAGACCCTGCTGGCGCATCCCGCTGTGCCGCCCCGCGTCGATGCCAACGGCCTGGCCGAGGTGCTGCTGCTTGGCCCCGGGCGCACGCCGGGCTGCGGCGTATTTCAAAATGTGCGGGAGCTGCTGCCCGGCCAGTACGCTGTCTATGAGACCCAAACCGCCCGCCTGACCCTGCACAGCTACTGGCGGCTTGAGGACCACGACCACCCCGACGACTTCGCCGCCACGGCCCGCAGGGTGCGCGACCTCGTCACCGATGCTATCGAGCGGCAGCTCGTGTCCGACGTGCCCGTGGCAACGTTTTTGTCTGGCGGGTTGGATTCCAGCCTGATTTCGGCCATCGCCGATGCGCATTTTACGGCGCAGGGCAACCAGTTGCAAACGTTCTCGGTGGGCTACCGGGACAACAAAAAGTACTTCCACGCGACAAAATTTCAGCCCGGCGCGGATGCACCCTACATCCGCAAAATGAACGACTTTCTCCATGCCAGGCACCACTGGGTCACGCTGGACACGCCGGAGCTTGTGCCAGCGCTGTACGCCGCAGTGGACGCCCGCGACCTGCCCGGCATGGCGGACGTGGATGCGTCGCTGCTCGTGTTCTGTCGGCATATCAAGCCCCACGCCACGGTGGCGCTGTCGGGGGAGTGCGCGGACGAAATTTTCGGCGGCTACCCGTGGTACCGCGACCCCACGGTGCGCGAGCGGTACGGCTTCCCATGGGCGCAGTCCACGGCCTACCGCGCGTCGTTCATCAAGCCCGGTGTGTTGGGCGGCATCGACCCGGCAGCGTTCGTGGATGAACGCTATCGCGCCACGCTGGCACAGACCTCCGTCCGCCCCGGCCTGCCCGCCGCAGAACAGCGGATGCGCCAGATGATGAACCTGAATTTCAAATGGTTCATGCAGACGCTGCTGGACCGCAAGGACCGCATGAGCATGTACAGCGGCCTCGAGGTCCGCGTACCGTTCTGCGATTACCGCATTGCGGAGTATCTCTACTCGGTCCCATGGGAGTTCAAGGACTATCACGGGCAGGAAAAGGGTCTCCTGCGCGAGGCCATGCGCGGCGTGCTGCCCGACGAGGTTCTGTGGCGGCGCAAAAGCCCGTACCCCAAAACGTGGAACCCCAGCTACCTGGCTGCTGTCTCGGCGGAGCTGCACACCGTCCTGAACGACCCCGCCGCGCCGCTTCTGCGCATCATTCGGGCGGACGCACTGGAAACGCTGCTGGCCTCCGGCGCGGATAACCCCATCCCGTGGTACGGTCAGCTGATGACCACGCCCCAGACTATCGCGTGGTTTTTGCAGCTGAACTATTGGCTGGCAAAGTATAAGGTGGAGCTGGTGTGAACTTGCGGCGGGTTGGTGTCACCCCGCCCTACGTGTATCATTTATGCGGGGACGTAGGGCGGCATGCCCTCATGCCGCCGTGCCCGTTCCCGCCACCACCGTAGGGACGGATTCCCAATCCGCCCGCGAACCTAACGTAGCCGCACACGGCCCGGGCACATATACAAGGCGCCCCTGCGTCACGCTGTATGTCACACAAACGCAAAAATAATTTATTTTCCTTCCCCATCTGTTCAAACCCGCCAAAACGTGCTATAATAGCCCAATAGGACTATAAATAGAGAAGGGAGTCTCCGCATGCAGCAGGAAACTGTCATCGTTCTGGATTTCGGCGGCCAGTATAATCAGCTGATCGCCCGCCGCGTCCGCGAATGCAACGTATATTGCGAGATTTATTCGTACCGCACCGACCTTGCCAAAATCAAGGCTAAAAACCCCAAGGGCATCATCTTCACCGGCGGCCCCAACAGCGCCTACCTGCCGGATTCGCCCACGATCGACCCCGAAATTTATAACTGGGGCGTGCCCATCCTCGGCATCTGCTACGGCAGCCAGCTGATGATGCACATGCTGGGCGGCAAGGTCTGCAAGGCACCCGAGCGCGAGTACGGCAAGACGCTGGTCGACTTGGACACCGCCAGCCCGCTGTTTGACACGCTGCCCGCGCAGAATGTCTGCTGGATGAGCCATAACGACTACATTGAGCAGGCCGCCCCCGGCTTTGAGATCGTGGCCCACACGCCCAACTGTCCGGTGGCTGCCGCGCAGGATAAGGCACGCGGCCTCTACGCCGTGCAGTTCCACCCCGAGGTCCTGCACACCGAAAACGGCACGAAAATTCTGCATAACTTCGTCTATAATGTCTGCCACTGCGCCGGTGACTGGAAGATGGACTCCTTCGTGGAAAACTCCGTCAAGGCCCTGCGCGAAAAGATCGGTGACGGCAAGGTACTCTGCGCCCTGTCCGGCGGCGTGGATTCCAGCGTCTGCGCGGCCATGCTGGCCAAGGCCATCGGCAAGCAACTGACCTGCGTGTTCGTGGACCACGGTCTGCTGCGCAAGAATGAGCGCGAGCAGGTTTGCGAGGTCTTTGGCGAGGGCGGCCAGTTCGACATCAACTTTGTCTGCGTCGATGCCCGTGATCGCTTCTACAAGAAGCTGGCCGGTCAGGACGCCCCCGAGCGCAAGCGCAAGATCATCGGCGAGGAGTTCATTCGCGTCTTTGAGGATGAGGCTAAAAAGATCGGTGCTGTGGACTTTTTGGCACAGGGTACGATTTACCCCGACGTGGTCGAGTCCGGCCTCGGCGGCGAATCTGCCACAATCAAGAGCCACCACAACGTCGGCGGTCTGCCCGACTACGTTGACTTTAAGGAAATCGTCGAGCCGCTGCGCGACCTGTTCAAGGACGAGGTCCGTCAGGCTGGCCGTGAGCTGGGCCTGCCCGAATATCTGGTGGCACGCCAGCCGTTCCCCGGCCCGGGCCTGGCCATCCGCATCATCGGCGATGTGACCCCCGAGAAGGTCGCCATCGTGCAGGATGCCGACGCCATCTGGCGTGAGGAGATCGACAAGCTGCCCATGGCCCAGCGCCCGAGCCAGTACTTTGCCGCGCTGACCAACATGCGCAGTGTCGGCGTCATGGGCGACGAGCGCACCTACGACTACGCCATCGCTCTGCGCGCCGTCACCACGACGGATTTCATGACCGCCGAGGTCACGATCCTGCCGACGGAGACCATCACCACCGCCGCCAACCGCATCGTGAACGAGGTCAAGAACATCAACCGCGTCATGTTCGACTACACCACAAAACCGCCGGCAACGATTGAGTTTGAGTAACCCCTAACCCTGCCATCCCGCCTTGGCCTGACGCCCGGCGGGATTTTTTGTTGCGCGAGGGGCGCGGGTGGTGTACAATGGTCTATAATACGGTGAAGCGGCATTCGCGGAAAGGACACTCCCATGAAAGAAATCCCCATTACATCCTTTGACAACCTCCAAATCGGTCAGGCGGAAAACACGGCGGCGGGCACGGGCTGCACGGTGGTGCTGCTGGGCAAGGACGGCGCCCCGGCGGGGCTGGATGTGCGCGGCGGCGGGCCGGCCTCGCGGGAGAGCGAGCTGCTCAAGCCGCTGGCGGCGGCGCAGGTCATCCACGCCATTGTGCTGGCGGGCGGCAGCGCCTTCGGACTGGATGCCGCAGGCGGCGTCATGCGGTATCTCGAGGAACGCGGCATTGGCTTTGACGTAGGTGTGACGAAAGTTCCCCTCGTCTGCCAGTCCGACCTGTTCGATTTGACCGTCGCCGACGCCCGCGCTCGGCCCGATGCAGCCATGGCCTACGCGGCCTGTGTCAACGCCGAGACCGGCAACTACCGCGACGGCAACCACGGCGCGGGCACCGGTGCGACTGTCGGCAAGCTGCTGGGCATGGAGCGCTGCATGAAGTCCGGTATCGGCAGCTACGCCGTGCAGGTGGGCGACCTGAAGGTCGGCGCGCTCGTCGCGGTCAACGCGGTGGGCGACGTCTACGATTTTGAGACGGGCCGCAAGGTCGCCGGGCTGCGGGCTGACGACGGCAAAACGTTTTTGGATTCCGAGCGGGTGCTGATGCAGCAGCTCGACGCGCCGCAGGAAAAATTTGTCGGCAACACGACACTTGGCGTCTTTTTCACCAATGCAAAGCTCGACAAGGCACGGCTGTGCAAGGCCGCGGGCATGGCGCACGACGGCTACGCCCGCGCCATCCGCCCGGTGCACACCTCGATGGACGGCGACAGCATCTACGCGGTCTCGCTGGGCGACGTGCCCGCTGACCTCGACACCGTCGGCGTGATCGGCGCGCGGGTCATGGCTAAGGCCATCGTCCGGGCCGTAGAGGCCGCGGACAGCGCCTACGGCTTCCCGGCGGCGCGTGACCTGTAAAGCAGCCCGCCCTGCCCCGATACCGTAGGGGCGGATTGCATGTCCGCCCGGGCACCGTGCCGTTGCCGCAGGTCGGCGTCAAAACAGCATTGCGCCCGCCCCAAAATCGCGGTATAATAGTGCCAGAATCACAACAGGGGAGAACCACCACACGTTATGCCAAAATTGGACGAACAAATCAAAACGCTGGCGGGCTACTTTGCGGCGGACTGTGAGCCGGACGGCAAGCTGACGCTGCAATTGGAGGTCGAGCACTTCCTCACCCGGTCCGACGGCCAGCCCCCGGCCTTTGCCGATGTGCAGGTTGCGCTGCGCGATTTGCAGCAGCAGACAGACGCGCCGATCATCACCGACGGCGAATATTTCGGCTACAGCGGCCCGGCGCTGACGGCTACGCTGGGGCCCGCGTGCCAGCTGCGCATCAGCCTGGCCCCGCTGCGCGACGTGCAGGACATTATGGATCTGTACAACCGCTTCTATTTGCAGCTGGGGCTGGCGCTGGCTGCCCACGGGCTGCGCGCCTGGACGGCGGGCTGCCACCCGACCTGCCATGCCGAGGACCTGCCCCTGGTGCCCCGCACCCGGGACGAGGCCATGGACGCCTACCTGCGGGAAAAGGGGGCCTGCAGCGTGCAGATGATGCGTGCCACGGCGGCGACGCATGTGTCCATTGACTATCAGGATGAAACCGATTTTGTCCGCAAAATGCGCGCGGCCAGCCTGCTGACGCCGTTCTTTGCGCTGCTCAGCGACAACGCTCCGGTCTATCAGGCCAGCCGCAACAGCAGCTATTGCATCCGCACGCGGCTCTGGCAGGATGTGGACCGTGACCGATGCGGCGTTACGCCGCATCTGATGGACGCGGATTTCGGTTACGCCCGCTATGCGGAGAACGTGCTGACCAAGCCCCAAATCACTGCGCTGCGGCTGGGCCGCGTCAGGGCTGCGGGCGGAAAGATTGCGCCGGAGCTTTACGCCGGGCATGTCAGTCGTCAGGAAACCGCGCAGATTTTGTCCAATTTCTTTTACGATGTACGTCTCAAATCCCGCATTGAGCTGCGTGCCGCGGACAGCATGCCGCCGCGGTACATCGCCGCGTATGTGCAGCTGGTCAAGTCGGTGTTTGGCAGCCCGGCAGCGCTGCAAAATGTGCTGCGCCACTACGCGGGCGCGACGACGCTGGACATCACGTCGGCTAAGCTGGCCGTCTGCAAGGACGGCTACAATGCGCTGGTCTATGGCCGCCCCGTCAGCGGCGAGCTGGCCTGGCTGCTGATGCAGGCCCGCAGCCGCACGCCCTCGCAGGAGGAACGCGCACTGCTCGACCCGTTCATGCAGCTGCTGACGACCCGCAAAACCATCCGCGAGACGGAAAATTACAACGAATAAACGTGCTTTCTACGGGCATACTGACCCTGAAAGGGGGCATGTGCCATGCGGGAAACATCCTACCACGCGGTCATTGCCGAGATGACCGTCCGCGCACTGTGGGAGCTGCAAAACCTGCTGGACTGCATCCCCGACGCGCTGTGGGACCGCTGCTACGGCGGTGCACCGCTGTGGCAGCACGTCTACCACACCCTGCACGAGCTGGACCAGTGGTTCATCAACCCGCGGGACACCGACTTTGTCGAGCCGCCCATCCACACGCCGCACTTGCAGGAACTGCACATTTACCCGGCAGTGCGTCTTGACAGACCGGCGATAGATGACTATTTTTATACAATCAAGGCCAAGCTGTCCATCTATCTGACCTCGCTCCACGACGAGGATCTGCTGCAGCGGCCAGACAACTGCGAGTGGACGCGGTTTACGCTGATTTTGTCGCAGTATCGGCATTTATACCGCCACATGGGCATGGTGATGGGCTTTATTGAGGCCGAGACCGGCCTCTGCCCGCGCACGCTGGAGGTGGGGGAGGACCCGCCCGCCGCGCCCTACGACCCTTATCAATGAGAGGAACTTTTCAATGAAGTATCGCTGTTTTGCGGCGCTTGCGCTGGCAATGTTGCTGCCCGGCTGCGCCGCCGCGCCCGACCTGACGCCGGTCTGGCAGCGCGACCTGCCCGCCAGCGGCGTACATATAGAGCTTGCCAACGCGGCGCTGCTCTCCGACGCGGACGTCTACTACGCCACAACGCGGGAGGAGCTGTACGCGCACAATGTGTCGGTTTTGCCTGCCGTCAAGGCCGACGGTCAGCCCGTTGTAACGTTTTACGGCGCTGCAGCGCAGGATATTGACCTTGTGTATCTGGAGGACATCGGTGACGTGTACGTCGATTATGACCGCGTCAAGCCGCAGATCAAGCTGGATTACATCCTGACAGAAGGGGACGGGTACGTCTCCTACGAGTTGGACACCGCGTACAATTTTGAGTTCACGGTGACGACGCAGACCGGCGAGGATAAGATTCTGGTCGTCAGCGAGAGAAGCGACGTGAAATGAAAATGCCCCGCCCGGGTTGGCCGAGCGGGGATTTTTTGTGCGTTAAATGCCTTCCCCTTTTGGGGAAGGTGGCCGAGGCCCCGCCCGAGGTCGGATGAGGGGAAAGTCCGCGCGATTTCCCACATACGGGCAGTCACGGGAACTTAGCCCTCATCAGTCGCCTGCGGCGACTGATTCCCCCGATGGGGAAGCCTTTGCGGTCGTTGCCGCCCACAGCCTCACTTCCTCTCCGGCAAATCCACCGTCGTCGTCGGGAAGGCAAACTCGCAGCCTTTCTCCTGCATCAAATGCAAAATTTGTAGATTCAACGTGTTTTTTACCTGCATGAACTCCCGCAGATTGACTTTGGTGATGTACACCCGGCACGCCAGATCAATGCTGTAATCGTTGAATTTGTCCAGCGCAATCGTCACGCCGTCGGGCTGCACGTCGGGCTGGGCTTGCAGCATGGCTGTCAGATCGGCGGTCAGCTGTTCGATTTTTTCGCGCGGGGTGTCGTAGGTCAGACCAATCGTGAACTTCCACAGACGGCTCTGGCGGCGGTCATAGTTTTGGATGTACTCCGCTGTGATTTTGGAATTTTCTATCGTGATAGCGACATTATCCGGGCTGCGGATGCGGGTGGAGCGGAAGGAAATGTCCTCGACGGTGCCCTCGCAGTCGCCCAGCACGATGTAATCCCCGATGCCGAAGGGCCGCTCCAACACCAGCGTGATGCCCGCAATCAGGCTGTTCAGTGTGGACTGCGCGGCCAGCGAGACCGCCAGTCCGGCGACACCCGCGCCGGTCAGCAGGCCGGAGACCGGCACGCCGAGGCGGTCCAGCATGGCGATACCCGCAAACAGGCCGACCAGCGCATGAAAGATGTTCTCAAAAAAGTGTCCCATCGTCTGATTTGTTTCTAAATCCAGATGGTTCTGGGCGCTGCGCAGCAAAAGCCGAGTGACCGGGGCCGCACGCCAGCAGCCGAGCGCGATATAGAAGATGACCAGCAGGTCGGCAGCCAGATTCAGGTATTGCAAAAAAACGGCATCGCGCACCAGCTCAAACGGCAGCGACTTGACGGCAGCCGCGCCCAGCAGTACCCGAAAAAGGCCCGCCACCGGCGTAAGGAAGCTGTCCAGCAGGATGTAAAGCCACGATGCTGTGTGACTTTTTGTGCGGCCCAGAAAACGCCGGGCGGCGAGCTTGTACACCTCGGGTGCACCGGCAGCCGCCAGCGCCAGCAGCGTCGCGGGCAGAAACGAGAGAAAATCGTGGGTGAGTTCTTCCATGGTGGGTACCTCGGTTGGGATGAAATAAGGGTGGTCCCGTTAGCGGGCGTTTACGGGTAGGTGCAGGGCCGGACATGTCCGGCCCCTACGGTGCTCCGCGGTGGGCTATTGTTGGTGGGCAAGAATTTCCTTAATTATACCACACCCCCTTGCATTTTGTAAAATCTATGCTATAATACTTCCCGGAAAGTCTGTTTCAGGGCGGGGTGTGATTCCCCACCGGCGGTGAGCGGCATGGCCCGCAAGCCCGCGACCAGCTGCAAATGCGGCTGCTGACCCGGTGTGATTCCGGGGCCGACGGTTAAAGTCCGGATGAAAGAAACGGAAAGCTGTTTGCTTTGCTTTTTTGCGCCCTGTCGTATATTTTGCGGCAGGGCGTTTTGTTTTCGCAAGGGCAGGGCAGAGCCTCCCGGGTTCGTGAGCTGACTTTCACAAATTTTTACGGGAGGCATCTTCTCATGCAAAACAAGACTACCAACATCCGCAAGCTCACCGGCACCGCCATGCTTGGCGCTGTCGCTGCCGTACTTATGTACATGGAGTTTCCAATCCCCATCATGCCGTCCTTCGTCAAGCTGGACGTGTCCGAGCTGCCCGCGCTGCTGGCCGCCTACGCCTACGGGCCGGTGTCCGGCATCGCCGTGTGCCTGATCAAAAACCTCATCAAGCTGCCCAGCACCAGCACTGCTGCGGTGGGTGAACTGTTCAATTTCGTCATGGGTGCGTTGTTTGTGGGCGTCGCCGGCTTTGTGTACAAGCGCAGCAAGACCCGCCGCAGCGCACTCATCGGCGCAGGGCTGGGCGCACTGATCATGGCCGTTGTGTCCGTGCCGTACAACTACTTCATCGTCTACCCGGCCTATGTGGTTTTGTATCATCTGCCGCTCGAGGCCATCATCGGTATGTACCAGGCCATCAACCCCAGCGTGGACGGCCTGCTGACCTGCCTGATCACCTTCAACTTCCCGTTTACCTTGTTTAAAGGTCTGCTGGACGCGGCGCTCTGCTTCCTGATTTACAAGCCGCTGTCCGGCGTGCTGCACGGGAGAAAGTGAGAAAGGCTTCCCCCGCGCAGGGGGAAGCTGTCACCGAAGGTGACTGATGAGGGCCGGGTTGACGCAACCACTCGTCTATGGGCGGCAAGGAGAGCTTTGCCCTCATCCGGCCTCGGGCGGGGCCTCGGCCACCTTCCCCCCGATGGGGAAGGCTCTCCTCCAAAACCACACACGCTGCCGCATCTGCCCCACTTTTGTGCAAACCGTCTGAACTGCACAACGAAATATCGTTGACTTTGCCAAAAACCTGTGGTACACTAACTTCACAACAACAGAATAGCAACTTATCAAGAGCGGCTGAGGGAACAGGCCCGATGAAGCCCGACAACCTGCGTGTATGCGCAAGGTGCCAAGTCCTGCGGGAAACCGAAAGATAAGCGTTACCGCGCGCAGTCTTTCCGGCTGCGCGCTTTTTGTTTCCACGGTTGCGTTTCTGCCGAATATTTTATAGGAGGCTTTCCCCAATGTCCAAAGTTCTTTTCACGTCCGAATCCGTCACCGAGGGGCATCCCGACAAAATCTGCGACCAGATCTCCGACGCAATCCTCGACGCCATCCTGGCGCAGGACCCCGGTGCCCGCGTTGCCTGCGAGACGACCTGCTCCACCGGCCTCGTCCACATCATGGGCGAGATCACGACCAGCTGCTACGTGGACATCCCCGGCACGGCGCGCGAGGTCATCCGCTCCATCGGCTATGACCGCGCCAAGTACGGCTTTGACTGCGACACCTGCGGCGTCATCACCAACATCGACGGCCAGAGCCCCGACATTGCGCTGGGCACCAACGACGACGTGGCCGGTGCGGGCGACCAGGGCATGATGTTCGGCTACGCCTGCAACGAGACGCCCGAGCTGATGCCGCTGCCCATCAGCCTGGCCCACAAGCTGGCCAAGCGCCTGACCGAGGTGCGCAAGAACGGCACGCTGGATTACCTGCGGCCGGACGGCAAGAGCCAGGTCACCGTGGAGTATGACGACGGCAAGCCCGTGCGCATCGACGCGGTGGTCATTTCCAGCCAGCACAGCCCCGACATCACCCAGGAGCAGCTGCATGAGGACATCCGCCGCGAGGTCATTGAGAAGGTCATTCCCGCCGAGCTGCTGGACGAGAACACGAAGTACTACATCAACCCCACGGGCCGCTTTGTTGTGGGCGGCCCGCAGGGCGACTCCGGCCTGACGGGCCGCAAGATCATCGTGGACACCTACGGCGGCTATGCCCGCCACGGCGGCGGGGCGTTCAGCGGCAAGGACCCCAGCAAGGTGGACCGTTCCGCCGCGTATGCCGCCCGCTGGGTCGCCAAAAACGTGGTTGCCGCGGGCCTGGCTACCAAGTGCGAGGTCGAGCTTGCCTATGCCATCGGCGTGGCAAAGCCCGTCTCCATCATGGTGGACACCGTCGGCACCGGCACCGTTGCCGACGAGAAGATCGTGCAGGCTGTCGAGAAGGTCTTTGACCTGACGCCCGCCGCTATCATCCGCGACCTTGACCTGCGCAAGCCCATCTACCGCCAGCTGGCCGCCTACGGCCACATGGGCCGCGAGGATCTGGGCGTGAAGTGGGAGAACACCGACCGCGTGGATGCCCTGAAGGCTGC
>OLOA01002254.1_pt1 | contig 17756 bp, 20 predicted proteins | sample 1672201 | NCBI WGS metagenome assembly OLOA01 (sample SAMEA3136658, study PRJEB25190) | human gut metagenome
CAGAGAGCCACAGATGGCACAGCTATATCAGAATTATCTTGCAAGCGGACCATTAACTTATATGGAAGCTTTGTTTTCAGGAATGCTGGGCGATGAAGGAAAAGCCAGACAGACAGCACTTGATTTTTATGGACCTATTTTTTTGCTTTACAGCATATATGATGGAGCAGAAGACAAGAGCCATGTGATAAAACTACTGGAAGAGCATATGGATCATTTCTTACAGGAAATGCAGACGAGTTGAAAGGGTGATGAAAGCAATCATATATACATCAAATACCGGAAGCACAGCAGAGTATGCACAATTAATGGGAAAGGAATTGAATCTTCCAGTACACAGTTAAAAGAGGTCAGGGATAAAAATACTATTCCACAGAGGATTCCTTTATTTACGTTACAGGGGAACTTTGATGTGCAGAAGCTTCATGGAGTATATCGTTTCATGATGAATGTCATGGTTAAAACTGCTGGAAAGGGATTGGCAAATAAAATCGACCGTACACCCGAAGAGGATGATATGTTAGATATGATGGTAAATGGCGGAAAACGAGTATCTTTACAGAATTTGAAGGCAGTTACTAAGTGGTATAAAAGTGTGTATTAACAGGAGGTAAAACAGATGAAACTCTATTTTGGAAATATGGTAACAACAGTTACTACACTTATGATTGTATCGCTGGTCGGGTTTGTTGGATATTCAATCAGTAACAGAAGCAATATTAATTTCTGGGGCAGAAGAAGCCTGTTTGTTTTGGCATATGGTCTTGTTATATGCTGCTTTGCAGCCGCAAGGGACGGACTGGATAAAACAATTCAGTATACGATAGATGGAAGCTGTAATCCGGGAATATTTTCACTTGTGAGCGTTCCATACATCGTTGGATGTATCGGAGCTGCAATTATAATTATTGCAGCAATAGCAACGCCAATTGCAAAGTCACAGCATATGCGTGAGATATGGTTTTCTGTAATGTCCGGCGGAATGATGCTAAAGATTGTAGTTATGGAGATTGCAAGAATTATACAGATGTTTTAGGAGTGTTTTCATGAGAGTAGAGACTAAAAGAATGTATCTTTATCCTTTAAGTGATGAAGATATGTGTTTGGTTATTGAAAAAGAATCTGATCCTGAGATGAAACAGGCTTATACAGAGATGCTTGAAGGGGGTCTTTCTAATCCTGATAAGAGAATATGGTATGCCATTTGGAATATGGATTTGAAAAATGATCCAGGAACTATAGCGGGTGATTTTTGCTTAAGGGACTTGGTGATGATGGAGTGGTTGAAATAGGATATGGTCTGAAAGAAGAGTACCGGCATCACGGATATATGACGGAAGCAGTAAAAGTAATCACAGAATGGGCATTGTCACAGGACGGTGTAAAGCAGGTGGAGTCAGAAACCGATGCGGAAAATATAGCCTTACAGAAAGTCCTTTTCCGGACAGGCTTTATAAGAAATGGAAAGATGGGAGAAGAGGGACCAAGATTTGTATACGGAGGTAAAAAGGAATGAAAAAATATACCAAAGGACATTAGATAAACAGACAGTTTATCTGAAAAATGTTGTCAGTAACTCTAATATTGAGGCAGAGGATTATACCATGTGCAATGAAATTATAACTGAAAAGAATGAATAAATTTTTTATGATTGAAGGTGGAATATGAAACCGAAAGCAATAAACCCAAAGGAAACAACAAGATCAGAAGCATTTGAATTATGGATGAGTGCACCTAACCCTATGGTGACATTCTTTAAACAAATTAATGTAATAAATCTTGTAAGAATACGTAAAAAATATAAATTGAAATTTAATATCATCATGGAACGAATAATAATGTAGAATGACAGGAGAAAAAAGATATGAAGAATAAGTTATTTTTGATGATTTCTGTAATTATGGTATGTTCATTGTGTGCATGTGGGCAGCAGAAAACCGAAGCAATGACAAACGCCAAAAATAGTAGTACAGAGCAAGCCGTTGCGAGAGATGATAATAGTGAGCCGGCAACAGCAGAAGATAATAATATGGATCAAACAGAGGCGAAGGAACAAAATCAATTACAGGATGTGAAGCCGTCATATAAAGAATTCAGAGATGCATTAGATGAAATTGATTCGGACATTCAGCCGGGAACAGCTGGAAATGGAATGAATTCAATTAAGACTGCAGCACATTTGCTTAACTGGGGAGTTGGAACCAGCATGACCACAGATGAGGTTAAAAAAGAGACGGTATCATGGCTTTCTGATAAGGGAAACTCTGAACAGGTGGAATTTTCGAATAAGCTTGCATCTGTGTATGATGCATATCAGAAATTATTAGGTCCTGATGCAAAAGAATTACTTGAGCAGGCAGGCTGTGATGATGCGGCATATCCATGGAGTGATGCTCCGATTGAAACAATTGAAGCAATTGTAGAGGTAGTACAGCTCCCGGATGAACCGTCAATGGATGATTCAAGTTCATCAACTGAAAAATTCGAGAATAAGGACAATTGGCCGGATGTCAAAGAACTGGTTAATCAAAGGGACGATGAGACTACGGTCTATTTACTGGCAGATGGTCGCTATATAGATCGTATAAATGCTGTTTATATTTATGATGGAAAAGATACATGGACAGATGAATCGGGAGTGGAATGGAACAAAGCTATAAAATAATAGAAGAGAAAAGGCAGATTATTAAACAGCTTATCAATACAGAAGTGGAGGAATAATTATGAGAATTGAACATGTTGCACTTTATGTAAGTGATTTGGAAAGTACAAAAAAATTCTTTATGAAATATTTCAGAGCAAAATCTAATGATGGATATCACAATCAGAAAACAGGCTTTTGTTCTTATTTTCTCACATTTGAGGATGGTGCACGTATTGAAATTATGAATATACCGGAAATGGCTGATTTACCGAAGAAAATAGTTCGTACTGGATATTCACATATAGCTTTTAGCGTAGGAAGTATAGAAATAGTGGATGCGTTGACGGCAGAATTAAAAGCGGATGGTTATGAGGTTATCAGTGGACCACGGACTACGGGTGATGGATATTACGAAAGCTGCATTGTTGCGGTTGAAGATAATCAAATTGAGATTACAGTATAATTTGAAAATGCAGGTATTTGAAAGGACAAAGACATGGCCTCAAGCAAAGAATATTTACAATTTATATTAGAGCAGTTATCTGATTTAGAAGAAATTAATTATCGTGCAATGATGGGAGAATATATCATATATTATCGTGGCAGGATTGTCGGAGGCATATATGATGACAGGTTACTTGTGAAACCGACAAAATCTGCAGTTTCTTATATGGCAAATGCGACTTATGAATTACCATATGAAGGGGCGAAAGAGATGTTGCTAGTGGAAGATGTTGACAGTAAAGAATATCTGGCTGGACTGTTTAATGCAATGTATGACGAATTGCCAGTTCATAAATCAAACAATAAAAAGAAATCTTTGAATAATCTGTAATTGTGGGGGAGCAAAATTTGACACTGCCGCTGGTGAAAAGGAGAAAAAAGGTTGAAACAAGAAAGTAGAGGGCACCCCCAAAAAGAAGAACATAACAAACAAACCACCTAACTAGCTGGTTTTAAAAATTAAATATTAACGCAACACCTAATCAGGAAGTTGAAAGAGGAGCGTCTTTTATGACATATCCTCGTAACTTAAGATTAAGTGCTCAGATCATATGACTTTCTGTAAACAGATCTGTCTTTCGGAGAGTTTACAAGAATTTTTCCATCCTTATCAATTCCTCTCAAAACGATGAACGTTCCGTTATTTGTAAATAATCCTCTTTTCTGTACGCTTACAACAGGTTTTCCCTCTTGTAAAGCCTTCAATACCATCTGGTTGTTAAAGGCATACACAACAAGAGTATAGTAATCATTTCAGATGTTTAAATTCTGGCTGTCAGGAAATAGGATCCAGAAATCTGGTTTTCTAAAATTACACGGCAAATAGACCGGCATGTTAAACTATATAAAATGCCAAAGGAGGAACTGCCCTATGAGAAGAAACCAACTTCTGGCTGGGATAATGACAGCACTGACAGCAGTGATGCCAGCTGTCAGCGTATATGTTGATACCGCAGCAGCCAGCGAAATTCTTACTTCAAATGAAACTGTGCAAACTGAAACCAATATTGACAAAACTACAGCATTACAAAATTCCGTAAAATTGATAGACATGCTCTCCACGGAAGCTTCTGGTAAAAACATTATGTTCAGCCCGACAAGCTTGAATTTTGCACTCGGCATGATTGCAGAAGGTGCGAAAGGAGAGACAAAAGAAGTTCTGAGTGCTTATCTGGGAACCAGTGATTTTGCCTCCTATGCAAAGGAGTATCTGGACAAGATTCAGGCATACAATACTGAAGATGAGAGTTACGGATATCAGTCAAAAGTAAAGATAGCAGATGCGGTCTGGGTGGACAATGGGTTAACACTTCAGGAGAAATTCAAGAATACGGTATCGAATAGTTTTGGAGCAGAAGTGGAAGCTGTGGATTTTTCTGCCGCGGAGAAAACATGTGATGTCATCAATTCCTGGTGTGACAAAAATACAGAAGGGCTGATCCCGAAGATCATTACTCCGGATCTGATCAATGACAATACGGGACTGTGCCTGACCAATTCCCTGTATTTTGAATCCGGATGGAGCGGGGAACCTTGGAATGTTTCTGATACAGAAGAAAATTTTGGAAAAATAGAAAAGACAAAATATATGACCTGTACAGGAAACCAGTATTATGAAAATGACAAGTCTACTGCTTTTGGCAGGGATTATGCCAACGGGTTAAGTTTCATAGGGATCCTGCCAAATGATGAAGGTGATTTCACTCTGGAGGATCTGGATATTAGCGGACTCCTGAAATCCAATCCAGAATATGATGCAGTTGACTGCAAGATGCCAAAACTTAACTTTGAAACGAGCACCGTTCTGAACGATATGCTCTCAAATCTGGGGCTGGACAATATATTTTCCAGCAATGCTGATTTCTCCGGTATTGCAGACCAAAACGTAAATGTGGATACTATACTACAGAAAACAAAACTGGAGCTGGATGAAAACGGCACGAAGGCAGCTGCAGTGACGGCAGTTACCATGGAGTGTATGTCTGCTGCAGTGGAAGATGAACCGATTATCAAAACCGTGGAGCTTACCCGCCCATTTGCATTTCTGATTTATGACAGAAATAATGATGAAGTCCTGTTCATTGGCAAGGTCATGTCAGTTTCCTGATAAGCCTATACCCACAAAAAACAAAACTTTTACAAAGCAAAACACGAAGAAACGAAAAAATAAATATGAACAAACTTGGTGTTGGGTATTATGCCCAGCACCATTTTTAACCTAAAAATCAAGCCGAAATCTGATTATCCCTTGAAAGCACTGTATCCACGGGCATTTCAGACAGGTCAAAACCACCTCATTTACTACGATTTTACTACTGTTGAGTGAGCCTTGACACGCTGAAAGACCACGAAATGCCGAGATATGGGTACAGCACCCGTCAATCAGGGCCTCCGCCTCGTGACCATATAACTGAATACAGACCGGCCATCTGCCGGGGCAACGCCATGGGTAACACAAACCTGTGGCGTTTTTTATGCCCTGCCGGGGGCACGCAGGAACTATTGAAAAAACTGCTGGAACGGGAGAAGCCGGACCCCCCTTAGTTTACTAAGGGCGCAATTATACATCACCCAGAGGTTGGTGCATTGCGTTCTCCGAAGGCTCCTCGCCGGAGGGCTGTGATTTTCCGCAGTCATGGTCTGCTCCAAATCATACAGGGGACGCTACGCTTCCCCTGCGCTGGCTGCCGCCAGCTACCCTTTTGTGGACTTGCCATCTGGGGACACCTTGCGCTGCAAGCTGTTCCCAGCCGACAAGTTTTACAAAATCTCTCTATACTTTGACGGTCGAATAAAGTATAATGAAGTCAACGACAAATCGGAATTTATAGAACTGTGAAAAGTAAAGGTGGTAATTTTGTGGTTAAATATTGTATGAATTTAAGTGATGAAAAAAAAGAAACTGCAATTAAAATTGCTTTGGAAAGTAAAGGAAATGTTCGCAAGCGTAAGATAGCGGTTCCGCTTCTGATGATTTTGGGTATCGTCATTATTTTTAGTAGCATATTTTTAATTATAAATTCTCCTGCTATTTTATGGTATATCTATATGGTGCTTGGAATAGTTTGTCTGCTTCTTGCGTTTAATGCAAAGTCTTTTCAAAAATTTGTATTGAAAAAAGCGGAGTTACTCTTAGATAAGTCTTTTCGTACTGGAATTGTAGAGTATCATTTTGACGCTGAAGGGATAGAAACAATTTCCCAGATGGGATATAGCAAAAATTATTGGACTGCATTTAAAGAGTACGGTACTATGGGGCAGTATATATATGTTAAACGAAAAGATAATAAAATGGTTTTGATAGATAAAAATGATTTGTCTACTGGGGAGTTAGAAGAATTGACTCAACTATTGTTAAATAATGTCAAAATGTAAATTCCAGTTCACAACTTCATATCCCTACACACAAAGCAGTTAGTCTTTAGGATTGACTGCTTTTTTCTTGCCAAAATTCCAGTTTGTTATTCCACACACATCGGGTCAACTTGCCCCGAACTTTTATAACTAAATACCCGCCGCCCATACAGCGGCACACCGAGCAGGAAATCTGAAAAAGGTCTCCTGCTTTTTTTCTGCCCAAAATGAGGTGGTAAAACGCCACCCCATCCACCAATTACCGAAAGGAGGGACACGAAATGCCCTGTCCACACAACGAAATCACGATTGTGCAGCGAAGCCAACAGCAGTCTGCGATTGCCGCCGCTGCCGGTGAGCTGACCCTGCCTGCTGCCACCTGCACCTTTATTGTACTGTAAATAAAACAGCAACATCCCGTCTGCCGCAAGTACACTTATGCAAACAAGTGCGCTTGACTCGTAGACGGGATGTTTTTATTTTCCTATGCTTCTATACCCTGCCGTTTTTATCCTCAGTCTGCAGCCGCTTTTCCAGTGCCGACTGCTTAGCAAGAATAGCATTCACTTTATCGTACAGATCCTCAATCATAATTTCGGTTTTCAAATTGACCTTATAATCATTTTCCGCTCTGCGTCGATCCTTTTCCTCCTGCCGGTTCTGACTCATCATAATAAGCGGCGCCTGAATTGCCGCCACACAAGACAACACCAAATTCAGCAGAATAAACGGATATGGGTCAAACGCCTTGGCCGCCAGCAGAGTATTGACAATCATCCAAAGAACTAAAACGCCGGTAAAGGAAAAGATAAATGCCCAACTACCGGCGAATTTTGCTATTACATCCGCAGCACGCTGCCCCAGCGTATACTTTTCCTTTTCGCTTTCGGGGCTAACTGAAATTTTGCTGTCTGCCAGCAGATTTAACACTTCCTCATCGCTCATATCATGGCGGATGTCCTTGAGCACTTCTTTTAGCAGCTTTCTGTTTTCCTTCATGGCGTTTGCCCCTCCTGTTCTTTATGGGCCACTGTGCCCGCTTCACACTTCGTCTGCTGGCTTGCTGACGCAAACCCTTTCCATCATTCTATCTTTACAGAATATACTCCATCTGCCGTTCCTTTGTTTTCATACCCATCTTCTCATAGAAGCTTTCGGCTGATGTGTTCCCTGCCCAGACATTCAAGGTGACTTCATAGCAGCCAAGCTTCTTTGCCTGCTGCTTCACATATTCAAACAGGCTTTCCCCGATATGTTGTCCGCGCGTCTGCTTGTCAACGCACAGATCATCAATAAACAGTGCCTTAAACGGTACCATATTGGTAGAAAACGGCTGCTCCTTCAGCTGGCAGAAAGCATAACCTATGCACACATCATCCTCACCGGCTGCAACAAAGATAGGCTTATCCTCCTGCTCCAGCAGTTCTTTCAGTTCGCTGTCGGTGTATTTTGTGGTGCCGGGGATAAACACATCCGGGCGTATCTCTGCATGGATCTGCAGCACCTGACCGAGCAGCTCCATAATTCTTGGGATGTCCTTTTCTTCTGCCTTACGAATTTTCATCACAACACAACTCCATTCCACCGTTTGCCTGCGGGGTACGCTATGCCAACCTGCCCGCGAGTTCATTTTTTATCCCCTGCAGCCCCGTATTTTCTTTATAGTATCACAAACTCGCGCCAAGTAAATTGCTTGTTGCGAAATTTCATGAAATATTTACGGTTCGTGCGGTCTGCAGATTCCGCCATTCACCTGTCAGGTATGTGCCGCCTTGCACAGGATGTTCTTTGTGCTTGCAGCAATGTCCACTGTCATCATACTTTGTAACACAGTTTTTAACGCTCTATTGACAATACGAGCTGTTTGGCATATAGTAATTCGTATAAACACTATTTCACTAGGCGCTCAAGACGCAGTGTGCCCCAGAGGCTGGGGCATGCTGCGCCTTTTCTGCAAGGAGGCCACCTGTGGACTACATCCAAATCACCAAAGAGAACATCGACAAGGAGCATATCTGCTGCGCGATGTCCGGCAAGCAGAGCCTTGCCAAAAAAGAATGGCTCAAGCAACGCTTTGCTGAGGGGCTTGTTTTCTACCGCAGTGTTGAGCGCGGCAAGTGCTTTATCGAGTACATCCCGGCAGAAAACGCATGGGTGCCCATTACAGCGGACGGCTGGCTGTACATCAACTGCCTGTGGGTCTCCGGTTCCATGAAAGGGCACGGCTGCTCAAATGACCTGCTGGAAAAATGCCTCAGCGATGCAAGAGCGCAGGGCAAAAAGGGCATCTGCATTTTGTGCGCCGAGGGACGCAAGCGGGAATTTCTCGCCGACCCCAAGTTTTTGTCCTACAAGGGATTTGAAGTCGCAGATGTCTCGGACTGTGGAATCACCCTCATGTGCCTCCAGCTCAACGCCGATACAGCACTGCCGAAATTCAAGAACTGCGCTAAGCACCCTAAAGCCGATGGAGAAGGCTTCGTCCTCTACTACACAGATCAGTGTCCATTTACCTATTACTGGGTGCCGAAGGTGCAGCAGGCCGCGCAGCAGCATAACATCCCGTTCCGGGCCATCCACATCACCGACAAAGAAGCCGCGCAGAATGTATCCGCACCCGTCACAACCTACGCACTGTTCCGGGACGGCGTATTCCTGACGCAGGGTATCCAGTCCGACAAAAAGTTTCTGGCATTGGCCGGTGTACAGATATGAAAGAACGAATCGTTGATGAGCAAATCAGACTGATTCCTTACTATCAAAACGATGCCGTATCGTTTTGCCGGTATCAGGATGCAGATGTATGCAAGCAGGTCGATAACAGGGATACGCCCCATGATTTAGCGCTTCTGCATCGCATGTAATGAGGCCCGGGATATTCGTTTTCATGATATACTAGTGTTGTGTTTATCAGGCCAGGCAGAACAATCTATTCAGTCAATGTTCCCTGTCTCGCGGTAGCTGCGCCAGACGTTTTCAAAAAAGTCGTCATCCTCGGGGATGGGGCGCGGGGTGCGCCAAGCGGTGCGGCAGGTACCCTCCTCGAACCACAGCTCCTGAATCAGCGGGGATTCGGTCTCGTCAAAGGCAAAGGTGAAGGTGTCGGGGAGCTGTCCAAACGGCTTGACCCCGCCCGTCAGATCGGTATACAGTGCGCTGCCGCGGCTTTTGCCGCCGTGGGCGGTATAGTCCGCCATGGCGGTCAGGTAGGCGCGCTGGCTCAGCAGCATATCGCGCAGGCGGTAGACCATGGCAAGCTCGGTGCGGCTGCCCGCCTTGACCGTTTTGGCAAAGCCGGCAAGCTGCGCTTCCACCTGCTTGCCGTAGGCGCGTATCTGCGCGGGGTCGCGTATGGCGGCACCGCAGCGGCTCATTTCCTCGGCGGCATGCTGCCACAGGGCGCGCACATTGCCGGTATCGGCGCGGCAGGCATCTGCCAGTGCGCCCATCTCGGCCAGGGCAGCGGCGGCCTCTGTGTCAAAGCAGGCGGGGGCATCGCCCTGACAGCGGGCGGCAATGTACTGTGCGGCGCGGGTGCTGCCCACCTGCCCGGCGTTCAGCGCCGTTCCGCCCGGGCGGTAGACGCCGTGGCTGGCAGCGGCTTCACCCACGGCAAACAGGCCTTTCACGTCGGTCTGCCACCAGCAGCCGATGCCAATGCCGCCGTTGTTATGCTGGGCGCAGAGGGCGATTTCCAACGGCTGGGTGTACAAATCCACACCCTTATCACGGTAAAAATCGATGGCTGGCTGGTTCATATGCGCCAGCCGCTCGATGGGCGTGCCGAAGCAGGCACCCGCCCGCTCCAGATACTCCCGCGCTTCGGGCAGCAAGGCGTCATAGCTAAACTCGCCGCCCGCGGGGTTTGTGCGGTAATCAAGATAGACTTTGCGTCCTTTGCAGGTTTCCAGATACGCCAGAATGTCGATGATGGAGCTGCCGTCGGCAACCTTGCGCACATCAAAGGGCCACTGGTAGCCCTTCAAAAACAGCTTGCTGAGCATATCGTGCGCGTCGGTGAAAAAGTCCATCAAAAACTCGCGCTCGTCGCTTCCGTCCGCCGCCGTGGAGTAGACCCGCGGCAGCACCTGCATATAGGTGCCGGATACATTCCAGCGCGGCGCAACGGAGGCAAGCCCGTACTGCCATTCTGTCAGGTTTTTGCCCTTTGCGCCTGCTTCCAGCGCAAGGCCGGTGGCCCCATACTGGCTGAAGGGATAGACGCTGTCGGCGTACATACCAGCTGGGCCGCCGGTAGCCCAGATAACGTTTTTGCATCGAATCAGCGTAAAGCGGTCGGCGTCGTTTTGCGCAGCCGTGTTCAGGCAAAGCAGGCCGCAGACCGTACCGCCGTCTGCCAGAATTTTGATGACTTGGGTCTTGTCCAACATCGGCACGCCCTTGGCCTGCACGGCCGCCTCCAAGCACTCGGTCATCTGCTTGCTGGTGTAGGGTCCCACGCTGGTGGCGCGGCGGCGCGGGTCGTGGTCGGTCTTGTAGCCGATGTACTCGCCGTAGCGGTTGCGGGGGAACGGCACGCCCAGCTCGACCAATTTTAAGAAGCACTGGGTCGAGAGCGCGGCTTCGCACAGGGCAATATCACCATCCACGCAGCGGCCGGCAAACAGTGTGTCGGCCATCTCGCGCACGCTGTCGGGGTCGCCCCCGGACAGGGTCAACTTATAGTAGGTCTGCTTGTCGCTGCCGGTGTTGCGGCTGGTGCCGCCGACGCGGTTCTCGGTGACGAGGACGATGTCATGCTGGCCCAGCTGCCACAGGCGGTCGGCGGCGTTGAAGCCCGCTGCGCCGCTGCCGACCACGGCAGTATTGCAGCGGTACACCTTTGCCGTGTACGCCCCAGCTTTAAAAATTTCGTGTTCCATCGCAAATTTCCTTACAGGCGCTGGATATGGAAGCCGCCGTCCACATCAATGTAGTTGCCGGTGGTGTAGCGCAGACGGTCGCTGCACAGCAGGCTGACGGCCCCGGCCACATCCTCCGGCGTGCCCCAGCGGGCGATGGGGAAGGTTCCCTTTTCAATCAAGGCATCATACTTGCCCTGCACCGTGCTGGTCATATCGGTGGCGATAACGCCGGGGCGCACCTCGTTGACAAGGATGCCCTCCGATGCAAGGCGGTCGGCGTAGAGCGTCGTCAGCATCGAGATGCCCGCCTTGGAGACACAGTATTCACCGCGGTTGGTGGAGGACACCACCGAGCTGCAGCTCGACACATTGACGATGACGCCCTTGCGGCCATCGACAGGTTCCTGCGAAATCATCTGCTTGGCCACCAGCTGCGTCAGGAACATATTGCCCTTGGTGTTGATGCCGACAACATAGTCAAAGCTTTCCTCGCTCATATCCAGCAAATCAGCGCGGACTTTGGGAGCAACACCTGCATTATTAACCAGCACATCCACGCGGCCAAAGGCGGCCAGTGCGCCGTCCAGAATCTTCTTGCGGTCATCGGCGCTGCCGATGTTGGCCTGCACATAGGCGCAGTCAATGCCCATCGCTTTCAGCTCATCCAGCGCATGCTGGTTTTTCTCCTGCGGGCCGGTGGCGACCATGACGATATTGTATCCATCCAGCCCCAGCTGCTTGGCAATGGCAAAGCCAATGCCGCGGCTGGACCCGGTGACGATGGCAGTTTTTTTCATAAGTACACCCTCTCCGTCAGCCGCGGAAGTTCGCAGGCTGCGTTTTCTTGATCTCCAAAAATTCCTTATAGAACGGCATAAACGTCTTACTGTCGCGGATGACACAGCCCGTGGGCTTGTGAGCGCGGATCAAATCGCCGCACTTGCCGCAGGTCAGGCAGACCCGCTTAGGGTCGATGCGGCCATTTTTGACGATCTCGTTGGCGAAATCCGGGTCAGCAAAGGCCATGCGGCCGAACAGCATACCATCGCACAGGCCCTGCTCGACCGCGCCTGCGCTGAACAGATCCGCATAGGCTCGCAGGTAAGTAGGTGCAGATGCCCAAACCGTCATTTCCGGCACGGCCTTTTTCACTGCGCCAATGCCGTGGATCATGCGGGACAGGCCGACAAACGGATGTTCGTCCGGTTCATACTTGCCAAAATCGAAGGGGCGGGTCACATGGGTCGTGGCGTAGGGGTTGCCCATCGTCAGGTTGACCATATTCAGCCCCAGTTCGTTGTGCAAATCGCGCACCAGACGGATGGGTTCAGTCAAATCGGGCGTCATGCCGCTCTCCGGACTGACGCCGAAGCCCCACGGGTAGGCGTAGCCGTCGTAGATGCCGATGCGCGCCGTGACCATAAAGCTGTCGTCCTCGTACACCTTGGCGGCGCGGATGCCGTTTTTCAGCAGGCGGAAGCGGTTTTCAAAGCTGCCGCCGTACTCGCCGGGGCGGTTGTAGGCGGATGCCAGCTCTGCCAGCAGGTAGCCGTGGCAACTCTTGATGTCCACCGCGTCAAAGCCTGCCTCCTTGGCAAGGGCGGCCGCCTCGCCGAACTTTTCTTCCAGCCCTTTCAGGTAATCGTCCGTCACGATGCAGGAGTCATCCGCGGCGCGGTACTGCTCCAGAATCGGGTGGCGGTAGGCGATCATCGGGGCAGGCTTGTTGCCGGGGTTAGAGTAGCGGCCGCTGTGGTTGGCCTGCATGATCAAATACGGTGCGTAGCCGTTGGTCTTGAGGCCCGCCTCCTTGACGGCGGCAGTCATCTTTTTGAACTCGTCCAGCGTGTCGCGGGTCAGCAACAGCTGCGTCTGGGAGGATCGTCCCTCCTCCACAATGGAGATTGCCTCAAACCAGATGACCGAGCTGCCGCCGATAGCCTCGTTGACATAGCGGCGGGTCGTATACTCGGTGGGTGCGCCTTCGGGCGTTGAGTCCGCGCCCTCCATGGGCGCGATGCCCAGACGGTTCGGGAAGGTAATATTACGCACGGTCAGCGGCTGCGCCAGCGCGTGGGTGTCGGCTGCAAAGGGCAGGTCAACCCCCAGCTCTGCGGCACGCTGCTTGACTTCTTCTAACGATTTATAGTGAAATTTTTCTTGTGGCATTGTGTTACCTCTTTTCTTCGGGGCAGGACCATACAGCGCTCCAATCGGTAAAGCGGACGGCAGACGCCCCATGTACATACAGGCCCACCATAGCCCCTGTGAACCGCTTTCCACACTGTAAGCCCTCACTGGTCAGGTAGTGTGGTTCTGGGATGCTCCAGAGCGTGCGCCAGTCTGTTCCGTCCTGTATGGCAAAATGTCGTTGACCGCCCGTTGCTGTAACGCGCAGACGAACAGGAGATGTGCCCGCAGGCAGCGGGGCTGTTTGCCTTGAAACCGCCTCATATCCTGCATATTCTTCCAATACAAGGCCCTCCGGCCCAACGCCGAATTTCAAATAGCTGTGCTCATCGTAATAACAGGTCAGCCCTGCAGTACCTGCAGCGGGGATTTCCAGCGCTGTTTCCGCAGTGAACGCGCGTTCCTGCTGGCGGACGAGAAGCAGCCCCTGCATCTTCCTGTCGCACAGGTCAAGGCCGTTTCCACACAGTGTCAAGGCATCTTTTTCCACGGTAAAATTCGCGGTATCCAACGCACGCTGGGTAATCCATTCTTCGCCCTTCCATCTGGTTATGCCTACCGGGGTTAAAGTAGGAATCTCTTCAGAAAAAGGCATATTCAACACAGCTCGGGGGCGGCGGCCATAAGCGGCCACAGGCCAGCCATCAGGCGTCCAAGTCACTTCTGCAATCGAAGTTTCCCGTCCCATAGGGGCCGTGCCATCTGGATCGCGGCGCAGGCAGAGGAAGCATAGAAACCACCGTCCGTCAGCAGCCTGCAGCAGCTTGCCATGGCCGCAGTTCTGCAGATAGCCGCCCTCGTCATCCTGACGTAGAATCGGGTTATAGGGACAGTTTTCATAAGGACCCCACACATTTTTGCTGCGTGCCGCCGAAATGCGGTGTCCTGCTCCCGTGCCGCCTTCGGCGGCCAGCAGATAGTAATATCCGTCATGCTTCATAAGCTGAGGTCCCTCGGTCTTTCTCTTAAGGTCACCACCCCAGATCAGGCATGCGGGACCGCGCATGGCGCGGCAGTCGGGCGTCAGCTCCGCCATGCGGACGCTGCGGTTGAACAGCATATAATGCCGTCCATCGTCATCGTGGAGGATGGACGGGTCTATACCGTCCTCATGGATCCACGCAGGCTCACCGTAGGGACCCTCGGGTCGCTCGGCACCGACGACCATCTGACAGCGCGGCTCCGCGTCGTCCTCGTTGCCGCGGTAGGTAGCCGTAATAAAATAATGCTTGGACACTGCATCGTAGGATATATCAGGTGCCCAATAGCCGCGCCCGCCTTCGGACCGCGCCACTCTGGCCCAGTCCGGGTTTGTAATGGCGTAGCCGACAGTCGTCCAGTGTACTAAATCGCGGGACTTGGAAATCGGAATACACGGGAAAAAGCTGAACGACGAGTTGACCATGTAATAGTCCTCGCCCACGCGGATCCACGACGGATCCGGGTAAAAGCCGCGCCGTACAGGGTTGTGAATGATTCGCGCGGGATCAACGCCTGCCTTATTTGCAAGGTACGCAGCAATTTCATCAAGGCCGTCTTGCAGAGCCAAGTCCAAGGGCGTGATGCCCGAAAGGTTCGCATCCAGTGGATCCAGTGCGAGAAAGTCTGTCAGGTAAGCCACTTTTGCAAGGCTACCCGAACGCACGGCGCAGTGCAGCAGTGTATTGCCGTCAGCATCGCGCTCACGGAAGTTCTGACCCTCATATTCAACCGTGTGCTGCAGGGTCTGCAGGTCGGCTTCCAGGGCTGTATCAAAAGGTGTCATTTTTGTATCTCCTTACAAAAAGCGGCGCAGCTGTGCAGCCGTAGCTTGCACATGCTGCGCCATAGTCATTTTTGGATGAATTGCAGCAGCCGACCGGTGGTACACCGGGGCAGGTCGTTGATTCTGGGACAGCCTGACAGCAATGCCTCTGTTACTTGTTACCCCGCCGGATGCCCGCTTCCTCAAAGGCGGAACGAAGAATACCCTTCTTATCCACATAGAGTGCCTGTGTCGGGCAGACCTGGAAGCAGTAGCCGCAGCCGATGCACTTATCGGTCTTGTAGGCCTTGCGCTCCTTGATCTCGATGCCCTGATGCCAGCAGACATCCTCGCAGCGACCGCAGCCGATACACTTGGTTCGGTCGGCGTCGGCGGTCTGGTAGGCATCGGCCAGCTTATTTTGACGCTTTTTCGTAAAATCGGCATCCATCTGGAACAGTTTCAAGCTGTCGCCGACAAGAGAATCCATGTCGGCATAACCGTTCTCGTCCATCCAGCGGTTCAGATCGCTGATAAGTTTCTTACAGGCCATCGTGCCGCCGGCACAGGCCAGGGCGCCCAGCTGCACCATCTCAGAGCCTGCCATCAGGATACGGGCTGCGTTCTCATAATTGAAGACACCACCACCACCATAGAGAGGAATTTTCACACCTGCGGTGCGCGCCTCGGCGATGGAGTAGCACACCAACGGGGTGGCCTGCGTGCCGCCGTAGCCTGCACCGGGGCGGGCCTCGGTGCCGCGCCAGTCAAGATCCATGTAGTAGCCCTTCCAGCGGGCGGTGGGGCCTGCGGCGGCAGCGCCGGCTGCCTCGGCAATTCGCATGGAGGTCAGCGCGTCGGTGGACTCGATGGCAAGCTTGGCCATGATTGGCATATTGGGTACTGTCTTTTTCATCAATTCGATGGAATGGCGGAGCAGCTGATGGTAAGCAAATGTACGGTCCTTTGCCACGGCAACGCCCGGGGTATTGAAATGCAATTCAATGGCATCCGCACCCGCGAGAGCGAGCTCCTCCGCCTGATGCGCCCAGTTTTTCTCCCAATCACCGCCCTTGACGATGTCGCTGTAATGGCCGACAGACACCCACAGCTTGATGTCAGAGTCCATCTCCTTCTTGATTTTGTGAACTTCCTCACAATATTTTTCCAGCGTGTCGACACTGTCTGGGATTTGACGGCCCACAGCATGGCTGTGGATGGCCATCTCTCCGCCGAACATTGCCTTGGAGTCAGGGCCGATAAAGCTGCCGCCGCCCGAACCGTGGCCATAGTTGCGCAGCACAATGGCACCGGGCCGCATTTTAGCGCTCTTCAAAACATTCAGCGCGCCCTGCGTTGCGGGGCTCGAAGCCACAACAAAGGGATTGATCATATCAAATTTCTTTACATATAAATCTGCCATTTTGCTTTTCTCCTCTTCAGTTCATCGCCGTTTCCTGCAAAAGCCGCTTCCATTGAGCGGCGTCTTCCAGAAACTGCTCCTCGGTGTTGTCCAACACAAATTCCAGCAGACCGTAGCGTTTTTCGTTGCGGTTGACATGCTGTAAGTACCGCTGCCATTCGTCAAGACCTTCCGCAAACGGGCGGCGCTTGCCTTCCAGCCAGTAGTAGACATGCAGGTTGAGCAGACGGCCACGGGCTTCGAGCATATCCAGCCCCACACACCGCTCGTCCATATTCAGCGCTATAGTGGGCTGCCACAGGCAGTAGAGATTCTCTGCGGCGGCTTCGTCCAAAAAGGACAGACCCGATTCATTCGTATCGGTGACGGTGTTTTTGTGCCATTCCAGGGCGACCTTGATGCCCTCCGATGCCGCCATATCACTGACGATCCTTGCCTCGACCGCCAACTCCCTGCGTGTGTCTGCATCCAGCTCTGCCGATGCTGTACCGCCGCCCCAGATGCGAATGAGCGGGGCACCCAGTGCCGCAGCGCTCTGCAGCGTGGGCAAAAAATCTTTAGCGGGATTGCTGTTCTGGCCCAAGCGATAGTAGGAACCGTAGGCCGCAATCTCGGCACCCTGCGCAAGGGTCCGCTCCCGCAGGTCACGGGCCAGCGCGGTATCCCCCGCCGGGATATGCCAGTTTTCCGACCATTCCACCGCATGAAGATCGGCTTTTTTCAGTGCCGCCAGCACAAAATCGGGGCTTTCTGTTTTGAATGTTGCCGATACCAGTCCCGGTATGATCATACCGCGCACCTCCCTTTACAGTGCCAGCACCTGCTGCCAGATTGCTTCCTCGACAGGAATACCGTTCTCCATGTTGTCGCTGCGGACCTCGGCCATGTGCGCGCCGGGGAAATGAACCGGGCGGCCCTCTTCCACGGGGGTAGAAGTCTCCATATCGCGCAATGTTGCCTCAACATTGGCAGCGATTTTCTCCGCTGTCATCCAGAGTCTCAAGGTCGATCGCTCCCTCTTCCGTCAGAGAC
>OLOA01002277.1_pt1 | contig 17645 bp, 18 predicted proteins | sample 1672201 | NCBI WGS metagenome assembly OLOA01 (sample SAMEA3136658, study PRJEB25190) | human gut metagenome
ACATACTGTTCCCGAAGTTCTGCCAGCAATCCAAGTACAAATCCATGATAAAATCGTTCCGGCTGCGCCTTTCCCGATGGATGCCGTCCGGTATCAAAGCTGCTGAAAGTTGTGAGTGCAATGTCGTTCATATAAATATTCATCTCTTTTAAGTTCCCTTTTAATAATGCCTCTATGAACTCATTATAGTTCGACATGGAATCATCAAACCAGCCTTTAAACATGTTAGAAAACATACTGTAAGTTTCCAGATTCGTGATACGAAGATGATACCACGGTTCTAACAGCATACCTCGATATTCCACCTCTTCTGCTTTCAGGTAGCCCCCTGCAAGCAGCAGGCTCCAGATCGCATTTTTACTTTTATCAAGCTGGTTAAACACAATCTGCTCATCGAAATTGACAACTATATCTCCTCCTCTTAAAAGCTCCTCCATAAGCTCCTTAATCTCCGCTGAAGCAGCCTGCAACAGACGGCTGACCAGTCCATTAGAGCTTGTGGACGCCCAATAAGTCGCAAGCCTCTTTTTATCTAAATAGCTGGTTATAGACCATGGATTGTAGATATCCCTATGTGAGCCAAACGTAAATCCGTCATACCACTTCTTGACCTCAGCCTTCTTATCAGACAACCCGAACATATCAAGCGAAGCAAATACCTCCTCCTCTGTAAAGCCAAAGCACGAACTGTATTCATCAGAGGTTGTGGTCACAACATTGAGGTTGTTGAGGTCGGAAAACATTGACTCCTTGGAAGCCCTTGTAATTCCTGTCATAATAGCGCGCTCAAGATATTGATTGGTCTTGAAAGTGGCAATAAAAAAACTGCGCAAAAACGCAGTAAATTCATCCCAGTATCCATGTATATATGCTTCCTGCATTGGTGTATCATATTCATCAAGTAATATAATTGTCTTTTTATTGTAATATCTCTCATAATAATTACATAGCTGTTTCAAACTCATAGAACACTCAGCATCATCCATACCTACATTTGTCTGTCTAAATTCTTGCTTTTCATCATCGTCAAATATAATACCGTTTAACAAAACACGGTTATTCTTGTATAATTCGGCTACCTTCATCTTCACCTGCCGCTTGGCGTCCTGAATATTATCCGCCTTGACATCCGCAAAGCTCAAAAATATTACCGGATATGTCCCCTGAATCTGCCTGTATGCCTCATCCTCCCACACTGACAAGCCCTCAAACAAATCCCCCCTGCCTGCATAACGATTAGAGAAAAAACATTCAAGCATGCTCATATTCAATGTCTTGCCAAATCGTCGCGGACGTGTTATGAGTGTGACATCGTCCCCTGAATCCCACCACTCCTTAATAAAATCCGTCTTATCAATCAGGAAATATTTATTCTCCCTCATGTCCGCAAAATTCTGTTTACCAATACTAATTTTTTGCTGCATACTGTACCTTCTTTCACATTATGCTATAATATACATTTAACCGACATTTATTTGCAATTATTATGAATATAATAGCATAATGTATCATCTTTAGCAACACTTTTCAGGCTCTGCCGTCCCAATTCTCCAGCCTCTTTATATCCATTTTCCCGACAACGTTCTTAGGCATTGCTTCGAGAAACTCATACGCAAACGGACGCATATAGTCCGGGAGCTTGTCAGGGCATAACTGTCTCAGACTTTCTTCTGCATCGATTGTAGCTTCGCCTTCATTCAACACAACAAATGCCTTAAATTCAGAGCCCGTTCCTTTTTCATTGTGTGCGCTTACAACGCAGACCTGTGCAACCTTTTATCCTCCGCTATCGCCTCCTCAATAGGCTTTGGAGGAATTTTATATGCCAAGCCATTAAGATCTACTAGCAAAAATCTCTTCATCCGCCCGACTATGTACAAAAATCTGTCTCTGTCAATGCGTGGAGGTATTTTAATATGAGCACAATATCTGAAACCGTAGGAAAGAGACTGCGGATTAGAAGGACAGAATTAGGCTACAGTCAGGAATTGACATCCGAGAAGGCTGGACTGCACCCGACATATATAGGACAGGTTGAACGTGGAGAGAAGAATCTTACAATCGAGAGTCTTGAAAAGATATGCAATGCGCTTGAATATCCAATGGAGGACTTATTTTTCAGAATCAACACCTTCGACCCACAGGACGTAACCGCGCAGAAGTGCTATGACCTTATCATCGAACAGCCGAAGAAGGAACATCAGAATATATACAAAATCCTTGATGCCATAATCAAATATAGACATGGAATGAGATAATGAGAAAGCCTGTACCATCTCCCGGTGGCACAGGCTCTTTTCATATATTCGTATTCCTTTTAATAATATTTCCTCACTTCGCCTCATCGAATGTCACTGTAATACTCGTTCCCTTGCCCGGCTTGCTAATTGATTCTAACAACCTGCTTGGCACAGTAACTCATTTATATACCTTATTTTTTCAATTTATACATTCGATTCCTATTTTCACCAATCGGCTCAATATTGTCCATCTTCGAAAGTATAACACGAGTTCTTTCTGCACTTAGCCCTATTATTTTCGCAATATCTTTGGCACTTGCTAATTCAGTTTGAATTAAGAAATCTCGTATCTTTTCCCTATGATTTTCCGTTTTTGTCGTTTGTTTTTTATCGTTTGTTTTTATCGTTTGTTTTTTATCGTTTGTTTTTATCGTTCGTTTTTATCGTTCGTTTTTCTGCAAATTCAAGTGACAAACACGTTCTATCCGGATTGTAGCTTTCCTCTATAACCGGAATTTGCCATCCTTCATTCTCCCAAACCTGATAAATATCCGGAATACCACTTCCAGCTCTTTCTCCAATACCAATCATATTAAACATCTTCATTAATGTTTTATTTCTTGGATCTGAAATACCACCACGAAGCATCTGTTTCTTACCAATACGGATACTACCTGGATTCTCGATAACCAGTTTGTCATCTTCCTTCTTAATCACAACACTTTATTTTATCTGCATTCTTCAAACCGGTAGATACCAAGTTCCATCTTGACGTTCACCTACGCCAAGGATAATTACTCCACCATTAGAATTAGCAAATGATGAATATGACTCCCATAATGCTATAGGCAATCCACCTTCTGCCTTTTTCACTTCTCGGCAATTATCTTCTTTATATTTATCAAATTTTGTTAAATCAAATAAATCTGACATATGAGATTCTCCGTCCCTTTCCTTTATACATATAAACAAACAATCAACTAATATCAATTTGATTTTTCAGCCTACTCCGCTTTTTTAAAGCCTACTTGCACTGTATCACCATTTACGATAATTGAACATTTTATCAACATACCATTTGCGACAAGCAGTTGTAACTGTTTTTCTTCACTCATTGTAGATTTGCTTCAATATATGACTTATCTATCCTGTACTTCTTCATACGATGGCAGTCCCTCAAACATTCCTCCTAAATACATCTTCTCAACATTTTGTGCTTCTCTTGGTTTAAATTGCGAAATTCTTTTTACGCAGCTTCCTTTGGCATCCATAAATGTCAGAAGATTAATTTGATCCGGTCTAAAAATGGAATTGGAAAACAGATTGGTGTCATGTGAGGTAACAAACATCTGTGAATTTGAAGCCTTTTCCATGAAAAACTTTATTATTCTCTCTGCAAGTCTGTTGTGCAGGCTGTTTCCGAACTCATCAATCACGAACATTCCCGGCTTTTCAATAACACATATTAAGTCGGGCAGCATATCGGCAAACACCTGATTTCCCTGTGACTCTCTGACGATTGCATTCGGTGTAGGAAAGCTTTTTCGTTTTAAAAAGACCGTCTTATTATCCGAACCCACCGACACCTTAACGCCTGCACCTTCACTCTCAGAGCCATACTCAACAACAAAGTCATAATGAAAATCTTCAAGATATTTGTTTATGTTTTCTACACCATTCTCCTCGGCATATTTACTTATTGTGTCCCCTAAAAGAGCATCTTTATGGTATCCGTCAATGACATATGAATTTTGCAGATATTCCATCAGTGCCCTGAGCGTAGGCTCCTGCGGAAATCTTCCTGTATTAAACGAGGCTGTTCGCAAAAACAAAGTGTTCGCATCAAGCTTATCATCAATAGTTATACTCTCTCCAATTCTTAATTCTCCAGCATTTCCGTTTCTTTTAAGAACCGAAATGCTGTCAATCAATACTTCCTCCGAGATGCTTCCAATTCTCCCAGTATTCTAGCACTAAGTCATTAAATTTATTTTTTTATTACACATTTGTCAAAAAATATTTTTTCTAATACATCAAAGTTTTGTGGGTTGTTACACTCAAAAATGCTATGTCTGTTATCTATAAAAATAATTTTATCACAGAAATTTGATACTAAATCTAAATTATGAACAGAAAATAAAATCATTTTTCCAGTATCTTTTAAATCAAATAATATTTTTTTGATAACGGAAGTACTTTCTGGGTCAATCGCATTAAACGGTTCGTCCAAAATAATGTTTTGAGCATTTGACATGAAAGCTCCTGCAAGATATATTTTTTGTTTCATTCCAAGAGAATAACTGGAAATAGTTTGTTCTAATGAATTTTCCAACTTCAATTTTGGTATATAGATAGCAAGCAGTTCATCAAACTTTTCTTTTTGATTATAAAGTTCACTAACAAATTGTAAATATTCTTTTCCAGTCAAATTTAAAAACATATCCTTTGTATCTGGAACAAAAGCATAGTGATATTTTGCTGTAAAATCGGTAGAAGGAATATCATCTATTTTTACACTTCCTTTATCCAATGTGCTAGGTTGGATAATCGAATTTAAAAAAGTCGATTTTCCAATACCATTTACCCCTACTAAAGCATATATACAGGAATTAGTTAAAGTAATGCTCTCATTTTCAAAAATTTTATTTATACCATAAGACTTACTTAAATTATTTATTTCTATCATCTGAAAGACCTCTTTTCATATACATAACCACACCTATCAATAATAAAATCAAGATATTCATCATTGATAATCCAATAGAAAATTTAACAAAGGAAAATTTTTTCCAAAAATACATTTCTAAAATTGTTAAAGCCACAATCATGACTAAAACAAATATCTTGCTCATATTCCCATGTAATAATGTATTAGGTGTGATTTCAGTTCTGGGCATTTTATAGTCAAAGTACACTCCCATAAAAGAGCAAAGTATATTCGTAAATGTACCATACAGCAATAAAGATATATCAAAAAATAGCCCATTTTTACCAATACTGCAAACAATCCATGCACAAATGATGACAATTTCATTCAAAACAGAGCTTATCAATACCTTAGAAAAGAATATCCTACTGTTTTTGACTGGAAATAGGTTATAATATGAGATATTTTTATCACTGGTATATGATGTGCTGGAAATTGTATTCATAGCACAGCATAATACCATTACAAGAATTTTTAGTACACTTTGAATTTCTATATAACTTCCAGATATTCTTTTTGAAAAAAGATTTACCAAAAGATACACAGTTATCACACTTTTTAAATTAGAGTAAAAAAGTAATTCCTTATTTCTTGAAACTCGACACCATTCATTCAAAATATATGGATTTTTGTTAAAATACTTAGATATATTTGCATGAAATCTAGGTTTGGTAAAACAATTTAAATAATGGTAACACCTAAGAAAATATGATGCACTTATTTTGATAGTATATATATAACTCAGAAATATAATCATTATAAAAATAAGAACACTTATCAAATAATTATTTTCAAAAAGATGGTATATTCCATTTATCATCAGCGGTTTTTCAAATGCAAATATAAGTAAACGTACAATCCCCCACATTATAAAAAGAAAACCACCATATTGAAAAGTAAGTAAAATATATCCGCAATATTTTTCACTAACTGTCGATATAACAATAGAAATTGAAAAGATAAATAAATCAATTATTATCAATATCAAAGCACATAATATGGTAGTTAAAATTAACGGTAAAATATTCCACTTAAAAAAATATATACTTGATAAAAAACAGCAGATAAATGACAATATTTGTATTTTAAATAATCGAATTATAACCATATAAATAATATTTGTAGGATTAACAGGAAAATATAGTAACTTTTCTATCTGTGAATTTACACATAGTTGTTCTGGAATTCGATACAAAGCTACAAGAACAGATATGCAAATCAAACTACAAACAGCCAATACTAAAGCATTTTGTATTGGCTGTCCTAGATAATCCACATTAAAATACCAAAACAAAACACCTAGATACAGTCCAATTAAAGTTAATGTACATTTGACAAAATATGATTTTTTTCTTCCAAATAGAATGATGTTAAGTGTTTTTTTCATTGGTCTTATCCTTTACTATATCAAAGTAATATAATATATGGTACTTCCAATGAGAAGTAATCCCATGATAATACTATTTAATGATGATAACTTTTTTTGCTTGATAAAAGTAAAATTCAGTACCAAAGAAATAACAGGAACAAGCCATATTCCCAAAATACTAGGGATAGGATAATAGGTATCTCCATTATGCAAAATATTTATCTTCTCCGGTAAGAAAAATAACATAATTGCGGAAACCAAAAACATAAGAATAACAATAATAAAATTGATTTTAGCATACTTTTCATTATTCTCAGTAAAATTTTCTCCTAAGACATCTTTTAATATTTTTTTAATCATAGTTCACTCTCCTAATTTGTTTTTTTTTGTTTGATAAAAGAATAAATTGTAGGAATTCCAACCCAAATAACAAGCCCAATGAACAAAACCAACTCTGATTGCTCTGTTATAAAATATAAAATCAACATAATGAAAACTAATGGAAATGTAATATATCCTAATAATCTATTCGCAATTTTCCATGTCTTTTCATCTGTCGTTGTCCAAGGTAATCGTAATCCCATATACTTATTTAAAGGAAGTTTTGTTGAAACATTTCCAGTAAAAAGCATAATGGTAACCACAAAAATAAATGATGTTGGAATGTTGACGATGAAATCATTATCTATTAGCGGAACAAAATATAGTGCAACTGCCAATATTACCGTCAATCTATTCATACGACGCATTGTTTTCACTTTTGGATTATCTTTAGATAAATTTGTAATAACTGCCATTCTCGTTTGCGCAACACCCATTAAACTAATCAAACCTGCTCCTATAAGGAAATTAACATTGCTTAAATTTTTGAAAAAGGCGATCAGAAGTGCTGTGATAGATAACCCAAATATACATATATCTAAAATAAAAATTGATTTCTTCATTTCTAAATCACTCCTTTTTTCCAAAAATAGACATAAATCCAGACAATGCTTGTTGAAGTACTGTTACATTGATTGAATAAATGACAAAGTTTCCTTGCTTTTCTGAACTAACTAACTCTGCTTCTCGTAAGATATTCAGATGTTTTGTTAAAGCAGGTTTCGATATGTCAAAATGTTCCGCTATTTCTCCAGCACTTAAATCTTTCTCATTCAATAGTTTCAAAATTTCTCGTCTAGTTGGGTCACTAATAGCTTTAAAAACACTTCCCACACTCACACCCCTTTCATTTAATCAAAAAGTTAATTAACCTTACGGTTAAATACTAAACTAAGAAATGCTTCTTGTCAATAATTTTTAAAAATATTTATAATATATACAAAACAGCCTGTACCACAACCTTTAATGCTTTACGAATGGTACAGGCTCGTTTGGTTTATATAATAATCTTACCGGCTTACAGGCGCCGAAAATCTTTAATCAATCTTTTCCTTTTTACTTCTTTCACTACTTTACATACTCTTCCACTACTTCGCCCCCTCAAACGTAACCGTGATACATGTCCCCTTTCCAAGCTCGCTCTCAAGCTCAAGCTGTGCACCGTGGCTGGTGAGGATATGCTTGACTATGGCAAGTCCAAGTCCGGTTCCGCCGCTCTCTCTTGAACGGCTCTTGTCAACGCGGTAGAATCGCTCAAATATGCGCTCCTGGTGTTCCTTTCCTATGCCTATTCCGTCATCCTTGACGGTGAGCTTCACCTTGCCGTCGAGAGTGTTGCTGACATCGACAATCACATTTCCGCCCTTATCCTTGTTATTGTAGCGGATGGCGTTGTCACACAGGTTGTAGAGCACCTCATCCATCATCGCCCTGTCTGCATTTATATAGGCGGAGGTTCCAAGGAGCATCAGCTTCACATTGTTCTTCGCGGCGGCTACTTCAAGATTCTTCACGCAGTTCTTCGCCGCCTCAAATAAATCCATCCTCTCAAGATTTAACTTCACGCCGTCATCAAGCTCCGACAGATTGATGATGTCATTTATAAGTGAGAGAAGTCTTGTGGAATTCTTTCTGATTTCCCCGGCAAAACGCACGCTGTCATCGCCCTTTACCATGCCGTTCTCTATCAGCTCGGCGTAGCCTGATATCGCGGTGAGAGGGGTCTTCAGCTCATGCGATACATTCGCGGTGAACTCCTGCCGCATTGTGGCGCTTCTTAGAATATCCTCACGCTGCTCCTTCAGCGCACCGACAAATGGTATCAGCTCCTTGTACTCCGGCACAAGTGATGGATTCGCGCTGTTGTTTACAAGCTCCTCTATAGGCTTCACCATCCGCTTTGTAAGATGCCTTGACAGGAAAAAGCACATCACATACAGGATAAGTGACAGACCGATGATTATAGGAATTGCAGACATGAATATGGTCCATATACTGTTCGCTTCCTTGGCAATACGGATGACTGAGCCGTCCTCAAGCTTCATCGCATAGTAGAAAATTCTTCTCGAAAGTGTGTCCGAATTCCGCACACATCTGCCCTCGCCTGTCTTAAGCGCTTCAATATACTCCGGTCTGTCTGAGTGGTTCTCAAGCGAACCTGCCTCATTGTCATAGAGCACGCTTCCGTCGCCGGCTATCCAGGTGACACGTACATCGAACTCATCCTCACCGGAAAAATCATTTATCAAATATCTTGCAAACTCCGCGTCGGTTTTCAAATCATCAAAAACCTGCTTTTTGAAAAGCTCATAGAACACCATAACCGACATAAAGAGTGTCACCACAATGGCGAACAATGTCATCCTCAAAAATTGGCTTAATATCTTCTCTTTCATGGCTCTAATACATACCCCACATTGCGGACTGTCTTAATCATTGCGCCCGCACTTCCAAGCTTCTGCCTCAGTGTCTTGATGTGCATGTCAAGGGTTCTCGATTCACCCTCGAAATCCACGCCCCACACCAGCTCCATTATTCTGTCACGGTGCATGGCAACACCGCTGTTATTCATAAGACAGCGAAGCAGCTCATACTCCTTGAAGGTCAGCTCCTTCGGTTCATCATCCACATACACGATATGTCTATCACTGTCAAGAAATATATTTCCCACGCGGATACTTTTGTCAGCTCCGGTGTCCATGCTTCTTCTTATCAGCGCTCTCACCCTCGATATCAGCTCCATAACCCCGAATGGCTTGGTTATATAGTCATCCGCTCCGATATCAAGTCCCTTCACCTTGTCAAGCTCGGTTGACTTTGCAGTGACAAGGATAACCGGAATCTTCTTCGTCTCGCCGGAAGCGCGCAGCTTCTTCAATATCTCTATGCCATCCTCATCCGGAAGCATGATATCCAGTAAAATCAAGTCCGGCTTTCTCTTTGCAAGCTCCTTCTTAAACTCCTTGCCGCATGCAAACCCGCTCACATCATGCCCGCTGTTGCTGAGGGCTATGCTCTCAATCTCCCTTATGTTGTCGTCATCTTCAACTATATATATCAATGCCATGTTCTTTACCTTCTTTCATGTTTTCTCTGCCCTTGTCGGAATTTTTGTCACTTTTGGACTGAGAAAAAGCCTTGTCTTTCAAGAATTTCCTTGCTTTCTCTGCCCTCATCGGAATTTTTGTCACACTTGGACTGATGAAAAACACTGTTTTCCCTTTATTTTCTATGTTTTCTCTGCCCTTTCCGGAATTTTTGTCACTTTTAGACTGAGAAAAAGCACTGTTTTTTCAAGAATTCTCACGCTTTCTCTGCCCTTTCCGGAATTTTTGTCACTTTTAGACTGAGAAAAAGCCTTGTCCTTCAAAAAATTCCACGCTTTATCTGCCCTCATCGGAAATTTTATCACATTTAGACTGAAGCAATTTTTATCACCGCACACATTGCCATATATTTCCGGTACTTCAATAAATTGAACGCAGAATAAGCAATCCCCCGCTTCAAGTGTGTAGAGCACCAAACGGTGGGTAAGGGGGATGCTTATGTCAGTGGGAGTTAAAAGCTCCCACTGACAGTTCGCAAAGCGACTGCGTTCATGAGCAAGTAGCGAAAGCGGATTGCGAATGTCCGCTTTACTTTTCCATCCTACGGCAGCTCATACTTCTCCTTATACCAATGTACCTTAATCCTGAATTCCTCATTGTCTTTGCTCTTCACATTGTCAAGATACTCATGTGTATCGAAGCCGTCATTTCCCACCACCTGTATCAGACAGACTGCAATATTCGAGCAGTGGTCGGCGACTCTCTCATAGTTGGTTATAAGGTCGGTGAGCACGAAGCCCAGCTCAATTGTACATTTGCCCTTTCTAAGCCTCCTTACATGTCTGTCCTTCAGCTCCGCCTTGAGATAGTCCATGACCTCCTCAAGCGGCTCGACATTGCCAGCAGCCTCCACATTCTCCGTGGCAAAGGCATCAAATGCCATATTCACAATCTCGTGTATCGCAGTCGTGTAGACATTGAGCTCAGACGCTGCCTTCTCGGAAAAATGAAGCTTCTTGTCTCTCATCTCCTCGGCAGCCTCCTTGATGTTCACGGCGTGGTCGGATATTCTTTCAAAGTCTCCAATCACATGAAGAAGCATTGACACGGTCTGGCTGTCCTTCTTAGTGAGGTCTTTTCCATTGAGCTTTACCAGATAGGTTCCAAGCTCATCCTCGTACTTGTCGACGATATCCTCATAGTGAAGTACCCTCTGTGCCTTATCCTCATCATAGCTTTCAAGAAGCTCCATCGACAGGAACAAGCCATCCCTTGCCACATCAGCCATCTTTACCGCAACATTTTTACACTGCTGTACTGCGAACGCAGGGGACTCAAGGAAACGAGGGTCCAGCACCTGTATATCCTTCTCGACGGAACCTGCTTCCGCCTTTTCCTGCGCTTCATCCTTATCCTTGATTGTGAGACAGGCAAGCTTTGCAAGGAAATCGCCGAACGGAAGGAATATGATTGTCGCAGCTATGTTAAAGCATGAGTGGACAAGTGCGATAAGCCATGCGTTCGCTGTCATATTAAGTATTTCAAAGTGTAAGAATGCATTCAGAGTGTAAAATACCACCATGAAAATAATTGTTCCGATAAGATTAAAATAGAAGTGTACAAGCGCGGCTCGTTTCGCATTCTTACTCGCTCCCATCGCGGATATGAGTGACGTCACGCAGGTACCGATATTCTGACCCATTATAATAGGAATTGCCGACGCCATCGTGACACCACCGGTTGCACAGAGTGCCTGCAATATACCGACGGAAGCCGATGAACTCTGGATTACCGCTGTCAGCACCGCTCCGACTATCATACCCAGTATCGGGTTGGTGAACATGGTAAACATATTGGTGAACTGTGGAACATCCGCAAGCGGCTTAACTGCTGCGCTCATCGTCTCCATTCCGAACATGAGTATGGCAAAGCCGACTAAAATAGTTCCTATATTCCTTTTCCTGTCCTTCTTGGAAAATAATATGAAGGACGAGCCTATAACCGCAAGTATAGGTGAAAAAGAACTCGGCTTCAACAGCGATACAAAGATATTGTCACTTTGGATTCCCGTGAGTGCAAGTATCCATGACGTGATGGTTGTACCAATGTTCGCCCCCATAATAATTCCGATTGCCTGACCCAGCTTCATAATGCCGGAATTGACAAATCCGACTACCATTACAGTGGTAGCCGAAGAGGACTGGATTACAGCAGTAACCGCAGCCCCTAGAAGCACAGCCATTATTCTTTTCTTTGTAAGCTTCTCAAGCACGCTCTCAAGCCTGCCTCCCGACACCTTGGCGAGTCCGTCCCCCATTGCATTCATGCCGTATAGGAAGAGCGCGAGTCCTCCAAGCATATTCAAAACACTGAAAATATCCATTCCTGCCTCCTTTTTTTCTGAAATAATTTTTACTGAAAAATATAAAAGTTTTTAGTTATTTTTTACAATTACGGTATAAGTACCCGTCTTCCGGAATTTCATAAATAAATAAAAGGTTTTCACGCTGTCCCGGGCAGCAGCATCTCACCTACGGCGCCGTCCATCAGGTATCAAAAACCATAAATCCGTCTGCCCCTATTAAATTTTATATATCATGCCGTAACGCATAATGCAATAGCCAAAAGTCCAAAAGCATTTATCAAATACATGCTAAAGCTTATGAACCCTTGACTTAAAGCTATATTGCTCACCTCTCACCGGTTATCGAAAAAATTACCCACTCTGCGATGTTGGTCGCATGGTCACCGATTCTTTCAAAATACTTTGCAACCATAAGAAGGTCTGTTGCCTGGTCGCCATCATCCGGGCGGTTATGTATAATCTCTATAATCTCTTTTTTTACCGTCATAAACAAGTCATCGACAACATCATCATGTTCAATAACCGCATGCGCCTTGTCTAAATCCCTGTCAACGAACGCCTGAAGGCTGTCGATAACCATTATCATTGTCTCTTTTGCCATCGAACGGATATGCTCAAGGTTCTTTATATAAGGCTTCTGTGACATGGCTATCGTCAGCTCCGAAATATCCGCTGCCTGATCGCCGATTCTCTCCATATCGCTCACCATCTTCAGCGCTGCCGTGATAAGTCTTAAATCACCTGCCACCGGCTGCTGGTGAAGAAGAAGCTTATAGCATATATTCTCTATGTCCTTCTCCTTCTGGTCGACATCCACATCGAAATCAACCGCCCTGTGTGCCTGCTCCACATTCTGGTTCACAAGCGCACCAACCGCATTCTGTATAGCTTCCTCAATAAGCGTTCCCATATTGATGAGCTCACTGTTAAGCTGTGCAAGCTCCTTGTCAAATCTGCTTCTCATCTTACTATCCTCCCATATATAATATTGGATATTTAACATTCTATTATTTTAAACATGGCGCAATTTAAGAATTAAGTACAGCAATCATCTATTTGATAATTTGAGCATTTCACGAAACAGTTTTAAATTTTTCTATATTGCAAGCCGGGTGCTTTTTGCCCGCCGGCATTTATCGGCTGTATTTCAACCGTTTATGTGCCGCTGCGAGGCAAAATGCAGCGAGAACGTGCCCAGAGGTAATATAGAAAAAATTTAAAACGTCCGTGTCATCATCACCCGAATCTTCCGGTAATATAATCCTCCGTCCTCTTATCCTTCGGCTGCGAGAATATATTGTCCGTGCTGTCCTTCTCAATCACCTCTCCGACGAGGAAAAATGCTGTATCATCGGATACTCTTGCCGCCTGCTGCATGTTATGTGTCACAACAACAACGGTATATTTTTTCTTAAGCTCCTCCATAAGCTCCTCAACCTTGAGTGTCGATATAGGGTCAAGGGCGCTGGTCGGCTCATCCATGAGAAGCACCTCCGGCGAAACCGCAAGTGCACGCGCGATGCATAGACGCTGCTGCTGACCGCCTGAAAGACCAAGTGCTGACTTCTTAAGTCTGTCTTTTACCTCATCGAATATAGCCGCACCCTTCAGGCTCTCCTCGACAATCTGGTCAAGCTTGACTTTATTCTTTATTCCATGTATTCTCGGTCCGTAAGCCACATTATCATATATGCTCATAGGAAATGGGTTAGGCTGCTGGAATACCATGCCGATTTTTTTCCGGAGCATTGAGGTGTCAACCTTCGGGTCATAGATATCCACACCGTCAAGAAGCACCTGCCCCTCAATACGCACTCCCGGCACAAGGTCATTCATCCTGTTCAGGGTCTTTAAAAATGTCGATTTTCCGCAGCCGGAGGGTCCGATGAACGCTGTGATTGCGTTTCTTTTTATCTCCATATTGACATTCTTGAGTGCATGATTCTCACCATACCACAAATCAAGCTTCTTTATATCCAAAATATTTTCCGGTAAATTCTTTTTTTCATCCATTTATATGTACCTATCCTTTCCTGTTCACATCGAATCGTGCCGCAAGCCATTTTGCGATAAAATTGATACCAAGCACAACCACAAGGAGCACCAGACCGATTCCGAATGCCTGACCGTATTTTCCGTCCGACATACGGAAGTACATCTCTATTGTGAGAGTACCGCCCGCCTCCCTGATTTTCATGAAGAGTGCCATAAGGCTCTTCGGAAGCTTGTAGGCTGAACCCGCAGTGAACAGGAGCGCCGCCGACTCGCCGACGATTCTTCCTATCGCAAGAATAATTCCGGTGATTATTCCGGGCATTGCCGAGGGCAGGATGATGGTTCTTATCATGTGCCATTTGCCTGCACCCATTCCAAGCGCTCCGTCGCGGTAGCTCTTAGGAACCGTCTTTAGAGCCTCCTGCGTGTTTCTTGTTATGAGCGGAAGCACCATGAGTGTGAGTGTGAGCGCTCCGGTGAGGAGCGAATATCCAAGGTGGAAAGCCTGATTGAAGAGCACCAGACCGAACATACCGAATATGATTGAAGGTATTCCCGCAAGTGTCTCCGTTGTGAACTCAATTATCTTTACAAGCTTTCCCGGCCTGGCATACTCATTCAGGTATATGGCTGAGCCAACACCGATAGGTGTGGCAATGACTATCGTGACAACCACTATGTAGAGTGTGTTCACAATATTTCCAGCAATACCGGTTGTTCCTTTCAATGCGCTTCTCTCTGTGGTGAGAAAAGTCCAGTTTACATTGCTTAAGCCTTTTATTGTAACATAGATGATTATTCCGACAAGGATTCCCACGGATATCAATGCCGACAGGTATATAAGCGCGTATGCCACATTGTCAAACGGACGCTTTTTCTTTACAAGAATTGAATCAGCCATCTGCCTTTTCCCCCTTCTTCATCATACGGTTCAGAACCAGATTGATAATCATGATAAATACGAAAAGTACAAGTCCGATTGTGAAGAGCACCCTTCTGTGTGTATCCGCCGAATATGCCATCTCACTGACTATCGCCGTCGTGAGGAAACGTACCGAATTAAACGGAAGCGGCACATTCACGGCACTTCCGGCAACCAGCGTGATTGCCATTGCCTCACCTATCGCGCGTCCGATTCCAAGTACTATCGCTGTCAATATTCCCGACTTAGCCGCAGGAATAATAACCTTGAATATAGTCTGGATATGTGTGGCTCCCATCGCTAGCGAAGCCGCCTTGTAGTGCTTCGGAACCGCACGAAGCGAAGACTCACTTATATTTATAACTGTCGGAAGTATCATCACCGCGAGCACCAGAACCGCTGATATAAGGTTCGAGCCACCCGTAAACTGATGTGTCTTACTACCGGCAAATATTATTTTCTCAAGCTTGAACATAATAGGATTTAACACCATGATTCCTATAAGTCCATAGACAATTGACGGAATACCTGCAAGCAGTTCGATTGCCGGCTTAACCACCTTAGACAGCTTCTGCGGCGCTACCTCCGCGAGGAAAACCGCTGTCAAAAGTCCTATCGGAACTCCAATAACTATCGCCATCGCTGTACCCACAAGCGAGGTTAGGATAACATATAATATTCCAAAATGTGGCTCCGCCGCTGTAGGCGCCCACACCGTGCCAAACAGGATTTGTGCAATTCCGACCTCCCCAAGAGCCGGAAGACCTTTCATGAACATATATACTGTGATGGAAATTACCGCCGCCACAGCCACAAAGGCAAATATTGTGAAGATGACCTTAGCGATAACCTCTATGAGATTTTTTGTTATTTTTCCCTTAAAAATATTTATCTGTGCGTCACCCTGAAAATTGCTTTTTTCAAACTTATTTTCAGCTATTCTTAACGCTTTATCATTTCTTTTATCAGTATTTACCGGTACATCCCTATCTGTTTTCTTACCTGCTGCCGGCTCTGCAGCAATCTCAATCGCCGGATTCGGACAGTTTATCACTTCAGCTTTCATATTTACCTCATTTCCCAGCCACTATATGGCAGATATACCACATAAGAAATAGACACTTAGCGGCAAAGTGTAATGCTTAGCACCACACTCATGCCGCCGAAAATTTTTTTAATTTCAGGTTACTACAACGAAGGCTTTTTAACTGCTTTTTGTGATAACCTTTTTAAGTAGAAGCGTTCTTATGTATTTTCCAATATTTCTATTAGTCTACTGTGATAAGTCCGACTGCCTTTACTACTGCCTTTCCTTCATCGGACTTGAGGAAATCGAAGAATGCCTGAACGAGCTCATTCTGCTCACTTATCTCACCCTTGGTAGCCATAACAAACGGTCTGCAAAGGAAATATGTACCTGCAACAATGTTGTCCGATGTAGGAGCTACATCATCAAGGTTAAGTGCATTTACGGAATCATCAAGTACATCAAGTGATACATAACCGATTGCGCCCTCTGTCGAAGCAACCTTAGCCATAGCTGCACCTGTTGAATCGCACTCTACAGCGTACTTGCATGTATCCTCAACCTTTAAGATTTCCTCGAATGCTCCTCTTGTACCTGAACCTGCCTCACGACCTACTACAACAATCGGTGTATCGCTTCCGCCAACCTCGCTCCAGTTGGTTACAGCGCCTGTATAGATGTCTGAGAGCTGCTGCTTTGTAAGACCTGCAACAGTATTATTCTTGTCAACGATAACGGCTATACCATCGATTGCCACGATGTTCTCAACAGCTCCGCCGGACTTCTCGCTGTCCTTTAAGTTTCTTGAAGCATCACCTATATCGCAGCTTCCGTTAAGAAGTGACTCGATACCTGCCGATGAACCTGAATATTCAACCGTAACTGTCACGCCGCTGTTAGCCTCCATGAAGGTCTCTGCAAGTGCATCCGCAAGCTTCTGCATTGATGTTGAACCTGCAAGTGAGATTGTACCGGAAAGCTTCTTATCAGCTTCAGCAGTCTTTGTCGTCTCCTGCTCTGTCTGCTGTGTTGATGCTGCATTTGAACCTGTTGTTGTTCCGTCTGTTGCATTATTTCCCGCTGTATTGCTGTTACAGCCTGTAACCATCATCATCGACATAGCAGCACATGCGACCATCGCTGCACACTTCCTAAATAAATTCTTCTTCATTTCTCTGCCTCTTTCCAGCCGCAACACGGCTTACATTCTTTTTCACACTTTTTTCTTTTCTTTTTCATAAACGAAGCTGTGTAAGCTGTTCGTATCATCGCTTCACCTCTCGTTTACAATCAGCAGTCTACTACCCCTGTGTAAAATCCCCAATCATCCGAATGTAAAATCCGCGTAAAAGAAATCTGGGACAGGGGTCAGGTCCCTGTCCCAGATTAGTATAAGTAAAATCTGCGTAATCAGCTATCATGGTTATATGTAATAAATGTAAAATCTATGTAAAAACCACAAAAATGAAACCGGGGTTTCGGTTTCATTTTTGTGGCTGGCTGGGACAGGGGTCTGACACCAGTGTCCCACGGCTGGTTTCCGGCTTCCGATGTTTCCTGGCTTGGGACACTGGTGTCAGACCCCTGTCCCA